>OFFW01002292.1_pt1 | contig 10583 bp, 4 predicted proteins | sample 1521501 | NCBI WGS metagenome assembly OFFW01 (sample SAMEA3504107, study PRJEB24116) | mouse gut metagenome | biome: mouse gut; feature: mouse-associated habitat; material: faeces | place: Denmark | collected 2011
TGAGCTGATGGATATCGGTCAGACGATAAAGCTTCCGGGGTATACGTTTGTGGATGCAGCGCCGGAGAATCCCGCGGTCACCTGGACGGTGGAAGATATGGGCAATGTGGTTCTTGATGCAGCTGCCGGGACAGTACGGGCAGTGAAGGCGGGGATTGCATTTATAAAACTGCAGTTAGTGCAGGCTCCGGATGTATCGGCGGTGTTTCAGGTGGTGGTCCGTCCGGAAGCTCCGGCTTCAGTGTCCGCGTTCCCGCAGGACTACCGGTCAGTGCGTATGGAGTGGTCGGAAGTGCCGGAAGCGGAGGGATATCTGATCCTGCGCAGGGCGGAAAAAGAGGGAACATACACACAGGTGGCGGATATACCGGCAGGAGGGACGCCGGGGTATGTGGACAGCGGACTTCTGACAGGGAGAAATTACGCATACCAGATTGCGGCTTATGTCACTTATAAAGATGAAAACGGCGTGCTACGGTATGCGGAATCGACACGGAAAGCGACGGTCACAGCGCAGCCGCAGCTCGGCAGGGTTGAGATTAAGGGAGCGCAGCCGGTCAGCGCGGTCAGCGCGGAGATTACCTGGGAACCACTCGACGGGGCTGACGGGTATACGGTTTACCGCGCGGAAGGCGGCAGCGCGGACTTTTCGGAGGCGGGAACAGTCACGGGAAATGCGACGTCGTACACGGACAGTGCGCTGCGGGCAGGGCTGGTTTACCGGTACACGGTGGCAGGTTACCGCCTCCTCGAGGGCAGCAGGGTGTACGGGGAGGAATCGGATGAGGCTACGGTAAAGCCGGTTCCGCAGGCGCCGGAGCTTTCCGTATCCCTTCCCGATTACAGGTCCGTGCGCCTTAGCTGGAAGCGGGTTGAGGGGGCAGACGGATATGAGATTGTCAGGAAAGTCAGTGGAAACAGTACCTTTAAGAAAGTAAAGACGATTCAGAAGGGCAGCACGAAAAAATGGACCGATAACGGAGTTGATACCGGGACGAAGTATGTGTACAGGATACGGGCGTTTCAGAAAGTTGGAAACAGCACTATCTGGAGCGATTATTCCGCGGAACAAAAGATCACGCCGACGCTCGCGGCGCCCACAGTGACGCTTCGCGCGGCGGAATATAACAGCCTGACCGTTACCTGGAGTAAGATCAGCGGGGCGCAGAGTTACCGGATCTACCGCGCGACGAGCCTGAAGGGAACCTATAAACTTATCAAAAGCGTAAAGGGAAATAAGACATTCCGTTATACCAATACAAGGCTGAAGCCGGGAAATACATACTATTACAAAGTATGTGCCTGCCGTACGGTGGACGGGGAGACTGTGAACGGAATCCGGTCGGAAGCGGCAGCGTCACAGGTAATTCCGGGAGCACCGGAGCTTCGGGCGGAGGCGGCGGGGGCGACGGCCGTCCGGCTGACCTGGAATAAGGTGGAGCTTCCGGCAAAAGGCTGTGGTTATTATGTATATCAGATTGTGAACGGAAAAGAGGAAAAGCTTGCGACCTGCAAAAAATCCGCGGCTTCCTATGTTGTGGAGGGACTGGACTGGGGACAGAAATACTCGTTTAAGGTGGCAGCGTATGTGAAAAACAGCAAAGGCCGTGCGGTGCGGGGAATGGACTCCAATGTGCTGACCGCGTCGCCGGAGCTGCTTCCGGTTGAAATCCAGTCTGTGGAGCCGTCCGTGAAAGGGATGCAGATTGTCTGGAGCGCCACGGAGGATGAGGACGAGGATACATACCTGATTTACCGTTCCAGATCTGAGAAATCAGGGTATAAGCAGATCGGAAAGGTGCAGAGACGGGCGGGGACGAAGGTACATTCCTTTGAGGACAAAGAGGTGTCCGTCGGGAAGCGGTATTATTATAAAATACGCTGTGAGAAAGCAGTTCCCGGCAAAAAAAATGCAAAATCAGATTATTCCGAGGTGGAGAGTGCCGTGGCGGCGCCGCCCGCGCCTGTGGTGACGCTGAAAAGTGAGACGAGTACCAGTATTAAGCTTTCGTGGAAAGCGGTGAAGGGGACTTCTTCCGGCGGCTATGTCGTATACCGGAGCACTTCCGAAAATGGGAAATATGCGAGTATCAAAAAGATCAACAAGCGCACCACGACGTCCTTTATCGACAAGGGACTGACAATCGGGGAAACTTATTTCTATAAAGTGCGCGCGTATTGTATGGTGAACAGCAAAGAGGTCTACGGACCGTATTCGGATGTGCGATCACAGAAAGTTGTGCCTGCGACGCCGGAGATTGAGGTAAAACCGGTCGACTATACAACCATCAGCATTTCCTGGAAAAAAGTGGAGGGCTGTGACGGGTACCAGATTTACAAATCGGCGGCGGCAGACGGGACATTTAAAAAGGCAGGAACGGTTTCTGCGTCAAAGACATCTTATGAAGATAAAAAAGTGACGATCGGCGTTGCTTCCTATTACAAAGTGCGCGCCTATTGCAGTAAAAACGGGAAAAAGGTGTATGGGAGTTATTCCGCGGTAAAGGGGGCTGTTCCGGTTCTGACAAAACCGACGGACCTGAAGGCGGAAATGACCGGCGATACCCAGGTGAAGCTGACCTGGAAAGCAGTTCCCGGCGCGGAAACCTATACAATCCTGCGGGGAACTTCCCTGAACGGAACATTCCGGATTGCCAGTGAGATCTGCAATACCAATACGTTTACCGATAACAATGCGGTGGCCGGAAATACGTATTACTATAAACTGTATGCGGTGAGGGGAGAGGCGAGAAGTGAGATGTCGGATGCGGTGGCGGCCACGCCGTCGGCCCTCACAGTCAGCGTGACAGATGTACTGGTTAAGACGGGGAGCAGCGTCAAAGTGACGGCGACTGCAAATCCGGCGTCTGTCATAGCATGGACATCCGACAATCCGGCGATTGCGATGGTCACATCCGACGGTGTTATATACGGCGTCAGGGCCGGAACCACAAAGGTAAATGCGATTGCCAACGGGATTAAAAAAGTCGTCAACGTAACGGTCCGTGACAGAATCGATCTGAAAGGTCCTGATATTTCGAGCGATAACGGCACCGTTGATTTTCAGGCGGTCAGGGCATCCGGTCACGAATATGTGATGTTGCGCATCAGCAACGGAACGACTGCGGATCCGGCCTTTGAGACGAATTTCATAAACGCGAAAGCGGCGGGGCTTAAGGTGGGAGTCTACTGCTACGCCAGAGCGAGGACTGCAAAGGAGGCGGAGGCAGAGGCGTCAAAAGTGCTGCAGCTGTTAAACGGAAGAGCGCTCGATTATCCGGTGGTGTATGATATGGAAGAACAGACGCTGCTTTACGGGCTGAGCAATAAGATCAGAAGCGGGAACCTTGAGGCATTCCGCAACACCATTGTCAATGCCGGAAAGCAATATAAGTTTGCGCTGCGTGCGACGACAGAATGGCTGACAACCTATCTTGAGAATGAGCGGCTGACAGGTGTGAATCTCTGGGTGATTAATCACAGGGACGCTGCGCTCGGACACGGGTATACCGGCAAAGGAACGGTTATCATGTGGCAGTATACGGATAAAGGAACAGTCAGCGGGATAAACGGTAATGTGGATCTGAGCCTCAGTTACGTGGCGTATTAGAAACATTCCATATAAAAATGTGTTTCAGGTCTGGAAACGGAAAATGGACTGCCCTTGCGTGGCAGTCCATTTAAGCGGCAGACGGAGAAAGCGAGGATAAGATGAAGAGGAGAGAGAAAGGGGCCGTAAGACGCATTTTTGCGGGGATTCTTGCGGCTGCGCTTCTGACCGGCAGCGTCGGAGCGCAGAACATTTCCGCGGCTCAGCACATCGGGGAAACCATTTATCAGGAGGAGACGGATCGTCAGACATCTTCCGCGGCGAGAGGAGACGGACAGGCTGCGTGCGGGGAAGCTGCACAGATTACGGAGTTTGCGAAGCTCACGGAAAAACAGGCTGCGGTCGGTATCCCAAAAAAGGGTTCTCTGAAGGAGCTTCTGGCGAAGCTTCCGGAAACATTGAAGGTGTCCCTGAAGGGGCAGAAAGAGCCTGTTTTTATTCCGGTCACATGGGTCTGTGCGGGCGATTATGAGAACAGTACCTACTATTATTATCAGTTCAATCCGCAGTGGGATACGGACAGGTATCCGCTGGGGGAGGGGGCAAAGGTCCCCTATATCGGCGTCTTTGTGGGCAGGGATTTTTCTCTGCGCCTTGGCACGATGTCGGAGAACCGCGACACAATATACAGGTTTATGCGGGAAGAAATGGGCTTTAACATGGCCGCGGCCTGCGGTGTGGTGGCAAATGTGCAGAGTGAGTCTTCTTTCAATCCCACTGCGAGCATGATCGATACAAACGGGCTGATCAGTTTCGGAATCTGCCAGTGGAACGGGCCGCGCTATGAGGCGCTTCAGAAATACTGCAAAGAATACGGCTATGATTACAAAACGGTAAAAGGCCAGCTCCGCTACCTGAAATACGAGCTGGAGACATCGGAGGCCAGCGCGTGCAGAATGGTTAAAAATGTGCCGGACACTGCGGCAGGCGCTTATCAGGCGGGATACAACTGGGCGCGTTATTTTGAGCGATGCTCGAGTGTGTATTATGAATCAAGGGCAAATCTGGCGAAAAATACTTACTGGCCGCTGTACAGCGGTAAGGAACCGGACGACGATGAGGACGACGATGAGGAGGAGGATAGTAATACATCCAGAGAGTACAGTATCCATTACTATCTCGACGGCGGGGAGAACCACGAGGATAATCCAAACAGTTATTCCAGCACGGACGACACGATCACACTGGAAAATCCGGTAAAAGCCGGCTATAAATTCGGGGGCTGGTATAAAAATAAAGCGATGACCAAAAAGGTCACCACAATTCCTGCCGGCAGTACGGGAAATATGAAACTATACGCAAAGTGGATTCCAATTTCCTATACGATTCGTTTTGACGGCAATCAGGCGACGAGCGGAGCCATGGCGGAGATGAAGGACTGCGAGTACGACGAGAGTTACACACTCAGAGCCAATAAGTTCAAAAAGACAGGCTGTAAATTTGCCGGCTGGAATACAAAGGCGGACGGAAGAGGAAAGGCGTATGCCAATAAGGAGGACTTTGAGAACCTCACGAAAAAGGACGGAAAAATTATTACTCTCTATGCCCAGTGGAAAAAGCAGACCTACACGATTACCTACAGGCTTAAGGGCGGAATCATGGAGGACGATAATCCGGAGGAGTATAATGTAAGCACGCCGACGTTCACCCTGAACCCTCCGGTAAGGGCGGGGTACACCTTCGAGGGCTGGTACCGGGAGAGCAGCTATAAAACAAAAGTGACGAAGATCGAAAAAGGTACTACGGGAAATCTGACGCTCTATGCAAAATGGCGGGTGAACCAGTACAAAATTGTGTACAATGGCAACGGGGCCACAGGCGGGAGCATGCCGAATGCAACTGTCTGCAAATATGGAAAGAATTATACTCTTGCGGCGAACAAATTTGAGAAAAAGGGGTATATTTTTAACGGCTGGAATACGAAAGCGAACGGCAGCGGAAAAGAATATAAAAATAAAGCAAAAGTGAAAAATCTTTCCACAAAAAATAATAAGACAATCACGCTCTATGCCCAGTGGAGCAAAAAGGAGTATACTATCGCTTACGAGCTGAACGGTGGCGTTATGGTTGAGGACAATCCGACATCCTACTACGATAACACAAAGACATTCACGCTCAAGGCGCCGGAGCGGGAAGGGTATACATTCCTTGGCTGGTATACGGACGAGGATTTCACGACCAAAATCACGAAAATAAAAAAAGGCAGTAAGAAAAATTATACATTGTATGCAAGGTGGAGAGCAAACGAGTATGCTATACAGTTTGACGGGAACGGAGCGACAGGCGGAGCGATGCAGGCCATGGAGGGATGCCTCTACGACAGCACCTATACGCTTCCGGCGAACGGGTTTGTAAACAATGGCCGCACATTTGCCGGATGGAATACGGCGGCGGATGGAAGTGATGTTTTTTACGGTGACGGCGCAGCTGTGGAGAACCTGACTGCGGAGGACGGAGAGTCCGTGACCCTGTATGCACAGTGGCAGTGATTGTGAACCATCCATGGAAAGCTACATATAGTATAACAAAGGAACAGCGGGGTGAGCGGTCTGTGCCTGCGCGCGGAGTCGCTTATGCGCAGAGAGCAGCGCGGAAATGGAACAACTATGGATGGTATCGATGTGAGTCAGTGGCAGGGTTACATTGATTTTGAGGCGGTGGCGCGGGCAGGAACAGAACTGGTGTATATCAAAGCCAGCGAGGGGATTGATTTTGTGGATCCGTTTTTTCACCGGAATTATGCAAATGCCAGAAATGCCGGACTTCCCGTGGGATTTTACCATTATCTGACAGCGCGGAGTGCATCTGCCGCGAGGCAGGAGGCATATCACTTTGTCTCTGTGACAGAGGGGCTTATGGGCGAAGGCAGGATGGTGATGGACATTGAGGATCTCGACGGGCTGACGGAGGAGGAAGTGAATGTAATTGCATACGCATTTCTCACGGGCGTGGAGGAATTCAGCAATCAGTCCCCGGCCATCTATGCGGATGCCTATAATGCCGCGGTGGTTCTGGACGCCCGCCTGACGGCGTGGCCGCTCTGGATTGCCCAGTATGGCGTGGCAAAACCGGATATGGATAATCCGTGGGGGACATGGGCGGGATGGCAGTATACCGATAAGGGACGTGTGCCGGGAATTCAGGGGTATACTGACAGGGATATATTTGAGGAGCAGATGCTTGGCAGCCGGGTGCAGCCTGTGCGCAGACAGGGGGAACGCCCGCCCTATGAAGTGACGCAGGTGCCATATACAGTAAATCACCGGGATACGGTTCACAGAATCGCGCAGAAATATCATCTGAAGCCGGAGGAAATCACGGCGGCAAACGGGCTGGAAGACTCCGGGCAGATACAGCCGGGCCGTCAGCTGAAACTTCCCATCCGGGATGACAGGAAGCAGTCGGATACCTGGCAGATCTACCGGGGCAGAGCGGGGGATACGCTGTATTCGATTGCAGAGCGCTTTGAGACGACGGTGTCTGAGCTTGTGGAGCTCAACGGGATTGTCAGCCCCAGTCTGATCTATCCGGGCCAGCTGTTTAAAATCCAGCCGAAGATAAGAAAAGTCATGAGCGGCGCCGGTTCAGCAGTGATGAGGAACGAATGACTTACCGGCTGTCTGCCGGTGGTATCCGGGGCATACGGTGGTTCTACCGAAGAACAAAAGCAGGAGCGCAGACAGCTGGCGGAAGATCTGCTGGACTTCGTGGAAGATGCCTTTGGAGAAGACACCTTTGAAGAAGGCGCCAGCGAAGCGGACGAAAGCGGAGAAGGTTTCCTTTCGTCCGCGCCGGCTACTGAAAATAGCGGGACGGGCATATCCACGCAGCAGCCGGCTGCGGAAGCAGATAACCTGCCGAAGAGTACCGGCGATAATCCGGTATTCGTCCTGATCGTCGCAGGGTTTGTGTTATTTGGCGTTGCAGCCGGCATTTTTCTGTATGGCTGTCGCAGGAAGAACTAGTATTTAATAATCTTCGACGGAAATTGTCAGATCTTTCTGCCAGCCTTTGCTCATCTTATGACGTGCTTTCCGGTTTTCCACGGTGTCAAACAGAATCGAAAAGTCATAGTCCTCCGGATAGAGTTCTTCTGCTTTTACTTTGAGCTTCAGGCGTTTCCGGTTAATTCTGTATTTCTCCTTCTGAATCTGTACAAGCACGATGCCCCGGTCGTCTTCCGGTCTGACAACAATACCGATCTTTTTGTCCGGATAGACGACGACGCTGTCTCCCCTCTGAAAAGAATAACGGGCGCGCGTACTTTTTGCGGGCTTTTCCAGTTTTTCAATGCGGGGAGTCCGTTTGGCGGTGAAGTTATTGATTTCCGCGGGATCCGCATCGCTGTATGCCTGTGTGCCAGGGGCGTTCCCTGCCTGGTTCATTGCCAGCCCGAGTTCCCGGGCCAGCTGTGGCGTGATGGATCCGTAGGCTGCAAGAGCTGCGTTTTCCAGCATTTTGCGCGGAAGGCCGAGTCTTTTTGCGATATAGAGGGCACAGCTTTCCCCTGTTTTTCCGGTTTCCAGGCGATAGAGCGGTTTTAAGCTTTCACGGTCAAATGCCATACGGGCGTTTACAAGTCCGGGGCAGCGCGCCGTGTATTCTCCGGCTTCGGGATAATGAGTCGTCGCCAGGAAGAGACAGCCACAGCTGCGCAGCTGTTCAAGGATGGCGATTGCGATTCCCATACCTTCCGCGGGATCCGTGCCTGAACCCGGCTCATCGAGAACAACGAGGCTTTCCGCAGTTGCATTTTCGAGAATCGAGAGCACATTGCGGATGTGTGCGGAAAATGTGGAGAGATTATCCGCAATATCCTGTCCGTCCCCGATATCGCAGTATACACGGTTCCGCATTGGAATGCTGGCGGACTCACAGGGAACGTGCAGTCCGGCGCCCGCCATGAGGCAGAACAGGGCGGCTGTCCGGATGGCGACCGTCTTTCCGCCGGTGTTGGGGCCCGTGATGATCATTCCGCGCGTGCCGTCCGTGAGTGTGAGGTCAAGCGGCACGCAGGTGTCCGGCGGGAGCATCGGATGTCTCGCGCCGGACAGACAGAGATCATTTTCTGTGTTTATCGCGGGCTCCACAGCCTGCAGATCAATACTCAGCTTACCTTTCGCAAATGCAAAATCAAGTCTGCCAAGGATCCTGATATTTTCTTTCAGCGCCTTTTCTTCCAGGGCGATGTGGTCGGAGAGCATGTATAAAATACGGTGAACCTCAGACTCCTCCTCAACCCGGAGTATTTCCAGATCTTCGCGGATTCCGGCGACGGAAGACGGCTCGATAAAGAGGGTTGCCCCTGTGGAAGAGGTATCCACAACATTTCCGGGGAGTTTTCCCCTGCAGTCTTTCCGCACCGGAAGGCAGATTCTTCCGTTTCTTGTCACGACATAAGCGTCGGTCAGGAATGATTTATACGACCGGAGGAGGCGTTCCGTGCGATCCCGGATTTCCTGCGTTTTCAGTTCCAGATCCCGCCGGATATCCCGCAGGGCACCGGAAGCATAATCATCCACTTTTCCGCCGCGGATAGCTGCTGAGATTTCATCCGCCAGTTCCCCGCAGGCTGTCAGATTGTCACAGTGAAATGCAAGGCTGATCTGCTTTGCTTTTCCCTTTTCCAGATAGGATTTCATGCGGTTTACAGCCGTGAGAAAGCTTCCCACCGCCTCGGCTTCTTCCGCGGAGAGCATTTCGCCGCGAACTGCCCGGTCGATGATGTCCTCCAGATTTTCCATAAGCGGGACAGGGGGAGTCCCCAGTTCTTCCAGGCACAGGCGCGCCTGGGTGGTTTCCCGCAGGCTGCGCCGCAGTTCGGATTCTTTGCGGTATGGCACCAGTTCCGCTGCAGCGCGCTTTCCGGATGCTGTGTTTGCGCAGTCCGCGAGACGTTTCCGTATATCTTCAAAGCCGGTGAGTTCAAATGTATGTTTCATGATATCGTTCCTTTCTGTAATGGTGTTTTGCGTAAACGATTCCGGGAAGAAAAAAAGACCTGTGACATCCTCCATGGGCGCACAGATCTGAAACGGCATTCTGATTACATCGCCGCATGTGTGGCGGCTTCCCGGTATCGTTCATGGATGATGGCACAAAAATAACAGACGTCTGCACGCCGGTTATCCCTGTCTTTTCAGTTCATTTTCTTCCACGGAACGATACAATTAACATACATTTTCCTGCCTTTATATTTTCTATTATTTTAGCCCTGACGGGAGGGGCTGTCAAGGAGATTTTGAAATTCCGAAGTGGAAGTAAAAAACAGTTGACAAAGAAGAAGTGCCGGAATATAATGCAGTTTATATAAAACCTGGTAAATTAATATGAATATAGGAGATTGTGAAGATGGCGAATATTTACAGAGGAATTGTGGATCTGATTGGAAATACCCCGCTGGTGGAAGTGGTTAATCTTGAGCGGGAGCTGGGGCTGAGAGCAACGATTCTCGCAAAGCTGGAGTATTTTAACCCAGGTGGCAGCGTGAAGGACAGGATTGCGAAGGCAATGATCGAGGACGCGGAGGAAAAGGGGCTTTTAAAGGAAGGTTCCGTGATTATCGAACCGACGTCCGGGAATACCGGAATCGGGCTTGCGGCTCTCGCGGCGTCGAAGGGATACCGTATGATCCTCACGATGCCGGAAACCATGAGCGCCGAGCGGAGGAATATTTTAAAGGCATACGGGGCGCAGCTGGTTCTGACGGAGGGGGCAAAGGGAATGAAAGGGGCTATCGCGAAGGCGGAGGAGCTGGCGCAGGAGATTCCGGACAGTTTTATTCCCGGACAGTTTGCGAATCCGGCGAATCCGGCGGCGCACAGGGCGACGACAGGTCCGGAGATCTGGGAGGATACGGACGGGGCCGTGGATTTCTTTGTCGCCGGAGTCGGGACCGGCGGAACCCTGACCGGAGTCGGAGAGTATCTGAAATCGAGGAATCCGGAAGTCAGGGTTGTGGCTGTGGAGCCCG
>OFFW01002293.1_pt1 | contig 10583 bp, 10 predicted proteins | sample 1521501 | NCBI WGS metagenome assembly OFFW01 (sample SAMEA3504107, study PRJEB24116) | mouse gut metagenome | biome: mouse gut; feature: mouse-associated habitat; material: faeces | place: Denmark | collected 2011
TTTATATCCACATGCCTGGCGGCGAAGAAGAAATCATTATCAATCCGGGGGTTGCAGATAAGATGGACTATATCAACCGCACCTACAATGATGATCTGGTTCATACGGGCTGCAAGGATATTTATATTGTCAATGCGATCTTTACCATTGACGAAGGCGAAGGCTGTGATTTTGGCGCAGCCCTGGACGCGCTGAAAGACGGGTGCAGAGTTACCCGTGCAGGTTGGAACGGTAAAGGCCAGTATATCGAATTGGCCGAGAATATCAGCTACCAGAATCGGTGCGGTGAAATTATCAACTGCGATCATGAAAATATCGGCAATAAGGCAATCGCCTTTGTGGGTACTTCCGGAGTCCAGATGGGCTGGCTTGCTTCTCAGGCTGATATGCTCGCTGACGACTGGATTATTCTGGATGCACCTGAAATTCTTTGCGATGCTGGAGAGTCAGCAGGCCAGTATGGCGACGCCCCTACTCTTATGCCTGCTGCCCTTTAGGAAGGCGGTGATCCTCTCATCTCCCATCTGTGGGTAAAACAGAAGCCCAGATTTGACCATATTCGCGTTTTTAGGCTTTAGGCTGATAAAACATAGGCCAGGTCCATAAAACGCGAATATGGAGACCGTGGACGTCCAGAAGGCCGTCCTAACAGCTTTTCAGATAACTAACGGACCGAGAGGCCCGTTTTTTATTGTCCTGGGGCATGACATTTAAACCGCCTTATTCCCCTGCTTGCCGGGATATAACCGCAAGATAGCAAAAACTGAGTGAACAGGAAAAATCAGCGAAAGGATGGTAAGTATTATGGCTTACGAATTTTTAAAGAAACTCTTTGGAACTCCGAAAGACGGCGAGCAGCCTAAGACAATGACCTATGCGGAACTGGAAGCCGCGATTGACGGCGCAAAGGATATTCAGGTTGTAGACCTGAAAGCCGGCGGCTATGTCGCAAAAAGCAAACTGGATGCAAAGATCACTGAGCTTGCAGGAGTTCAGCAGCAGCTTACGGACGCAAATACGCAGATTCAGTCATTTAAGGACCAGGATGTGGAAGGCGTGAAAAAGAAGGTTTCCGAGTGGGAAACCAAGTATAACGCCGATACCCAGGCGCTTAAAGACCAGATGGCTGAGCAGGCGAGAAAACATGCTGAGGAAATGTTTCTTTCTGGCTATAAGTTTTCCAGCGTAGCCGCAAAGAACGGCGTACTTGCAGAGCTCCAGGGCAAGAAGTTCCAGATCGACGATCATGGGACGATTCTTGGCGCTAAAGAGTTTATGCAGTCTCTTATGGAAAATGAAGACTATAAGGGAGCATTTGTAACCGAGCAGAAACCTGACGACAAGCCTGAAAGCCAAACGCCACCGCCCTCTCCCGCTGGTCCGAGATTTTCAACAGGAACGGGCGGAACTACACAGCCGGGCGGTGCTGCAGCGAATCCTTTTGCAGGATTTGGCGGCTTTACAAGGCTTCGTCAGCCTGACAACAACAACAAATAAGGAGGACTTTACACATGGCAGCTTTAAACTACGCTGAGCAGTATCAGCAGTATCTTGAACAGGAATTTCCCTATGTCCTGTATTTCGGAGACCTGTTTGCGGCTCCGAATAATGGCCGTTATAAGTGGGTAGACAGCCAGACCATCAAGGTTCCGACTATCACCACTACCGGCCGTGTTGACGGTGATCGTGACACAATCGGCACAAGAAAGCGTAACTACAACAATGCGTGGACTCCGCTCATTCTGTCTAACCACAGAACCTGGCAGACCTTGATTCACCCCAGAGATATTGATCAGACCAACCAGGTAGCCAGCATTGCAAATGTTACGCGTGTTTACAACGAGGAACAGAAGTTCCCTGAAATGAACGCGTATCTCATTTCCAAGCTGTTTGCTGACTGGACGGCCGAGAGCTATACAGCCGATAACACGGAGCTGACTGAGGAAAACATTCTTCCGGTATTTGACGCCTTTATGATGCAGATGGATGAAAAACGTATTCCCAGAGCTGGCCGTATTCTGTATGTAACGCCTGATACCAGATCAAAGCTCCAGAATGCCCGGCAGATTTACCGCACTATGGATATTTCCAAAGCCAATGCATCTATCAAAAGGGCGGTTACCGCGCTTGACGAGGTGCGGATTCCTGAAAGTGTTCCGTCTGATCTAATGAAAACCGTATATGACTTCACTGAGGGCTGGTCTGTAGATGCTTCCGCAAAACAGGTCAATATGTTTTTGGTGCACCCGCAGGCAGTTATTACACCGATTACCTATGAGTTTGCGCAGCTTGACCCGCCTTCTGCCGGCAGCCAGGGAAAATGGGATTATTTCGAGGAATCCTTCGAGGACGTTTTCATTCTTCCGCATAAGCATGACGCTCTGGCTTTTAACGTAACAGAAAAAGCATAAGCAACAATTTGATCTGGGGAGCTTCGTGCTAAAGACGGAGCTCCTACAATAAGGAGGTTAAACCTATGTTAAAGGCAGCAAAGAAAAATCGGGTTTTGAGAATCCCCGACGAGAAAGCCGCCGAGTATAAGAAGCTCGGCTATACTATTACCGATATGGCGGGAAAGGTGATCTATGAACCTGAGGACACAGCCAAGAAGGCAAGTGTCTTGGCCGCTGAAAATGCAGATTTGCAGGAGAAACTCCATGAGGCCGCAGACTACGCAGAAAACGGCGATAAGAAGATCGCGGCGCTGGAAGCTGAAAATGCAGAACTGAAAAACAGAGTTTCCGAGCTGGAAACCCAGCTTGACGAAGCCGAAGCAAGCGCGGGCGCAGACGACGAAAAGATCGTAAACCTGGAAGCTGAAAATGCTGAACTGAAAGCCAAGGTCAAAGAGTTGGAAGCAGCCACCAAAAGTACAGCCAAGAAAACCGCCAGTAAATAAGGCATGAAGGGAGGGCCTTTTTATGGCAATACAAAAGCCTTATGCCGATTACGACTGGTATAAAACCAATTATTTCGGCTCGGTTATTCCTGAGGAAGCCTTCCCTTCTTTCGCTATGAAGGCTTCCTACCTGGTTGACGGTCTCACGGCTGGAAATTTACAGTCCCTTGATACAGCTCCTGATTGCGTGAAAGACGCAATATGCGCAGCGGCTGAAAAGCTCTACCAATTTGAGCAAAGCCCGGCTAAAGAAATCAAGTCCGAAAATAATGACGGCTATTCCGTAACCTATGCGGACACAAACGAAGAAAAGGCCAGAGACGACGCAAAAGCAGAAATTCGTGTGTACCTTAGCACGTCAGGTTTATTGTTTAGGGGGGGCCGTAAAATAACCGCCAATAGGATTATTACTGTATTTAACGCTCGGACAGATAAAGAAAAACGCAGAGAGGTATTCATTCCCACAAACATTTTCGGCGTGTCTTTTTGCGAACTTGATTCCAGTAAGTTTGTCGGCGGTGCACGTTCTGAAGAAATCACATGTAAAATTCGGATTCCGTTTGGCGCTCGTATTGAAGCCGGTAAAACCTATCTTCCTGAAAGCCAGTATAAAACGCTGACAGACGAAGACGCACTTTTTTACTGGACTTTGCAAAAAGGTTCTTGTGTTTTGCTTGCCGGTACAAAAGCTACAGCATGGGGAACAGGTGCATACGACTTGGGCCGCTCAATTACGAAAGAAGAATTAACGGCCCTTTGTCATGAAAGCAGGTATACAGGACCGCTCATTAGCGTTGTAGAATATGCCGACAACACGCAGCGAGGAAGCCAGGCAGTTAAGCATTGGCGGATTGGAGGGAAATAATGGCCCTTAATAAAATCACGACTCCCAGAGGGAGTATTGTACAAACAGGGCATGGAAGCGCAAGGCTTGAATGGGACCCCTCTTTTGCGGCGAGACAGAATGAACAGTTTAGTCGTAAACAGAAATTTGTTGATTCGGAAGTTTTACGCCGGTGTAGCCCTCGTGTGCCGTTTGATACTGGAATGCTTGAAAAGTCCGGCAAGCTCGGAACTGTTATAGGCAGCGGCGAAGTCGATTACGCCGCGCCATATGCTGCTGCGCAATATTATAACACGTCAGAAAGCCGAAGCTATGACCCAAACAGGGGCGGCCAGTGGTTCGAGCGGATGAAAGCCTCTGAAAAAGAGGAAATTTTAGAAGGCGCGGAGAAAGTAGAGTGATGATATGAACGAATCTATTATCGCAGGAATAACTAATTTCTTTATGGCCTGCCCTCTCCTGCAGGACGGTGTTTTCCGAGTTAACGCTTTAGGCGACCAGGCTATTGAGTACAACATTGAGACCGGCGTATTTAACCCGATTTTGAAAAAGTATGTAAATGGCGATACTTTGCGGCAATACCAATTCAATTTTGTCAGCCGCGAATATTACGATATGGACCGCATTCAGAATATACAGAACAGCGAGTTTTATGAGCAGTTCGCCGAATGGGTTGAGGAACAGGAAAGCCTTGGCAATTTCCCGGAGCTTCCCGAAGGGTGTGAACCTGACAGCCTGTCCGTTTTATCATCCGGCTACATCATGGATATATCCATGCGTAACGCCAGATACCAGATACAACTACAGTTAATCTATTACAAGGAGGCTAAAAAGCATGAATAAAAGCAGAACAGTCATTCGGCGTCATCAGTACGCAGATTATTTGAACGTGGGTACAGCCGAAGCTGCCAAATGGGTACTTATGGGAACTGGCTTTACTACCCTGGATGAAGAGCCGGGCGCGCAGACAGAAAGCGTAAAATATGTGAATGAAGTCAGCTCGTCTTCTTCCATTGTGAGCTACGAGACTACGTTTCCGTTTGAGGCAGAGCAGATCGCAACAGAGGAAGCTATCACCGCAATCTATGAAGTCGGCCGTAACCACTATGTGGGAGCAGACGCCGAGTTTGAGTATTGCCGCGTGGAGCTCTGGAATCCAGCAGGAGCCGCAGAAGACGCAGGGCATTCTTTTGAGGCACGTAAATTTGTGGTAGCCGTAGAAGTTTCCGACTTCACCGGTGAAAACAAAATGACCATTTCCGGCAACCTGAACGCCGTGGGTGACCCTATCCTCGGTACGTTCGATACTACCGCTCTTGCCTTTGCACCTGCGGCATAAATCAGAAAAGGAGAAATCAGCATATGAGCAAAATAATGATTAACAACGTTGCATTGGAGCTTGACCTGTTGGACGCTGACGCAATGGAAACCTACCAGAAGTCTTTGAGCGATACCATGACAGCGCTGCAGGAAGCGCAGAGCAATATTCAGGGGGAGAACCAGAATTTGCAGGTAGCTTCTGTAATGCGGTTACAGTGTCAGCTTACCGAAAAATTTGTCGATCAGATTTTCGGCGAAGGTACAGCTAAAAGGTGCTTCCCGAGGCCGAATCATTTGGGAGATCATCTGGCAGCCTTCACAACGATATGTGACCAGGCAAACCAGGCAGTGCAGCAGGCCAAGTCGATCACAAATAAGTATTCCGGCGAGCGCCTGAACCGCGAACAGAGACGGAACCAGAACAAGAATAAAAACAGAAACAATCACGCCGCTGTTTATCCTGTCTGATGAATATGCTGATTGACCTGCTGCCGGAGTATGTGGAGTTAGGAGGCGCTGAATATCCGATCAATACGGATTTTCGCGTCTCCATTCTTTTTGAGCTCATGATGGAAGATGCGTCAGTCCCAGAAGAACAAAAAGCCATAAAAGCGGTAAAGCTCTTTTATCCTGAACTTCCGCCTGTGGAATTACTTCATGAAGCCGTAAAAGCACTTTTATGGTTTTATCAGGCTGGCAAAGAGCAAAAAACCCCAAAGCGCAGAGTTAATGCCGAAGGTGAGGAAACTGATGAAACCGCAGAAGACGACTACGTAGAGCGGATTTACTCTTTTGAGTATGACGACGATTATATTTATTCGGCGTTTCTCTCGCAATACCGGATTGACTTACAAGATATTGAATATCTCCACTGGTGGAAATTCAGGGCAATGTTCAGGGCTCTTGACGAAGACTGCCAGTTTTGTAAGATCATGAGCTACCGGAGCATAAAAATCAACAATGACATGACAAAGAGCCAAAAAGCATTTTACCGCCGTATGAAATCCGTTCATGCGCTTCCAGTACCACAAGAAGAACGAGAACGTATGGACGCTATTACGCAGGCCCTCTTAAACGGCGGCGACCTTACGGGCCTGATATGACAGGAGGCGACACTTGCAAAAGGAGAAGAAAAAGAAAGTGCAATGCCCCGAATGTGATTATAAAATGCCGATTTTTTACAACGAAAAGGCAAATTGCGAAGGCGTGTTTACCGCCTGTAAAGGGAGAAATTGCACAGCCATATTTGAAATAAAAATAATCAACGGGAAACAGATTAAGTAGTGCCATTATGAGCCGATAATCGCGGCCCTTTTATGAAAAGAGGTGAGGATTTTGGCTTATGATGGCACTCTGAAATTTGATACCAGTATCGACACAAAAAGTTTTCAGTCAGGGCTTAACAGCATGTCAAAGATTGCTGGCAATGCCATGAAAGCTACCACTGCCGTTATAGCCACAGCGTCTACCGCGATAATCGGAATAGGTACGGCCGCGGTTAAAGTCGGCATGGAATTTGAAGCCGCCATGTCCGAAGTTCAGGCATTATCCGGCGCAACCGGCGACGAGTTTAATATGCTTGAACAAGCGGCAATCGACGCCGGAGCCTCAACAGTATTCAGCGCTTCGGAAGCCGCGGCAGCCCTGAAATATATGTCCCTTGCAGGCTGGGACGCTGAAAAGTCTGCTAAAGAATTAGGCGGCGTTTTGAATCTCGCTGCTGCGTCCGGTATGGACTTGGCGAAAGCCTCGGATATGGTCACAGACTATCTTTCGGCTTTCAGTAATTCGGCCATAAGCGCCGCTGATTTTGCGGACCTGTTGGCCTACGCTCAGGCGAATAGCAACACCAGTGCCGAACAGTTAGGAGAGGCTTATAAAAACTGCGCAGCAAATCTGAACGCAGCCGGCCAGGACGTGCAAACCGTTACTTCTCTTTTGGAAGCAATGGCGAATCAAGGCGAAAAAGGTTCCACTGCCGGTACTAAGCTCCGGGCAGTTATGCGAGACCTGACCGCCCAAATGGATAACGGCGCGGTTTCGATTAACGGAACCACTGTTGCGGTTCAGGATACGGAAGGAAATTTCCGCGATCTAACAGACATTCTTACCGACGTAGAAGCCGCAACAGACGGCATGGGCGATGCCCAAAAAGCTGCGGCTCTGCAAAGCGTATTTACAGATGAAGCTATATCCGGCCTAAACCTGATATTCAATGAGGGTATGGAAACCGTCGCCGGGTATGAAGAAGAATTACGGAATTGTAGCGGTACTGCCGAAGAAATGGCAGCCGTTATGAATGACAACCTGAAAGGCCAGATTACGCTTTTAGGTTCTGCTATGGAGTCCCTCGGAATCTCCATTTATAAGGGTCTCGATGCGCCCTTAAAAGAAGTCGTCAAGCAGGCAAACGAGTATGTCGGTCAGCTCCAGGAAGCCTTTAACGAAGGCGGGTTTTCCGGCATGGTTACAGCGGTTGGTACGGTTCTTGCTGACATAGTTCAGAAAGTTGCCGAATTTGCACCACAGATTATCGAAGCTGCGCTTAGTCTTATTTCCGCTTTTTGTGACAGCATAAAAGGCGCGCCTGGTTTAGCAGTTTCTGTTGCAAGCCTTATTACAACTTTCGTTACAGCCCTTTTTGAATGCGCAGACGAAATATGGACTACCGCTATTGTTTTGGTTGGTAAATTAGCGAGTGGTATAGCCGCAGGCGCGCCACAGATTATCGAAGCAGCCTCAATCTGTATTCTGGATATTGTAGAGTGTATTGTTGATTGGCTGCCGGATATTATTGACGCAGGCGTTCAAATCGTGCAGGCGCTGGCTGACGGTATTTCCGGTATGCTGCCTATGCTCATGCAGCAGACAATCAGCATTATTACCACGATTGCTACAATGCTTGTGGAAAATCTGCCGACGATTATTGATTGTGCGATTCAGATTGTTTCTGCACTGACTGACGGCCTTATTTCGGCTTTGCCAGATTTACTTGCAGGTGCCGTACAGTTATTCCAAGCAATCGTTGACGCAGTACCAATCATCATTGAAAAGCTCTTACAGGCTTTACCGAATATCATTACTTCGGTAGTGGATTTTCTTGTAGCTTCGCTGCCGCAAATTATTGACGCCGCAGTGCAAATGCTGAATGGCTTGATCGAAGCCATACCGACTATCGTACAGGCGATAACGGATAATTTGCCGCAAATTATTACGGCGATTGTAAACGGTCTGACAACTGCACTACCGCAGATTTTACAAGCAGCTATCACTCTTTTAATGGCGATCATTCAGGCAATACCTGATATTGTTGTAGCCATAGCTGAAAACTTGCCGCAGATAATCACGGCAATCGCTACCGGACTCGGTGAGGCCATACCGCAGATTTTTACAGCCGCAAAAGATTTACTCTGGCAGATTATAACCGCGATTCCTGATATTGTCGCAGGCCTTGCTACTGCGGTACCCGATATTATTGCCGGTATCGTAAACGGCCTTGTCGGCGGCATTGGCGCTGTATTTGACGCAGCTTGCGAACTCGGCGGCGGAATACTTGACGGAATCAAGAGCTTCTTTGGTATTCATAGCCCTTCTACTGTTATGCAGGAACAGGGCGACTATTTGGTGCAAGGCATGATTAACGGCCTTGCTGCTCTGCCTGGTCAGGCAATGCAATGCCTGTCCGATACACTGAACCAGATTATTACCTGGGGCGCTAATATGATGCAGAGCATGACCGAGATTGCGACAAACGCCGTAAATAGCGTTGTACAGGGCTTTTCGCAACTTGCCGGTCAGGTATGGACGCACCTTGTAAATGTCGTAACTAAAGTTACTCAGTGGGGAGCAAATATGCTTTCCACAGCAAGTACAGCGGCCAGCAGTACGATCAACAAAGTTACAGAGTGGTTTTCACAATTACCTGGTAAAATCTGGACCCACCTTGTAACAGTCTTAACTAAAGTAACGCAATGGGGAGCAAATATGCTCTCGGCCGCTTCTACAGCAGCACAGAACACAATCAATAAGGTTACAGAGTGGTTCTCGCAGCTCCCGGGCAAGGTGTGGACGCATTTAGTAACGGTAGTCAGCAAAGTAACGCAATGGGGGGCTAACCTGCTTTCAGCGGCAAGTACCGCAGCGCAAAACGCAATCAACAAAGTTACGGAATGGTTTTCACAGCTTCCGGGTAAAGTCTGGACGCACCTTGTTAATACCATTACCAAAGTAACGCAGTTTGCAGCCGATTTGGCGTCAAAAGCATCTTCGGCCGCGCAGGGATTTGTAAATAATATTGTAAACGGTTTAAGCGGCTTGCCAAGTCAGATGGCTACTATCGGCAGTAACATTGTAACCGGTATTTGGAATGGTATTTCTTCCGGTTGGAGTTGGCTAACTGATAAGGTTAAGAGCTTAGCTAACAGCTTGTTTGAGGCTGCTAAGGACGCTTTGGATATTAACTCACCATCTAAGGTATTCGCTGATGAAGTCGGCCGCTGGATTCCTCCCGGAATTGGCGAGGGCTTTGACGAATCCTACCCCGGCCTTGAAAAACAGGTAAAGGGCGAGCTTAAAGGGCTTACCAGAAAAATGCAGGAAACCGTAAATCTTGAAACCGGTAAAATTTCTGTAGAAGCTAAAGCCAAAGCGGCGCATAAGGCTGATATAGAGTCACCGAAGCCACCAACTACATATGTGGAAGAAAAATTTGAGCAGACAAACAACTATCATGTGCCGGTAGCAACGCCAAGCGAGGTCAGCAAAGCTAACCGGGAAGCAGCAAGAAAAATATTAAAGGATGTGAAGTAGATGGCGGATTTTATACAAATAACTCTTGAATGCAATGGCAATAAATTACAGTTCGGCATGAATGAGTCCAGGCAAAAACTGGAATTTGGTATAACCGCCATTTCCGGGCTGGAAGCGTCCGAACTCGAAATCAGCACTACTGATAATGCCCTTGTGGATGGGTCAACATTGGACGGGAAACGGATTAAAAGCCGTCCCGTCCATATTGAGGCAACCCTAAGAGACGATACAAATAACCGTGAAAATCGGCAAAGAATTATAAAATTTTTCAATCCAAAATATACCGGCAAATTAACGGCAAACCATAGCGGCACAGAAAGAAATATTGAGTATGAGCTTGAAGGCTGGACATTCGTAGCCAAAGCAAATATCTATAACCGGCTTGCTATCGCCGTTGATTTAATATGCCCGGACCCGTTCCTTAAAAACATGGATAACTTTGGCCGAAATATGGCAGATTTTACGCCGCTATTTGCTTTCCCTTGGTGCGTCCTGAAAAAGAAAGTTTATAATACGCCAGACCCCTATAAAGGGCTGACTCTTGCGGGACACACTTCCGGCTATAGAACGCTGAATAAAAACGTACTTCTGATGAACGACGGTGACGTTCCATGCGGCTTGCAAATTAAGTTTATAGCAGCCAGAGGTCCGGTACTGAATCCTAAAATTTTACACCAGGGAACCGGGCAGTTTATCCGCGTAAAAGTCCAT
>OFFW01002299.1_pt1 | contig 10564 bp, 19 predicted proteins | sample 1521501 | NCBI WGS metagenome assembly OFFW01 (sample SAMEA3504107, study PRJEB24116) | mouse gut metagenome | biome: mouse gut; feature: mouse-associated habitat; material: faeces | place: Denmark | collected 2011
GCGGGAGCTTTGCCGCTGGATCGAGGGCCTGCCGTACAGCGAGGTCATCACATGTAATGCCACTAAGCAGGAGGAAAGCAACTCAATCATGGCGGCTGTCGCTAAGCTGAAGAATGAACAGTGGAGTACGGAGAACATCGTGGCACTCCTCCTTGGTCAGACTAAGAAAGAGCAAGTGAAACTCTTTTCTGACGATACAGATAAAACACCTGTTCATGGTGCCAAAAACTATTAAGCCATGAGCGACAAACCCAATAAAAAGATATTTGGAGGGTTAGTCCCATGGAAACCGATACCTCTCCCTCCCGGGCCAGCACTTCCTCAGCTTCCCCAACCGGCATCGCCAAAAGCACTTAAGTCAGCGCCTTCTCCCGAAGATCACCGTCGTGAGGCATTTGAGCCAATTATCTCCAGAACCATAGAGATGGACAAGTTTGCGGCAGAGGTCATACTTCGATACGGCAACCTTGACGGGGAACATGAAATCAGAACCTGCCCGGGTGATATTTACAAAATCGTCAACGTGTTCATAGACTATGCCAGATTGCTGGAGCTGGTTAATGATGAGTGGGATTTAGATCCTTATCGTCGTGCCGTCAATGAAGTAACCGCTGATAAACTGAGGTCTATTGCGAGGAAGTATCAGGAGGCTATCGGCTACGACTATGAGGCGGCGCTGGCAAAGTGTGAGGCCAAACAGAAAAAGCAGCATAAAGACGATGACGTCGGCGGCGATGCTTTGGAGCTGGCTATGAAGCGTGGAAAACGAAACCCTAAGAAAAAGGAGAAGTGACCTATGTTTCGAGTAATCATTGCCGGCGGGCGAGACTTTGCTGACTATGAGCTGCTGTCCAAGACGATGGATGAGTATCTTTCTGAAATCACAGATGATATCTCTATTGTATGTGGACAAGCTCGTGGCGCTGACACCCTCGGAGAGCAATATGCCAAGGAGCACGGCTACAACGTTCAATATTTTCCCGCTGAATGGAAACGGTATTGTAAGGCTGCCGGTTATATTCGCAATACTAAAATGGCGAAGAATGCGGATGCCTTAGTGGCCTTTTGGGACGGTGCCAGTCTCGGAACCAAACACATGATCGCCACTGCTGAACGGCTCCACTTGGATGTCAAGGTGGTAACATACAGAAAGGGGGAGTAGCATATGGCGTGGATACCAGTATCCGAACACCTTCCTAAAGAAGGCCAAGAGATTTTAGTAACTGTCTGGGAAGATTGCAGTTATGGGAAGGGGACCGATATTCACACTCATGTGGATATGGCCACATTCCAAATAGGAGGCGGCTACATCCCAGTTGATGAAAAATACTCTCCAGATGGAGGCTACTTTGATACCTTTAATGACTGGATGGAGGGTCAACCTTGTAAAATCTTGGCATGGATGCCATTACCAGAACCTTATGAGGAGGAGAAAAAATGTACGGAGGCGTAGAGGAAACTCAATGCACTCATTGTGACCACCTTCAGGTTTGCTCCCTCAAAGAGCAATTCATAGCAGCACAGAACGCTGTCAACAGATTATCGGTAAATCTTGGTGACCGAATCACGAAAGATCTCCGTAACTTCGATTGGATTAAGAAGGTAAAGCTGGAATGCGAGCACTTTGCGGCAAAGCGGCCGACTCAACGTGATATTTCAACTGAGAATCAAGCTCGCGGTACTTTGCCTTATCCTTCCGAAGGCGGAAAGTTCATGGAGAACCCTACATGACCAAACAAGAAAAAATTGTTGTCTCAGCGTATACAGGTGTCCTGATGTGTGATTTAGACGCTCTGCAAAATTATATTCAGGACAAGCTGGGGTGGCCGGTTTGGACGCATGAGCTCCCCTCTAAGGAAGTTTTGGAGGAGATCAGGGAAAAGTCCAAGGATGACTTTATCTCTATCTGTTTGAGTAATGGCAATGATCTGATAAGCCGCTCAGCTCTCCTGAAAGAAATTGGCGATCCTGACGACGGAATGGTATTGCCGGCAAAGCATGGAATCATAGATTTAGTCAAAAGAGCTCCCGCTATGTGAATTGATATTTCCTCAGTCCTATGCTACAATGATCTTATGCACATTCAAGGAGGCGTTAAGGTCATGGCCGAAGAGATCAAAAGTGGAACTCAATCTTCTGCGCAGAAAAAGCAACCCCCTTTATGGAAGGAGGTGAATGACATGAGCGACAAGGAACAAATGACCATGCTAATCGACATCTACACCGATTTGCAGCGAATCAAATCTGCGGAAGATCGCGACAAGGAGATCGACTACCAGATTAAAGCGGCAAAGGCGAAGTTGGAGGCATTTGGCGTTGTAACCGAAAATCTGGACATTCACTGATTCCAAACCGGGAGAGGGCCTACGGAAACGTGGGCTCTCTTCTTTTATATTTTTAAGGAGGAATCCTAATATGAAAAAGTTCTTATCTGTGATTCTGGCAATGTCCTGTCTGCTCTGCATCTTGACCGGATGTGAGGAGTCCGGTTCCCACAAGGATACCCGCCAGACCCTCGAAACCGTGAGTTCCCTTCAGGAAAAGCAACCCACTCCGACTGATCTCGATTTCTCCTTGGAGCGATATAACCTGATCCGGCGGGCTTATTGGGTAAATGGCCAACGTGAAAAAGCTTCGGCTGTAGTATGCCAAGTCGAGAAACCTCTTGGATACATTATCCTGTTCGCCGAGAGTGGCAGCGTGGTTGGCCGGTTTGTCGTCGATGGTAAAGTGTCCAGCCTGAACAGTTTCCTGACTCCCGACAGCGAGAAGTATAATGCATCCTACTCCGAATGGATTGCTGATGTGGACGGTTCCTATGGAGAAAACGACTTTGGCATTTTCTTCTTCACCCCTGACGGAAAGTACGTTGAGTGGACCGGAACTTACCTCTATTCCGATATTCCCTTCGAGGTGGACGACCCGGTTGTGAAGGTCGGAGGGTAAGCACCATGAGAAGGACACTTACAGTCTTTGGGGCGGTCGTTTTGACCGTCCTCATTTGCGTCGGTGTTGTTTTCATCGGGTGGAGTAATACTTGGTTCTCGAATCAGGTGGACTACGTCAACCAGAAAATTGACGATACCACTAACTACGAGACTCGAAAGGATGTTGAAGACAGCTGCCGTGCTATGGTTGCTTCCTATGAAGCGGATAAGTTGACCTGGGAGCAGTATAAAGACAGTGACAGCTCTGAGCAGCGGTCCTGGGCCGACCAAGCCAAAATGAGAGCGAACCGAACGGCGGCCAACTACAACAATTATATTCTCAAGAACTCCTATGTTTGGAGCGGGAATATCCCTGATGACATTCTGTCGGAGTTAAAACCGATTGAATAACTAATTCAAAAAGGTGAACCTGTTTACCGGCAAGAAGATGTCCAAGAGTTTCCGCGGCCGTAAGCAGAACAAGAAGAGCTCCTACAGCCACCTTTTCGCGTACTAAGCTATGGTATCCCACGAAAAACCCGTTTAGGCCACCAAAAGGCGAAATCGTATGGGTTAGGGGCTGTGATTCCGATGGAACTCTGCGTTACGTCATCACCAGCAATAAAACACGAGATCGTTACTTTCTCTATGCTCGAAACAACGGCGAGTGGAGAAAGACTGCCAAAACCTGGTCCCCGATTGCTTTCGAGGGCCGGGTCAAATTATATTAGGAGGAATGCAGCATGACCAAAGAAGAGCAGGTCATTGAGACCATCAGAAAAGGGCCCGAAATGAGCCCGAACGAGTACCAGCGGCTTGCGCTCCGGACGGCATCCGAGGAATCCATGAAAGATCCTCTGCTGAACGGCCTGCTGGGTCTCGGAGGTGAAACTGGCGAGTGCCAGGATCTCTATAAGAAGCACCGCTTCCAGGGCCATGAGCTCGACAAGGCTAAGATGGCCAAGGAGCTGGGTGACGTGTCCTGGTATTTGGCGCTCACGGCCTATGCCATCGGCTATAACCTGGAGGATATTTTTAAGATGAACATCGAGAAGCTCAAGGCCCGCTATCCCGACGGCTTCAACTCTGACCAGAGCCTTCACCGAAAGGCCGGCGACGTGTAAAAAAGGTTGTCGCTTATGAAAAAAATCTATGTCATAGGCAGTCTTAGTAAAGACAAGCGAATACGAGAAGTTGCCGAAATGATTAAAATCAGATGTAGAGTACGTCCATCGCCAACCCACAAAAGCAAAGGAATTACTTATACGGGAATGTTTCTCAAACATAGAAACAGCGGATGTTGTTGTCGCAGTAGAAAAAACAAGAAACATTTTCGGGGATGGAACCATGTATGAACTGGAGTATGCTAGGCGTTGTGGGAAGAAAATTATCTTCGATAACGGCGGAAAATTCGGTGAATTATTCATCCAAATTTGCTTGGCTACCAGCGAGGAGACATGATTATGGACTATCACGAACAGTTTGTTGAGTTCGACAAATACTGCGCCACCTGCCAATATGAGAAGAATTCCGAAGCCGAAGAGCCTTGCGACGAATGCCTGGAGCACCCGGTAAACTGGGAGACAAGTAAGCCGTACTGCTATAAACCAGTCCAATAAGGCCATAAATCGACGAAAAAAGAGAGCCTGTAAAGATGCAGACTCTCTTTGGTCCTTTATGAGGCCACTGTGTCGAAACGTTAAGTTCAATTTGGCTGGTGACTGACTGAAGCCGAGGATACGCTTTTCAAATGGAATTCACCATAAGGCAGGTCTGTATCCCGGTTATATTTTGCATTGGCGTAAACAGTTACGCAATAACACATCCCGATCACGAGAATCGCGGTGACGGCAATCATGGGATTCCCGAGGTCAAGGGTTGATTGTTGGGTAACAGGAACTGCTGAGGCATTAGTCATGGTCGAAAACCTCCTTATCAGGCTTCGACACAATGGCCTCATTTATATTACCATGAACCTTTTGAATTTACAAGAGAGGAGTTGTCATTTATGAATGAAAAAGTTATGCGGCACAAGGAACTCTGTGACGGGCTGAACACCTTGTACGCTCGCAAGAACCACGACTACGGCGACAGCTTCCACCAGACATTTGTCGAGGAGGGGTTGGCTATGGCCCGCATCCGGCTGGGGGACAAGTTCTCCCGCTTTAAGACCCTGTCCCGTATCTCCCCCACCGACAGCGCTCAGCAGCAGGTTACTAATGAGTCCATCCGGGACACGCTCCTCGACCTCGCCAACTATGCCATTATGACCGTTCTGGAGCTGGATCAGGCGGAGGCCGAGCGGGCTGATCCTTACAGCGGGGAGGATTAAAATGGCGGATATTCGTCTTATCACAAAAGATACAGTCTTGCCTCCTCTGAGGCATATGGACTGGGATGTAGTTATAAACGGCGTACCTCACTATGTCGTAATGATTGACGGATATGTCCACACCATCGGCGGCAGGTATGGAGAAAACAACCTGTGGGCTTATCCCAGAGACAAAGCTCCCACTTATGAGACCCTTATCGAGTTTAACTGCGATAATCCCGTAGCCTGGGGTATCAGCTACGAACCCAAAAACTACACTAAAACAAAATGGGACGAGGAATCGGCCAGAAGTGGTGGTGGCGTTGCCATTACTCGTAACGGCGAGATATTCTGCCATGTCACAGGCGGCCTAAACTACGGCATTGATAAAGCTCGGGCTATGATAGTCGAGTTCGGCGAGCATCCGCTTGAACTGAATGCTATCAATTTTGACAAGAAGGCGATAGGCCGTAAAGTATGGTGGCGAAGTGAGCCTGCTATCATTACGAATTATATTTCCAAACAGGCCTGTGTCATTCTTGAACCGGATGGTATCGACCACTTCACTGTCCCCGCCGAGTTTGCTCAAGAGGAGCCTGACTACTACGAAGATGGAAATGTGAAGGCCGACATTCTGGACCGCAATATTTGGTGGTTCAGAGATTAAAGGAGGATAAGTAAAATGTTAGCTAAACTTCAGGAGCGCTGGTACTTCCTTCTCGTTCTGATGGACGCGGCTGGTATGGCTTGGGCTCGAACGAAACAGACGCTCCGCGACCTGCTGGATATTCTCGTCGCGCTGGTCGGGCTCTTATTCGACACTGAAACGCTGAGGAACAAGATCTGCGCTCTCCTGCTTATCGCCTCTACGCTACCGGTTATGTTACTGGAGGGTGACGCTACAGCCACGGTTTTCATGGCGATGATTGCCGTTCCGACCTTCTTCGCCAAAGAAAACTGGATTTATCAGAAAGAAAGGCGCGGCTGTGGCTCGTATACACTCTAAAGGAGACGTTCAATGGCTCGTCCCTAACAGAAAAACTCCGATTGCTTACAGCACAAAGGCTGCGAGCGATTTGATAGTACTTCTGGCCGAAGAAGGAGGTACAATCATAGAGGTTCAAAATAAGATCACTTATGATGCTGAAGCAAAAGCCGTACTGCAAGCTTATATTGATCGAGGCTATGGAGATGTTGAAGCGCGTAAGTGGTTCAAATATTGATATTTAAGAAAGGACTTATGTATGAAAGACACCATCAGAAACATTCTCCTTGCGTTGCTCGCTGTCATCATTGTGTCGGGCGGGACCTATACCGCTATCCAGTGGGACGCCATCGTCGGAAAATGGGAAATGGAGGCGGAGCGGGAGGTCTTCAAGCAGACAACCACCTACTCCGAGGCTACTGCGTCCTTCCTCGCCGACAGCTACAAGCAGTATAACGACGCGGAAACCGAGGCCAACAAGAACACCATTATGGAGTACGTCATCATGCGGTATCCCAACCTCGATACCAACTCCATCGACAACGACACCCTTCGCCGGTTCTATAACCAGTGCCTCAATCATTAAAAAAATACGGAGGAAACGAAAATGAAGAAAGTTACGAAAATCGCCGCCCTGCTCCTGTGCGCCGTCATGATGACCTGCCTGATGGCGGGGTGTGATGAAACCACGCGGATGAAAGAGGAGAATTATACCGAAAACACCAAGACGCAGATACTGGATATGTATGGGCTCCCGGAGGTGTCTAATTTCTTTGAGTATTCCCAGCTCAAGGAAATTTATGAACTCCGGGATAATTCCAACTTGATCTGCTACTGGTACACAAAGAATGATATGTCCGGCAAGTGGGTCTACCAAGGTACTTGTGTGGGATATGGTATCCCCTATGGGGCGAGTATCACAAACCCTGAGCAGCGTGTATATAGCGGTCTTGCGCTGCCTCTTGCGGAACCGAACGGGCTGTACACAAACGGTCTTTCCACTTCCGCGACCTGGATTCTGACTACGGACGCCAAGGGAAACATTATGCCTACTTACGTCGAAAGCGAAATCACCATCAGCCAGTCCAAGATGGATGCCCGGCTCTGCGAGGACTGGTCGATTCCGTCCGACTATTAACACATACAGAAGCTTACTGGTGGCGGTGTTCCTACACAGGGATGCCGCCGCTCTTGTTTTTATTCCAAAATTATATTTTTCCAAAGGGGTATTGCCACATGACCATCATCAAACGAAACGGCACTGAGGTTGTCTTCGAGTCCGAAAAAATCGCTAATGCGGTTACGAAGGCGAACAACAGTGTCTCTGAATCCTGCCGCATGACGGCTGCGCAGATTCAGGAAATCACGGAGGCCGTCACCAAAACCTGCGAGGCTATGAGCCACGCTCCGTCGGTGGAGGAGATTCAGGATCTTGTCGAGCGTCAGATTATGGAGCACGGCGCATTCGATGTGGCGAAGAGCTACATCACCTACCGCTACACACGCTCCTTGGTCCGCCGCTCCAATACGACTGATGAGAAGATTCTCAGTCTCATCGAGTGTTGTAATGAGGAAGTAAAGCAAGAAAACTCCAACAAGAACCCTGTGGTGAACTCGACCCAACGAGACTACATGGCCGGTGAGGTTTCTCGGGACATCACAGAGCGTCTGCTTCTTCCTGCCGATATTGTGGAGGCTCACAAGGAGGGCATCATCCACTTCCACGATTCTGACTACTTCGCTCAGCATATGCATAACTGCGATCTGGTCAATCTGGAAGACATGCTCCAAAACGGGACCGTCATCAGCGGCACTCTGATTGAGCGGCCTCATCGATTCTCTACAGCGTGCAACATCGCAACCCAGATCATTGCTCAGGTGGCGTCCAATCAGTATGGTGGTCAGTCCATCTCTTTGACCCATCTGGCGCCATTCGTTGATGTCAGCCGGAAAGAGATTCGCAAAAAACTGGAGCGGGATTTGGCCGATGTCGGTTTGAATGTTGGCCCTGAACAGATTGATATTTTGGTGGAGAAGCAGCTCCGTGACGAAATCCGGAGTGGTGTGCAGACTATCCAGTACCAGATTCTCACCCTGCTGACAACCAACGGCCAGACGCCTTTCGTGACCGTCTACATGTATCTGAACGAGGCTCGTTCCGAACAGGAGAAAAAAGACCTCGCCGTTATCATTCAGGAGACGTTGGAGCAGCGGTATCAGGGCGTAAAGAACGAATGCGGCGTATGGGTGACGCCGGCCTTCCCGAAGCTCATCTATGTGCTGGAGGAAGACAACATTCGTGAGGGAACGCCTTACTGGTATCTGACTCAGCTGGCGGCAAAGTGTACTGCCCGGAGATTGGTGCCGGATTATATTTCTGAGAAGAAGATGCTGGAGCTGAAGAGCGATGTCTACACCTGCATGGGCTGCCGCTCCTTCCTGACCCCCTACGTGGACCCGGAAACCGGGAAGGCCAAGTACTATGGGCGCTTCAATCAGGGGGTGGTCACCCTCAATCTGGTGGACGTGGCCCTGAGCTCCGGCGGCGACCAAGACAAGTTCTGGGAGATTTTCGACCAGCGGCTGGAGCTTTGTCATCGGGCGCTGCTGTGCCGGCACGAACGGCTGAAAGGAACTATTTCGGACGTTTCGCCCATTCTGTGGCAGTATGGCGCTCTGGCCCGGCTGGAGAAGGGTGAGGTCATTGACAAGCTCCTGTTCAATGGATATTCTACCATCTCTCTGGGCTACGCCGGCCTTTATGAGTGCGTGAAGTACATGACCGGGAAGAGCCATACCGACCCGGAGGCCAAACCCTTTGCTATTGCGGTCATGAACCGCCTCAATGACGCCTGTAAGGCATGGAAAGCAGCCAGCAACGTCGATTTCAGCCTGTATGGCACTCCTTTGGAGTCCACTACCTACAAGTTTGCTAAGGCCCTTCAGCGGCGTTTTGGTGTCATTCCTGGCGTGACAGACAGGAATTATATTACCAACAGCTACCACGTCCATGTGACAGAGGAAATCGACGCCTTCGAGAAGCTGCGGTTTGAGTCCGAGTTCCAAGCCCTATCCCCCGGCGGAGCCATCAGCTATGTTGAAGTTCCCAATATGCAGAACAACTTGACGGCTGTGCTGCGCGTCATCCAGTTCATCTACGACAACATCATCTATGCCGAGCTGAACACCAAGAGCGACTACTGCCAGTGCTGCGGGTGGGATGGTGAGATTCAGATCGTCGAGGAGGACGGCAAGCTCTTGTGGAAATGTCCTCAGTGTGGCAACATGGATCAGACGAAGATGAACGTGGCCCGGCGCACCTGTGGATATATCGGAAGCCAGTTCTGGAACCAGGGACGGACGCAGGAGATCCGGGATCGGGTGTTGCATCTGTAAAGGAGGAGACAAAATGGATTGGAAAGATCATGTAATCTGGTTCCTCAGACTTGCAACTGCCGGGGTACTTTTGATCGGTATTCTTTTAGACTTTGCTATCGGAAAGATATTTTGAGGAGGGTTAAGCGATGAATGACCCAAGAAAACGTCACTGCCATGTATGTGGAAAACCGCTTACATGTGACTGCTACTATGCGGACTATGGGCTTGTCAAGTTAGACGGCTGCGGTCACACTTACATCGAGTTCGACGCCTGCCCGGATTGCTTGAACAAGGTCCTCGTAGCTATGAAGCAGGCTCTTATATTTAATAAGGAGGAAAAACCTATGCCCAACCAGTTCACCGAGATTGAGCGGAAATTCCTGCTTGACTCTTTCCCGACTGATCTTCCTCTCAAAGAGGAGTTTCAGGTTTACCAAGCCTACCTCTCCATCGACCCGGAAGTCAGAATCCGGCGCAATGTGAAAAATGGCGAAGACACGGCGTACTATCTCGCTATCAAGTCCAGCGGCGAGCTGGTTCGCACTGAGGTCGAGCTTCCCATTTCCAAAGACCACTTCTATGCTTTGGCGGAGATGGTCTCACAACCGTTTATCACTAAAGATTTCCATATATACGGCCTCCCGAATGGATTGGTCATGGAATGCTCTCATGTCGATAAGGGGATGGACACAGAGTTCATGTACGCCGAGGTCGAGTTCCCGAGTGTAAAGGATGCGGAGGAATTTGAGCTCCTTCCCTGCCTCAAGGAGGACGTCACAAATGACTCTTCCTACAAGATGAAGAACTTCTGGAAGCGGACTCGTGGGTAAGGAGGTGCGATAGAGCGATGAACTATTCGCTCATACGGGCTTGTGATATTGCTAACGGCCCGGGCGTCAGGGTTTCCCTGTTCGTCTCGGGCTGTACGCATCACTGCCCTGGCTGTTTTCAGCCGGAAACGTG
>OFFW01002303.1_pt1 | contig 10542 bp, 10 predicted proteins | sample 1521501 | NCBI WGS metagenome assembly OFFW01 (sample SAMEA3504107, study PRJEB24116) | mouse gut metagenome | biome: mouse gut; feature: mouse-associated habitat; material: faeces | place: Denmark | collected 2011
AAAAAAGTCAGCCCTGCCATGATAACAATACATGAAATAATGGTAATCAGCGCTTCTCCCGTAATGGTCAGCGCTCCGTCTGCCAGTACAAGCGCCGGAACGGAAATGACATGCGGAAATGATATGGTATTTGCTCCAAATACCAGCAGCGCGATATTTTGAAGCAGGTAACTGACGCCGATCGCCGTAATTAATACAGCAAGCGAAGAAGCTGCATTTAACAGCGGCCCATACGCCACACGTTCAATCACAATTCCAAGAACCGTACAAAAAATAACTGCCGCTAAAATTGCAGCCGCAGGCGGAAGTCCCGCTCCTGTTACAGCAGCCATAACAACATAAGCGCCGATCATAATCACATCGCCATGCGCAAAATTGAGCATTTTTGCGATTCCGTATACCATGGTATAACCAAGCGCAATGATCGCATAAACGCTTCCAAGGCTGATGCCATTGATCAAATAAGATATAAAGCTCATATAAATCCCCCATTTGGTTTAAAAATGAAAAGATAAGGGTTATCTTAAAAAGATAACCCCCAATCTGATCTTACTCTACAACTGCATAATCACCGTTGGCGATTTTTACTACCATAGGCTCTTTGCTCGGCTCACCGCTTGCTTCCCAGGTAAGGCTCTTAGCCGTTACACCGTCAATTGTAATTTCCGTCATAGCCGTTTTCAATGCCTCGCACAGATCGCTTGCAGACATGTCTGCCGTAGAACCTGCTTTTTCAACTGCCGCTTTGATTGCGTATATGCCGTCGTACGCGTCTGCCGCAAACTGATTCGGCGTACCGCCGTATGTATCCTGGAACGACGTTACGAAATTCTGGATTGCTTCATCCTCCGAAGTCGGCGTAAACGGACTTAAGAAAATCAAATCATTTGCCAGATTTGCATCAAAGCCCTCTACCGCAAGAATTCCGTCCATGCCGTCGCATCCGAAGAAGATCGGGCTGTAATTCATACCTGCCGCCTGTTTTAACACAAGGGAAGCTTCCGAATAATAGAACGGAAGAAAGACCAGTTCCGCCCCGGCATCTTTTGCTTTCTGAAGCTGTACGGAGAAATCAGATTTGCTTTCCGCCGTAAACGCTTCCGCTGCAACGATTTCAAACAGCTGATTTTCTGCTTCTTCTGCAAACGCCTGGTAAATTCCTGTAGAATATACGTCGGAACTGTCGTAAATAGCCGCTACTTTTTTTGCAAGTTTGTTGTCTCCGATATATTTTGCCGATTCGATTCCCTGCATCGGATCCGAAAAACATACGCGGAATGCATTGTCATATTTTACACAGTCTACTGCCGTTCCGGAAGGCGTCAGCATAAAGGTATTGTCTTCCTGGGCAACTTCTCCGACTGCCACGCACGGAGCGGAAGTTACCGTTCCAAGCAGCATCTGCATACCCCAGTCTTTTAATGTGTTATACGCATTGACTGCTTTTTCTGCGTCGTTCTCATCGTCCTGATAATTAAACTCGATCGGAACGCCGTTGATTCCGCCTGCTTCATTGATTTCCTTCACTGCCAGCTCTGCGCCGTTTTTTACCGCCTCGCCATAAACGGCAGCTCCGCCGGTTACGGGACCGATCCCGCCGATTTTAAATACTTCCCCGTCTCCGCTGCTGCTCGTCTGATCGTTCGGCTTAGAACCGCAACCTGCCATCAGCGTCATTGTCATAGCTGCCATTAATGCAACGGATATTACTTTTTTCAGCTTCATAAAACTTCCTCCTCACATTTTAAGTGATTTCTTTTTCATATACAGGTTTCTTTTTTAATGTACTAATTCAGTGTACGAAAGTCAGCATACACGATAATCGTTGATTTGTCAATAGTAGCAAAACTGCGAATATAAAGGTCTGAATATGATACATCCCGGATATCATACGATATCCGGGATGCTTCTGTTTTGTTTATAGCAAAAAATTTTAATTTTCCTTTGCTTCTATTCTTCCACCTCTTCGTGATCGGCATCCGTATATTCTAATATGATAAAACCATCCGAAAGATAGGTCAATTGAATGCTGCTTTCCGGCGTCGTCCAATTTGTAAGGACAACATCGTCATTGGCTTCGCCTTCTCCGCATAAATCCGTAAATTCTTTCTCATACAGACTTATTAACTCCTGATCCGAATACGCGCTGTTTTCATTATCTAAAGCGATAAATACACTACAAACGGCTCCGTCCTCATCAAATTTATATAAGATTTTTGCAGATACGCCTTCATGGTTATCAAAATTTTCAGCGCTGACAATCACGATTTGCTTCTTGTCATCTGTCGTTACTTTTCCGATGCTTTCCTGTTCCAATTCTGCTTTTACGTCGCTGTAGCTTGTTCCCCAGGCTAAACCGTAAAATAAACCGACATCCTTTTCATTCCGGTTCATCAAGAAGATCCCGCAAAGCACAACGATCAACAGGATCGCAGCAATCAAACATAACGGCAGAATTTTTTTCTGTTTTCCTTTCCCCTCCGGCGCTCCTGTTTGTTCCAGCAGAATTTACGGGACACATATATTTTGGGCAGATAGAAATTATTAAAAACAAGCTGCCCGATCAGACTATTCTCTGGGTATGAACCACAGGTTCAGATCCACGGGTCCTTCAATTCCGTCTACACATCCGCTTTCCGAATATTGCAGAAATTCAAATGCATAAGGAGTCTGTGGAATGATTTCGTAGTCTGCGTACCAGACGGAATATTCCTGAAGCTGTTTGAAGTCGAGTAAAAAAGCTTCCCAGTACATATTGCTGTAGATCATCGGCTGATATCCGGCTGCTTTTACTTCCTTACAAAACGCAACTGCGTTTTTTGTAAATTGTTCACGTGTAACGTGGTCGGTTCGGGCTTTTTGATCCCGGATTTGTTCCGGATCATAGACGATCGGAAGGTCGATGGAATAATTTTTTAGATGATGTAAGACGAACTGCGCCTCTTCGATTGCTTCCAATTCGCTGACAGCCTGTGAAAATACATAAACGCCCGTTTGCATGCCGGCTGCTTTTGCATTTGTAAGATTCGTTTCATATTCTCTGTCCGAATTTAAACTGCCTTCTTCTCCGTAACCCCGGTAAGCTATCCGGATAAACGCGAATTCATAGCCGTCTGCCCTTACTTTTTCCCAGTCGATTTTACCTTGGTGATGGGATACGTCGATGCCTTTTTTTATCACATATCTGGGATCTTTCTCATATGTGATCTCATCTCCGTTTCGTTCCAGGCAATTCCAGTCGTACGTATGCTGCTTTAAATTTGGGTCTATCATCGTTTCAAACCATTCTCCCCAGGCGTCAACAAAACAAAACGACTCATTTTGCTCCGGTTCCGTAAGAAGCAGGGTAGATTTCTCTTTCGTGTTCTGCCCCTGCGCATAGTCGGGAGGATAAGGATCAGACTGCAGTTTGCTGCTGTCAGGAACTTCCGTTACTTCCATGGAACCTGTACCGGGTGAAGACTGCAGACTGCATCCTGCCGTGGACAGCAGAAGAAAGCATGTGCTGCATAGTAAAACGATATGTTTTTTTCTCATTTCATTCCTCTGTTTTTGCCCGCCGAAAAACTTTTCAGCTTTTTTGTTATTTTTGTTAAGCTTACCACATGGGGACATATATGACAATGAAAAACAAGCTCCTGGTATGCTTTTGCAACGAAACGATTCTGCGGATGTTCCGAAGTTACGGATATTTCCTATATCTATTATCTATTCTATCTATTTGGCAATTACAATATTAATCCGTTATCATCTTAATATTTGAGCCGGATACTTCATATTTTACCTTGTAATCTGAAAGTCCCTGCATTCCATATATCTTCTCATAATCATAGAGCATAAAAATGTCATCCCTTAACTGTTCATATCTGCCATTGCTCTCCTGAGAATTTAATAACTGACACATTTTTTCGGAAAGTCCTCTGATCTTTCCGTTTTCATCCACTGAAATGTCACTCCATGAATACCGGCCGTTCGTTGATTTTTGAAGAAAGCCTGAAATCTCCCTGTAGGCATCGATCCGACGGTATTCTGCTGTGGTAGAATCGGACGCCTGCATATGGCAGTTCCACAGTTCGTCTGAAAACTGTTCTTTCATCACGCGTGCAGCCGTTTGCTTTTCTTCTTCCGATAAATCTCCGGTAACGCTTATTTTACCATATAGATCCATTTCGATGGCATATTCTCTCCCACGTAAGTCCAATCCCGCTTTTTCCAACGCATCCTGTATCTTGGGGAACCATGTGTTTTTCATTCGGCTGCTGGCTGCTGCCCGTTCATATTCCTGCAGGCTGGCAAAAATTTTCAGGTAAGCCTCCTCCCGTTTATCCATACTTTTTCCGGATGCCTTTTTCTCCAACAATTCCTCTACAGTTTTTGTACCTGTATAGCGTTCATCCTCAGGCAGGGAATGATATTGCTCTTTGTGCAGTTTTTCAATTTCATCGTCATATTCCTGCCCGCCGTCCGCCGTCGTATCTTTTTGAAATTTTTCTTCTGTAATACGAATGCGGTAAGGTTGTTCTGCATCTGCATTCCTGCCGCCGTGGTTTTCCACTTTGATAGTATAGCAGCCTGAGTTGTTCCAATCCGGCAGGGTAAGTTCCTTGCTGCCGTCGCCGGTATCTTTCGCCATTCCAATCTGGTTCCCCTGTGTATCATAAACCACAAGATCATAATCGCAGTCTTCCGGGATATGTTCCAGCCGGATGGTAACTTTTGTTCCTATTTCCATCTTTTCATAAAAACTTCTTTGAGTATAGGAAAAAGAATAATAATCGGTATCCTCGTTTGTCTCAAGTTTTCCTTCCAGATAGCTGTCAGTGTTCTGCAATAATATGCCAATATCATATGTACTGTAATAGCTGTCTGTCTTATCATCATATTTGGTTTTCTGACGGTAGCTGTCATTTTTATTTTCACAATTTTCTACCAAAACAGTCTGTTCATTCAGCTCCTTCATAGGAGAGGCAAAGCCCTTATTTCCATAATGGGATCCCCCGGTCAGAGGACTGGTGATATTATATATATGATTCAATTCTAAATCTCCTTTCATTTGTCCGGCTGCCGTTCTTGAACGCTGCCATTTCTTCTGCTTCCGATCATATCTGTATGTCTCCTGTTTCCTTCCATGCGGATGTTTCTGTGCCATGCATATTGTTTTCGTTGTCTCCGCATGATACCGATCATAAACTTGTCCAACTCGGTGGATAGCTATGTCCAATCCTTTATATTTTTATAGACAGTTTAAAGATACGGCTGCTGCTCTATGGTTGGTAATACACCCTCCTACAACTGTTCCAGCTTCTCTAAAAACGCATGGTAAAATTGTCTTTCTTTGATTTGGGACTGCTGAACTTCTATGCTTTTGGGGGTATATGCGATGGGATGTTCTAAATCGTACAGCGCCTGTTTCGTTGCACGGATGGCAGATTTTACACTGTTTCCCAAAATATCCGGGCTCCCGTATTCACCCTGAAACATTTTATTGAGCCTCTGAACCATCATCTGCGATATATGAGTCATCATTCGTTTTCCCGAATTCCCAACCCATTCGCATGTACTTCTTTCGCCGCTTCCATCCATGCATCCTTTACGTTTTGCGGTGCATTGGGACCAACCATAGCAAAGGCTTTTTCATCGTAATCAATTATGTTCTCCTGCACTGCCTGTTCCGCCGCTGTTTTTATACTTTCCACAGTACCGGATTCGATCGTTCTTTCTGCTTTTCTGGTTTGATATCCTCCTGACGGATATCCTGTTGTTCCTATTGCATTTATGCCCATTATTGAAACCTCCTGACTCAAAATGTGATAATTACTGCCTGCGCTTTTCGACAAATTTTTCTTCGGCAGCTTTTTTATCTTACACCCTCGTTTGAGTCACAATTCAGATGATTTCTTTCGTTATCAGCTGCCGCTATATTCTACGTTTATCCCCTCAAATTTTATTGGATTCCTCCACTTAATTTATCGGCAGATTTTCTGTTTTTTTGGAGTGCAAGGCACGAAAGGTTCATAAAATGGAATGAAAAATATTTTATTCGGTCTGTCTTTCCCACTTGGCTTTCCCACTTGGGTCGATTGCAAATCGACTTTCCCGTTTTTCAATTCTGTAATCCATTGTCGTTCCTCCGTAACCATAGTACAGTAGACTAACAACGGCTTTTCCTGATATTCTATGCTTTGCTTTGTTAAGTTTCCATTATCCCTGCTCACTTAAATTTTAAATCATGCAACCTGTTATCGCTGATAAATTTCTTCTTTCTTGGGTCGCCCTCTGCACGGTAAATGGCTAAACTTTCCAAGTCAAATATGGAACTCCAAACTGTTTCAAAGTCTGGCTCATTGTCATATTGGCACATAAATCCATAATCGCCTTTCAAGAGCTGCTCGGTAGTCTCAATATAATCGTCCCTTATCTTCCCCGAAGAAAAGCTGTCTATGACAACCTTATACCGCTTGTGGGAATCATAATCATTCCCATTTGCATCGTCATAGGGCTTCATTTCATCAGAAGTAAAACTATTGACAGTACAAACAATCCTGTTTCCATAAAAGATTTCCGCTTCACGGACTTTTTTGAGAGTCGGCGTACATTCGATTACTACCATATTGCCGCTTTTATCGGCAAGTAAAATGTTACAGTTAGAAGCGATCGGCAGATTCATAAGTAACGAAACCGCCTGCTCTGTATCATTTGCCTTTTCAAGCAAATACCGTACAATAAAACATGAGTTAAACCCTGCCTTTATCTTTTTAAGTTCGGTCATTACAAACGTCATTGCCACGGCAAGCCCGTGTTCGTTCAGTCCCTCTTCCCCGTTGATGAAAGAGGATGTAGTGATTTGAAATCTGTTTCCATTCCTCGGTGCGTAAATTTCACTTTTACATCCATCACGCAGGTAGGGCGGCAGGTCATTATTTCTGCCATATACCAATCTGCCATTTTGGGAATAGGCAAAAGCCGTACAGCCCCGAACCTCAATAGGGAAGTTATCTTCCAGATTATACATACAGCATCCCATACACAGCATCCACGAAACAAAATGCAGATAGTCTGCTCCTATGATGTCACTTACCCCTCTTATTTCCTCACACACTTCTGGAAAAATCTTTCTTAATATCTCCTCACTTTGTTTTCCATGTTCCAGTTGAAAATCATCTAACTGAAGCGGAAAAGAGATTTGGCATTTGTTAAAAATTTTTCCACGCTTCACACCCATTTCATAATGGTTGCCTTTTAGTCTTAAATGATACATTTCCTATCTGTCCTCCTCTTTGATTGCAATCCATACTTTAGAATGTCCATGTGCCGGCTGGCTGTCACAAATCGGATACACTTCAATATCTGGCAGTTCAGCATATTTATATCCAGAGAACGGCAGCCATTCCATATAAAACCGTCTGAATACACTTTGGACATCTTCTTTAAAACGTCCATCATTCTCAAATATAACCCAAGTTGCCGCAGGAATTTCATACTCGTACATATCCGCAGGGGCAGAAGTATTGGTAGTAACGCCGATATAATAATAGATTTCTTTTGGACTTTCATATACACTGATTCCTAAAATCCCATTTGGCTCTTGATTAGATAATTTGCATATTTCCGAAAATTGGTTTCCTTGCAATGTGGTTTTCCAAAAATTGGGAACTATCCTTAAATTTTTTTCCATATCATAGGTCAAAGGAATGCGGATTCCCACAATATGCAGGGGCTGTTTTTCCGCAATGTGATACACCATAGCACTTCCTCCTGTTATTTCTATTCTAAACTGAATTGACGGATATGCTTGCAGGATACACCCCATAGCTTTTGCGGCTGTTGGCGTAATTCCATGAACATTCTGAAAAGCCCGATTAAAAGAAGTCGGAGAGGAATAGCCATACTTCAAAGCAATATCTATTACTTTCTCGTCTGTCCGCTGCAATTCAAATGCTGCCTGTGTCATTTTTCGGCGGCGTATGTATTCTGCCAATGACACGCCCGAAACATAAGAAAAAATACGCTGAAAATAATATGGAGAACAACACGCAATGCGGGCGGCTTCGTCATATGATATTTCCTTGTCCAGATTATCTTCTATGTAATCAATGGCGGCTCCAAGCTTTTTCAACCATTCCATCTTCTTACCTCCTCGCAAACAAGAATAGCTTAATCTGCTTTATATTTCCTCTCTTTTTCTGCTATCTTTTGTAAACTTGCATATAGTGTATCTGAATAAAAAATTCATTTCAATAACTTCCCGAAAAGAAAAACGACAGAGATTTAACCCTCTGCCGCCCGAATAAACCAATCGCCTGTTCTTTTTCGGGCGGTAATAGGTCCTGATGGTACTGCATACCCTGATACCCTCCAAAAAGATTACTGCAAGTATATACGGCTCTTCCCGGGAAGTGTCTTTTATAACGCGCAGGCTGACAGTCCTGCCTTTGTGGATGTCTGATACGGTATGCTCCCCGTCAGGGCATTCATTGACACATGAGAGGAATATCAAAGTATTGCCCAAAATGCAGGGAGAAAATAAGGAAAACACAAGGAACAGAACCAAAACGCAGAATCAGGGAAAAAAGCAGGAATGTATGTATTCTCTTTTATTTCCAGGAACTTCCATTCCCTTTCGCCTTTACTTATGATATGGTTCGTGATGCATAATCCGAAAGCTTCGATAAATCTGCTCCAGCAAAATTACCCGCATCAGCTGATGCGGAAATGTCAGTTTAGAGAAACTCCAGGCTTCATCTGCTCTTTTTAAAACCTGTTCAGACAGACCAAGTGAGCCTCCGATTACAAAAATCAGGCTGCTTTTCCCGATCATCCCAAAATGCTCCAGTGATTTTGACATCTGAACGGAATCAAATTCTTTCCCCTCAAGTGCAAGCGCGATCACATAAGCATCTTCTTTGATATAACGCAGCAGTCTTTCTCCCTCTTTCTCTTTGATCTGCAGTTCCAATGCAGCTCCGGCGGAATCCGGCGTTCTTTCATCTGCCGCTTCTATGATTTCAAGTTTGATATACCGGCTCAGCCGTTTGGCATATTCCGCTATTGCTTTTCGGTAAAAATCTTCTTTTATTTTTCCTACGCATACAATCGTAATCTTCATGGCATTCCGTTTCCTTTCTTTTGTCAAAAGCCGTCTTACAGCAGTTTTTTATCCTTTTCATTTCACAATTCATATTTTATCAGCCATTCGATCAGCTGCGCTGTGATGCAGTGTCTCGATGTATAATGCATGCTCCATTACATATACTGTTTTGTGAGGTGATAAATATGAACACATGCAAACGCGATATCGTTATCGGGATCTTTTTTGTGCTGATTACGGGCACGCTTGCACATTTTTTATATGAATGGACCGGAAAAAATTTCATTGCCGGATTGTTTACTCCGGTGAATGAATCTATATGGGAGCATATGAAATTAATCTTCTTTCCCATGCTGGCGTATGCAATCTATATGATCCGAAAGCTGCAGACGGACAATCCGTCTCTTGCACCGGCGCTTTGCCTCGGAATCCTGTGCGGGACAGCGGCAATCCCAATATGTTTTTATGCCTATACAAATATAATCGGCAGACATATTTTTATATGGGATATCGGTATATTTATTTTTAGTACCATAATCGCGTTTTGTCTTGCATATCACTTCGCAAAATCCTGTTGCCTCAACTCCTGTGCCGTTTTACTCTATATCCTGACAGGCATTCTGTTTTTGTGTTTTGCGGTATTTTCTTATTGTCCGCCTGACCTTGCACTTTTTTGGGATCCTTCTTAGTTTTCAGACAAAATTCTTTACTCTCCCTGTCAGAGCGTATCATAAATAAAACAGCATTTCAACTGTGCAGACGCACTCTCTGCCTGTCTTTATCAAACGTGATTCCTGAAACTGGCCGGAATAACCATTTCCGGCCCTTGTGCATAACATAAAGAAATCCTTTTTGTCAGGAGACATTTCCATGAGCTCTTTCCGTTACGAATACGCAGTCATCGGCGGTGACCTGCGCCAGGCATATCTGCTGAAAGAACTGGAATGCCGAAAAGAAAATGTCTGCCACTTTGCTCTTTGTCCTCAGGCAAGGCAGGTCTGCCATACCAGCTATTCTCCCGCCCTTTCTTCCTTAGAATCCGCCGTCACCGGTTCCAAACGCATCATTTGTCCCATTCCTTTTGGCAAAGATCCAGATTGCTTAAATCAAAGCAGTCTGAAAAAAAACATTTCTTTGCAGCAGGTCTTATCTCTGCTGATGCCAGGACAATATTTTTTTGCCGGCTGTATTCCCGGCAGTTTCCGTCAAAAAGCATTGAAAAAAGATGTTTCTGTATATGATCTTATGGAGGATCTTGCATTGGCTTATTTTAATACGGTTGCAACGGCAGAAGGCGTCCTGTGCGAAGCGATACGGTCTGCCCCCATAAATCTCCATAAAAGCCACTGCGCCGTATTGGGTTACGGAAAATGCGGCCGTATTCTGGCAGATCGTCTTTGCAAACTGTCCTGCCATGTAACGGTCGTTTCTTCTTGTTGGGAAGAACTGGCACA
>OFFW01002311.1_pt1 | contig 10522 bp, 5 predicted proteins | sample 1521501 | NCBI WGS metagenome assembly OFFW01 (sample SAMEA3504107, study PRJEB24116) | mouse gut metagenome | biome: mouse gut; feature: mouse-associated habitat; material: faeces | place: Denmark | collected 2011
CCGCCTCTTTTACGTCCAGCAATTCCATGCTTTTATGAAGAGCATCATTCTTTCTAAAATATTCATGTTTTGGAAAACCAGTGATCCGAATACTTCCATATGTTCCGTCCAGTCTGGTTCCTTTTACAGAATCTGACACAATGTCAAGATTATTTAATTCCTTTTGCATAGATTTAATACGTTTTTTAATATCCTTTACCTCTGCATCTATAAAACGATATTGCTTTAATATTTCTTTATTCACCATATATCACCCTATCATAATGTATGTTCTTTCAAAGTTTCAAATATTGGGGAGACTATGCTCCCCTTAATAATTCAATTTGTTTTCTCTGGCAGTGGCTTAAGCGGACACCACTCTTGTACTTTATCATTAGGGTACGGATAATCTATACCCATTCCGTTTCCTCTGCATTTCATATCCGAATACGCAGCGGAAAATAAAGGACATTCATCACAGCTATTCGGCGTATCAATCATTAAAATAGATTTACTCATTTCCTGCCTCCTTACAAATTACAATGAGACCGGCTCTTTTATGAGCCGGCCGGCTAAATTAAGCATCTTCTTTTTTGCTCTTTGGTTTGGCGCGTTCTTTGATATTCGCCATAACCAGTTCGACAGCTTTTTGGACTGCAACGTCCTTTTTCATGGAATCCCGCTCCGAATCATTCATAAATGTCTTAATCTGATCCGGCGTTACCTGATAAGACGCCGCCATCTTTTCAATTTCCGCATCCAATTCTTCTTCTGTCACTTCGATATTTTCTTCCTTCGCAATCTGCTCTAGCACAAGGCCGTTTTGAATGCGGCTTAACGCATCTGGCTTCACCTGCTCTTTTAACTTCTCCATCGTCATTCCAGAGAATTGCAGATACTGCTCAAAACTAAGCCCCTGTCCGGAAATCCTTTGCGCAAATTCCTCTATCATCGTCTCTATCTGCGTCGCAAGCATAGCGTCTGGGATTTCCATGTTGGATTTGTCCACAATTTTCTTGATCGCTTCTTCTTCTTTCGTCCGCTTCGCATCCGCTTCTTTTTGTTCCGCTATTTTTTTCTGCACGCTTTCCCTATACTCCGCTAGCGTGTCAAATTCAGACACATCCTGCGCAAATTCATCGTCTAATTCCGGAAGCTCTTTCGTCTTGATTTCTTGGATTTTCACCTGAAATACCGCCGGTTTCCCAGCAAGTTCCTCTGCATGGTATTCCTCTGGAAATGTCACATGCACTTCCGTTTCCTCTCCGGCGCTCTTGCCGACAAGCTGATCTTCAAATGTATCAATAAATGAATGGGAGCCCAGCTCTAAGGAATGGCCTTCTCCTTTTCCGCCTTCAAACGCCTCTCCGTCCACAAATCCTTCAAAGTCAATGATTACCGTATCGCCGTTTTGCGCCGGACGGTCTTCTACCGTGACAATCCTTGCGTTTTGGTTCCGTTCTTCTTCGATTGCTTTGTCAATTTCCTCATCTGAAACGGAAACGTCAATTTTCGTTACGGTCACGCCTTTATACTTGCCTAATTCCACTTCCGGACGCACTGCAACTTCCGCAGTGAAGATAAACGGCTTTCCTTTTTCCATCTGCACTATGTCTATCTCAGGGCGGGACACAATGTCAACTCCGCTTTCTTCCGCCGCTTCGCCGTAATTTTCGCGTATTAGCTGATTCGCTGCATCCTCAAAGAAAATCTCCGGTCCAAACATCTTCTCAACCATAGTTCTGGGAGCTTTTCCTTTCCGAAATCCCGGAAGCTGGATTTTATTCCTCTGCTGCATATATACCTGCTGTAACGCTCCCTCAAGCTTATCTACAGACAGCTCAATGGTAAGCTTTGCCATATTCTTCTCTAATGTTTCAACCTGTACACTCATTCAATTATTTCCTCCTTCGCCTGCAGTCATTGCAGTATTATAGCATATGCTTTTTTAAAATACAAGAAAAATTTACGTCGACAAATTTTTGCAGACTTTGAACTGATATTCTGGTATGCCTTTGTCCATCGCAAGCGCTTCGTCAATGTCATAATCCACAAAATCGCCGTTGCGGTAAGCGACAATGCGGTTTGTCGCGCCCTTACACAACAAATCCACTGCATATGCGCCCATTACGGATGCATAAACGCGGTCTTTACAAGTCGGGCTGCCGCCGCGCTGCATATGCCCTAAGATCGTCGCCCGCGTCTCTATCCCTGTCGCAGCTTCAATCCGCTTTGACATGCTCACAGAATGCCCGATGCCTTCCGCATTGATAATAATGTGGTGTTTCTTGCCGCGTTTCCTGTTTTCTATAATGTGGTTGACTAACTTTTGCTCATCGTAATCATACCGCTCCGGCAAAAGAATATCTTCCGCGCCGTTTGCAATCCCCGTCCAAAGCGCAATATAACCTGCGCCGCGTCCCATTACTTCGATAATGCTGCACCGCTCATGGGACGTAGATGTGTCGCGCACTTTGTCAATCGCCTGCATAGCGGTGTTGACTGCCGTGTCAAAGCCAATCGTATATTCCGAGCAGGCAATGTCTAAATCTATGGTGCCCGGCAAGCCTACCGTGTTGATTCCAAGCGCCGCCAATTTCTGCGCGCCGCGGAACGAACCGTCCCCGCCAATTACAATTACGCCTTCTATGCCATGCTTCCTACAGACTTCCGCCCCTGCTTTCTGCCCTTCCAGCGTGGTAAATTCCAAACAGCGCGCTGTCTGTAAAATCGTGCCGCCGCGCTGGATCGTATCCGATACGTCTCTTGCTTCCATATCAATAATTTCTTCTGAAAGAAGCCCTGCGTATCCCCGCTTAATCCCTTTCACGTTCAGGCCCTTGCACAGAGCTTCGCGGACAACCGCGCGGATAGCCGCATTCATGCCCGGGGCATCGCCGCCGCTTGTCAATACGCCTATTGTCTTAATCTCCTTTTCCATACAATAAGTCCTCCTGTATTCTGATTTCTATTCCGAATCATTTCTTCTTCGCCCATTCTTTTCTATTTTAATCGGTTTACCTTCTGTTTTCAATAGCCTTTTCCACAACTTTTATATTATTTTTGCCAAACGCGTCCGCAAGCGTTTGAATTAAGGCAGACGTAATCTCCACGTTTTTGCTCGCAGGCAGACGTTTCATCGCTTTCCTGTCTGCAAGATAAACGACGATGGCGTCCGCCCCGTCAGAATCCGCAATCACGCCGTAAAGCGTTTCTTCCTGCGTTTCAAACGCTTCTTTATCCGCAAACTGAATCCAAAGCTCCCGTTTCACATCGTCAAACGAATATACTTTTTCACAAATGACTTTTCCGTTTTTTTCTTCTTCCACGTTTGCCCGTCCACGGATAAACACTTTTGCCTCCGGCTGTATAAGCGCCTGATTCCTTTCATAGTCCCTTGGGAATACGACGCCTTCCACTGTCCCTACTAAATCTTCGATTGTAAGAAACGCCATCTGCTGGTTTGTTTTCGTATATTTAATTGTCTTTTCAGTAATCATGCCGCCCACTAAAACGGTTTCCCCGTCTTTCACTTTTGTCTCGTTTGTTTCTTCGTCCAACAAAAAGTCCGATGTGACCGCCGTAATGTTTTTTCTCCAGCGGCTTTCATATTCTTCAAGAGGATGCCCGCTGATATAGACCCCTAACACCTCTTTTTCAAAGCCAAGCAGCGTTTCTTTATCGTACTCGCCGACATTTGGCAACGAGATTTCATAGTCTTTACGCTCCTCTTTCGATACGAAATCAAACAGGCTCATCTGCCCTGCCATCGAATGCCGCTTTTCCTGATGAATGCCGTCCATAATCTTCCCGAACACAAGCATTTTCTGCTGCCGGCAGCCGGGCAGGCAGTCGCATGCCCCAGCCTTAATTAAATTTTCAACGGCGCGTTTGTTCATTTCCTTTCCGCCCATTCTCTTTAGGAAATCTGTTATGGAAGTAAACGGCCCGCCCGCTTCCCGTTCTTCAATTATGCCTTCGATGACCGGACGGCCTACGCTTTTAATGGCGGAAATCCCATAGCGGATGCTGTTGTTTGAGACGGAAAAGCGCCCCTCCCCTTCATTAATGTCCGGTGAGAGAATTTCAATCCCAAGCCGGCGGCACGTTAAAATATATTCTGAAACTTTTACCACATGATCCTGTACGGAAGTCATAAGGGACGCCATATATTCTAGGGGATAGTAATACTTCAAATATGCAGTCTGGTAAGCGATGACGGCATAAGCCGCCGCATGGGATTTATTAAACGCATACTTCGCAAAGTCTATCATTTCGTCATATATTTTATTCGCGACTTTTTCATCAATCCCATTTGCTATGCATCCGGGAACGTTTTCCTCCGGGTTGCCATAGACGAAATTTTTCCGCTCCTGTTCCATGACGGACTGTTTCTTTTTCGACATGGCGCGGCGCACAAGGTCGCTCCGCCCTAACGTGTAGCCGGCAAGATCCCGCACAATCTGCATGACCTGCTCTTGATAGACGATGCATCCATACGTCGGCGATAAAATCGGCTCTAACTGCGGGCAGTCGTAAACAATCTGTCCAGCGCTGTTTTTCCCGCGGATATAGGACGGGATAAAATCCATCGGCCCTGGACGGTACAGCGCAATGCCTGCGATAATGTCTTCTAGATTCTGGGGTTTTAACTCTTTCATAAAGTTGCGCATACCGGCGCTTTCTAGCTGGAACACCCCCTCCGTCCTGCCTGTCCCAAGCGACTCCAACACACGTTTGTCATCAAAACTGATACGGTCAATGTCCATTTTCACTGAATGGTTTTTCTCTACCAGATCCGCTGTGTTTTTCAATACGGTCAATGTCCTAAGGCCTAAAAAATCCATTTTTAAAAGCCCTAATTCTTCAATTGTCGTCATGGTAAACTGTGTCGTAATCATGCCGTCTATGCCCCTTGCAAGCGGCACATACTCCTCCATAGGCTTCTGGGAAATCACCACTCCCGCGGCATGGGTTGAAGAATGCCTTGGCAGCCCTTCCAACCGTTTTGACATATCGATCAACTGACGCACGCTTTCGTCATTCTCATAAAGCCCGCGCAATTCCGGATTCATCTTTAACGCCTTTTCAATCGTAATGCCAAGTTCATTTGGGACGTTTTTTGCTATGGAATCCACAAATGCGTAAGGCATATCCATGACGCGTCCCACATCACGGATTACGCCCCTTGCGGCAAGCGTTCCAAATGTGATAATTAAAGTGACGCATTCCTTCCCATATTTTTTAATGACGTAATCAATGACTTCCTGCCTGCGTTCGAAACAGAAATCCACGTCAATATCGGGCATAGAAACGCGTTCTGGATTAAGAAAACGCTCGAAAATCAGGTTATACCGTATCGGATCGATATTGGTGATCCCTATGGAATAAGAGACAATGCTTCCAGCCGCGCTCCCTCTCCCCGGCCCTACGCTTATGCCCTGTTCTCTCGCAAAACGGATATAATCCCATACAATCAGGAAATATTCGACATATCCCATGTCCCGTATTACTTTTAATTCGTATTCTAAACGGTCTTTTAGTTCTTGCGTTAGAACCGGATAGCGGTCTTTTAATCCGTCGTAACAGAGCTTTTCCAAATATCCATACGTCGTAAACCCGTCCGGCACCGGAAAATCTGGAAGTTTTGTCACGCCAAATTCAATTTCCACCTGACAGCGGTCCGCTATCTTCTGCGTATTTTCCACGGCTTCCATTGCGTAAGGGAACAATTTTTTCATTTCTTCTTCCGACTTTACATAGTATTGCCCGCCTTCGTAACGCATACGGTTTTCATCGCTTAATTTTTTCCCCGTCTGTAAACAAAGCAAAATATCATGCGGCGTTTCGTCCTCCTGATAGGTATAATGCACGTCGTTTGTCGCCACAAGCTCTATGCCCGTGTCTTTGGAAAGCCGGAGAAGCTGCTGGTTGACCAACTGTTGCTGCGCTAACCCGTGATCCTGAAGCTCCAGAAAAAAATTGCCTTCCCCAAAACAGCTCTGATACCGGCGCGCCGTCTCTTTCGCTTCTTCATAAAACCCGCGCGCAAGGTTCCTCTGCACCTCGCCCGCTAAACACGCGCTTAACGCAATCAGCCCCTCATGGTATGTTTCAAGCAGCTCCATATCCACCCTCGGCTTGTAATAATACCCGTCTACAAATCCGCGTGAAACGATTTTCATTAGATTTCCATAGCCCTGATTATTTTCCGCCAAAAGCACCAGATGATAGTACCTGTCTTCTCCATGCGCCGTTTCCCTGTCAAAACGGGAGTTTGGCGCAACATAGACTTCACAGCCTAATACCGGACGTATGCCCGCCGCTTTCGCCGCCTTATAAAACTCAATGACCCCATACATCACGCCATGATCCGTAATCGCCGCCGCCGTCTGGCCAAGCTCCTTTACCCTTGCGACGTATTCTGATATTTTGTTGGAGCCGTCTAACAGACTGTACTCTGTGTGTACATGTAAATGTGTAAATGCCATGGAACTACTCCGTTTCTATTTTCATCGAATGATTTCCGCCAAAACTTCAAACAGTTTCTCCGTGTCAATCGGTTTCGCCAGATGCCCGTTCATGCCCGCTTCGATTGCCGCCCGCCTGTCTTCCTCAAACGCATTTGCCGTCATCGCTATAATCGGAATGGAAGCCAGCTCTTTTTCATTCAGGGCGCGTATCGCCTTCGTCGCTTCATACCCGTCCATCTGTGGCATCTGCACGTCCATTAAAATCAGGTCATACTGCCCTTTTTCCGATACACGGACCTTTTCTACCGCAATGGAACCGTCTTCCGCCTCCTCTATCTCAAATCCGGCGTCCGTCAGTATCGCCTGCGCAATCTCACGGTTTAACTCATTGTCTTCTACAAGTAAAATCCGCCTGCCCGCAAAATCCGGCGCTATTGCATCATCCCGCTGATCCGGCATCGCCACTTGCTGCCCCAGCGCCCGCGACAGAGCCGCCTTTAGATCCGACATAAATACAGGTTTATTGCAAAACGCGTTTACGCCTGCCGCCCTTGCCTCCGTTTCTATCTGCGTCCAGTCATACGCCGTCATAATCAGGATTGGCGCCGTCTGGCCGACTGCCGCGCGTATCTGCCTTGCCACTTCAATCCCGCCTAAATCCGGCAGGCGCCAGTCTATAATATATACGCCAAACGCTTCCTGCATACTGTCCGCCTGTTTCGCCCGAAGCACCGCTTCTTTGCCCGACATTGTCCATTCCGACTGCATCCCGAATTTCACAAGCATCCGCGTCGCCGCGTCGCAGGCGTCAAAATCATCGTCAACCACCAATGCGCGCACGCCTTCTAACTGCGCAAACCTAACCGGATCTTTCTGCGTTTCTAAAAGCTTAAGGTTTACTTCTATAATAAATTCCGTCCCCTTATCCGGCTCGGTTTTCACTTCAATCGTCCCATTCATCAAATCTATGATATTTTTTGTAATTGTCATTCCAAGCCCTGTGCCCTGAATGCCGCTGACTGTTGAAGTCCGTTCCCGTTCAAAAGGCGCAAAGACTTTTTGGGCAAATTCCTGCGTCATGCCGATTCCCGTATCTCTGACGCGGATCACATATGCCCCATAGCCTTCCGGCGCTTCCTGCTTCTGCTCTATGCGGACAGAAATTTTCCCGCCCGCCGGCGTGAATTTAATGGCATTGCCCAATAAATTTAAAAAGACTTGGTTCATACGGAGTTTATCGCAGTACACGTCTTCGTTTACCACATCTACCGCATCCATCAGAAGATTTAACTGTTTATTCTGCACCTGCCCTAATATAATGCTGTTTAAATCGTGCAAAAGCTCTGGAAGGTTGCACTCCGCTTCTTCTAATTGTATTTTTCCGCTTTCAATCCGGCTCATCTCCAGCACATCATTGATTAGCGCAAGAAGATGGTTGCTGGAAGCAAGGATTTTTGCCAGATAGTCCCGAATCCGCTGTGGATTTTCCATATTTTTAATCGCAAGATTTGTAAAACCAATAATTGCGTTCATCGGCGTCCGGATATCATGGGACATATTGGACAAAAACACGCTTTTCGCTTTACTGCTTTCTTCCGCCTGTATTTTTTCAAAACGCAGCCTGTCATTGCGTCTGCGCATGGAAAGATACAGATGGAACAAGCCTCCCAGCATAAGAAGGATCAAAAAAAACTGTATCAGGCTGTTTCTGGTAAGCGTCCTGCGGATTTTATCCACGCTTGCGCTAATGAGGTCATAATGGAGCGTCGTCACAATATGCCATTTTGTGCCTTCAATCGGCATGTAGTATGTATAATGAAGCACGCCTTTTAGGTTATAAACCGCCATGCCGTTTTTGCCTTCAGACAAATCTTTTTTCCACTGTATCAAAGAAGTCCCGTCTTCAAAAACAGCTTCCTGCCCCAATGTGGAAAACAGATTGCTGTTATCTTCCAAATGCGCATGTTCCGTCCGGACAATATAACTGCCGTCTGACATAATGACATTGCTAAATGATTCCCCCGTACCCTCGTCATAGGATAATTTATCCGCCACAGAATCAGCCAAGATGCCAGCGACCGCCGTTACAAGCCGTTTTCCCTGAAAAAGCCTTTCTTCTATCGGAACGCTTATCATTACCAGATTAGCGTTTCCCATGCTCTGGTCAAACGAAATCATAGGCTTTAGCGCGCAGGAACTAAGAAAGCTGAATTTAGAAATTCCCGAAAATGTGGAATCTTTGGTATAAACGTCGCCCTGTTCGTCCACCAAAGCCATAAAATCAAATTGATTGACTGTCTGCATCTGATTTAAAAACATACGCATTGCCTCTTGGTCTTTTAAATCCGCATCTAAAAGCGCATGAATGGTAACTGACAGTTGTTTGACATGGCTTTCAAGCGTTTCATTCAGTTGCTTTTCCTGCTGTGTCGTCAGTTCTTGCAGATACTGTCTGCTAATCTCATAAACTGTTTTTTCCGTCGCCGCCTGAGAGCTTCTTAAAAGCTGCCATGTAGAGCAGACAACCGCCGCCAGCAAAAGAAAAAGAGTCGGAGCCAAAAATTTCCTGAACTTCTTTTTGCCTTCTTCCGTTTTCGTTTTGATATGAGGTTCTTCTTTCATCGCTTACTGACTGGCCTCCTGTATGATAATCCGCCCTTCTAAGGCAGGACTTATGGTTTCCTCACTATGGTTCCTAAAATACGCGACAAGCGCATCGGCATAGGTCTTTTTAGTGTCTTTTACCATATCCGCGTCCGCCGCTTTCTCCAAAGTGTCATCAAAGACATTTAACATCGCATAGCCGTCCCCGCCGTCCGAATATCCGTCCCTTCCACATAAGTAACTGTTGACTGCAATGCGGTAAATCTTATCTTTTTCAATCGGGGAACCGTCTTTTAACGACGCTTCCTGCAAAACGGCCAACGCCGGCTTCGGATTATCTTTGTCGCTTATATCCTCTTTTGATTTGTCTACGGTAACTTTATATTTTATTCCGCTCACCTGCAAAAAACGCCCTTTTGGCACATCTTGGTAATAAATTCCCGCAATGCTGTGTTCTAACATTTGATACAGCGTCTCTCCCGTCACGTCTAATACTACGATGGTGTCTTCAAACGGACAGACTGCCGCAAGGTCACTAACGTAAACGTCTCCGGCATAAAGGGACGAGCGGATCGCTCCCCCATTGACAAAAGCAATGTCCACACCTGCCAGCTCCGCTACAGAATCGGCGGCCAGATTGCCAAGCGCCGTCTCACGTTTCCGTGTATTATATGCTTCATAGAGCAGATCGTTCTCCACAGAACCAATCAGCGTATAATCCTCAGAATAGCTTTCCGCCCCGTTTTTGTTCATCTGATCTACCGATTTTAACGCTTCTGAAAGTTCCATATCCCCCATACACGCTTTTATGACATTCGTCCCAAGAAGCCAGAGAATATTAGAATCAAAGCGGTTTAGATGATATACATGGCCGGAGCTTACATAACGGTCTAAACCGGAATTGGACACACAGGCGCTTTCCACTTGTTCCGTTAAATAGGAAGCGTCGCTTTCCGTGTCTTTTAAGATAGCCGCCTGCCCTTTTTGGCTTGCAAACAATTCCAAAACCCGCAATATGGCGTCCAGCTTTTTCTCATCTTCCGCCGCATCAGAATTAACGCCAAGATAAGCGGCGGGCGACGCCGCCACCCATGGCTCATTGCCTTTCCCGCTTAAAAAGGGAATCATAACAAATTCATCTTTTACATTTGCCGCGCGGATTGAATGGAGAACGGAACTATATCCATAGCAGGCAGCCAGCTTCCGCTCAGCCATACGCTGCGTAACGGACATTGCGTTTTTTTGCTGAATATCCAAATAAATGCGGGACGGGTCCATATATCCTTCTTTGGCCAGCGAAATAAAAAAAGAGAGCGGTTCTTCCAATGTCCCTTCTGCGTTTGCTTTTTTTTCGATAAAATCATTTGTCCAGCGCTCACCGTCCATCGTGCCCAAAAAGTCAGGCGTCATTGCGCTGACAATCAGCTCACTGACAGACATATTGTCCATATCCGCCGCCGCAAAGA
>OFFW01002313.1_pt1 | contig 10518 bp, 9 predicted proteins | sample 1521501 | NCBI WGS metagenome assembly OFFW01 (sample SAMEA3504107, study PRJEB24116) | mouse gut metagenome | biome: mouse gut; feature: mouse-associated habitat; material: faeces | place: Denmark | collected 2011
CCGGTGCGCTGTATGCTGAAGGCAGGGCTCTGGCCGTAGGTACTCTCCCAGGAGCCAAACTTCTCCTGTCCCAGGGTCCGGATTCTCGCCGCATCCTCCTGCGTAATGGGACAGGTTTTGCCCTCCGGTCCCAGAATGTGGGAGACAATCCGCGCCTTGAATTCCTCTGCGGTCATAGGCGCGGGCAAGTGGTCCGCAATATTGGTCACGCGCTCCCGCACAGATTGGATGCTTTTGGACTGAATCTTGTACCGGTCCACCGTGGTGGCCGCGGCCATCTGCTCCAGGTCTGTGCAAAACAGCAGGGACCCGTGGTGCACCACCCGTCCGCCCAGCCGGTATTGGGCATTGCCGGAGATCTTCTTTCCCCCGATGGTCAAATCGTTGCGGCCGTTGAAGGCAGCCTCCACACCCAGCTCTCCCAGTGCGCGGATCACCGGCGTGATGTACTGCCGGAAGCGGATCTCCTCCTCCCGAGCCTCCTCAATAAAGGTGAACTGCCAGCCGCCTGGATCGGTATAGATGGTACCCCCGCCGCTCATGCGCCGGACGATGCGGATATGGTGGGCGTCGGCGTATGCCTTATCCACCTCCTCCGCCACGTTCTGATACCGCCCCACCATCAGCGTCGGCGTGGTGCGCCAGAAGAGAAACACAGTATCCGGCATCGGCTTTTCCACCGCGAAATAGTACTCCGCCCCGAAGTTGTAGCAGACGTCGTCGGAGCCGGTCTCAATGTAGATCATGAACGCCCTCCAAGGCCTCCCAGGCCTTATAGGAGCTCCTCGCCAGAGGCGCGGAGGCCACATACCGGAACCCCTTGGCCAGCGCCTTCTCCCGATACCGCGCAAAATCCTCCGGCGAAGCGTACCGGGCCAGAGGATGGTGCTCCGGCGAGGGCTGCAGGTACTGTCCGATGGTCAGGATGTCCACCCCGGCGGCCAGCGCGTCGTCCATCAAGACCTCGATCTGCTCCTCCGTCTCCCCCAGACCCACCATAAACCCGGTTTTGGTCAGCAGCGTCCCGTCCTTTTCTTTGCAGTAACGCAGCACGTCCAGACTTCTGCGGTAGTCCGCCTGAGGGCGCACGTCTCCTTGCAGCTCCTTCACAGTTTCCACGTTGTGGTTGAGCACCTCCGGGCGGGCTTCGATCACCGCGTCCAGCGCCGCCGTATTCATCTTCATGTCGGAGATCAGCGTCTCCACCGTCGCCCCCGGGCAGGCTTTCCGGATGGCGCGCACCGTTTTTGCAAACTGCTCCGCTCCGCCGTCCGGCAGGTCGTCCCTGGTGGGGCAGGTGAGCACCACGTGCCTCAGTCCCAGCCGTCTGGCGGCGGCGGCCACATTCTCCGGCTCCTCAGGATCCGGCGGCAGCGGCCGCCCCGGCTTCACGTCGCAGAAGCGGCAGTTTCGGGTGCATACGCTGCCCAGAATCATGAAAGTGGCCGTATGCTTCCGGTAGCACTCCCCCAGATTGGGACAGTTGGCCTCCCTGCATACTGTGTTCAGCTTCAGCTCGCCCATGAGCCGCGCCACTTCCTCCACGGCCTCCTGGTTGTAGCGCACCTTCAGCCAGCCCGGTTTTCTCTCCATTTCGTTCACTCCGTTTCCAGAATTGCCACCGGCGCGCCGGGCACGATCTCGTCGCCTTCCTCCCGCAGCTGCTTTTTCAGGACACCGGCCTCCGTCGCCTCGATCTGATTGACCACCTTGTCTGTTTCAATTTCATAGAGGGGCTCCCCCGGCGCTACCGGCTCCCCTTCCTCCTTCAGCCACGCGCACAGCACGCCGCTGGTCATCTCCTCCCGCAGGCGGGGGAGGGACAGTTGCTTTTCCATCAATGCTTCTCCCTGATTTTAGATTATTGGCACGCAGCCTCTTCCTTGTAAGAAAAGGCTCAAAAAACTTTTGCCCGGGGCTCCGTCCCGCTTTACGCCGTTACAGCAGCAGCGGCAGGAGCTCGTGGCCCTCCGCGCCCGCCAGAGTCCGGCAGATTTGCTCCAGATTTTCCGGATCCAGCTGCGCCCCGTTCAGCAGGGATGCCGCCAGATCACCGTCCAGCAGAGGGCTGCTGATCTTGACCTCCGACAGAATTCCTTTTTTGGACTGATAGGATATGGCGATGGGGGCTCCCTGGAAAATTCCGGAACGCTGGTAGGAAAAGGCAGGCGTCTTCCCCCAGGTCCACGCCCAGCTTCGGTACTTCTCCTCCGCCAGACGGCAGACTTCCCGCCGCTGCGCCTCCGTCAGCTCCAGATGGTCCGCCGGGGACGGAACCATGCGCTCCAGCAGGCGGCGCTGAAATTCCTCCGTGGTCATGTCCTCCGCCAGGTGCCATCGGATATTGGTCACGGAGCAGATGGCCGACTGAGTTCCCTTGGTCTGAACACACGGGTTCTTGCCCTGGACGGAAATCTCCTCCAGTGCAGCCAGATCCGCGTCAAACAGCAGCGTCCCATGGTGCAGCAGCCTGCCTCCTGCCATGCGCTGGGCGCTGCCGGAGATCTTCTCCTCTCCGATAGCCAGATCGCAGGTCCGCCGCTTTCCGGCGGGGACGTCCATGGCGTGGAGCGCTGCCAGAATGGGGGCCAGACTGCGGTCATAGTCCGCACCGCTCTCCTCCTGCCGGGTCATCAGGGAGTAGTTGACGTTCCCCGGATCGTGATATACCGCGCCGCCGCCGGAAATCCGGCGCAGAACCGGAATGCCCCGCTGGCGCAGTGCCCAGATCTTCACTTCCCGGCAGATATTCTGGCAGCTCCCTACCACCACACACGGGCGGTTCCGCCACAGCAGGAACACGTCCTCCTCCCGGAAGACTGTAAAAATGTATTCCTCAAAGGCCAGATTGTAGTACGGGTCTGTGGAATGGCTGTCAAAGGTAATCATTCACCGCCCCTCCTCTATCAGACAGTATAAGGTCAGGCGTATAAAAAGTCAACACCGGGGCGTGGCCCCGGTGTTGGTTAATCAGAGATTTCTGAAATCTGTTCCAGCTTGCCATCCTGCTCCGCCATCCGGCGCAGCAGCCGGTTCTTCTCATTCATGGGACCGAACTCCGCCAAGGGACACAGCACCCGACGGCACCGGCCCATGGCCTCCGCCGCAGCATGAAAGGCGGCTTCCCCCACGGGCTGGAAGGGCTTCTCCCCGATCACTTCCGCTCCCAGAGCCCGCGCCACAGGAAAATCCAGGTCGTTCTCCTGCAAAACCCCGGTGGCAAAGGGCGTTCCCTGCCGCTGGAGCCTGCGGTAAACCGGAATGCCCGCTCCACCGCCGCCAATGACAAAAATCTCCGGCTTTCCCCGGATCCCCTCCAGCTCCAGAGATCCGAACAGGGCGTTATAGCTGCCCCTGGCCGCGCCGTACAGCTCCATCATGTAGTCCTCGGTAAAGATTTCCTCCGGCGGACCTTGGCGGGCGATGGCGTCCCCCCGGACGCAGACCACATAATCGCTGATCTTCTGGGCCAGATCCAGCTCGTGGAGGCTCATCACCACCGCCAGTCGTTTCCGGCGGACCATGTCCTTGAGAATGGCCAGCAGCTCCAGCTTGTGCCGGATGTCCAGAAAGGACGTGGGTTCATCCAGCACCAGCACCTCCGGCTCCTGACACAGCGCCCGGGCCAGCAGCACCCTCTGCCGCTGGCCGTCGCTGATCCGGGAGAAATCCCGATCCGCCAGATCCCCGGCGTGAACCAGCTCCAGGCACTGGGTCACAATGCGCCGGTCCTCCTTAGTCAGAATACCCAGCCGCCCAGTGTAGGGATACCGTCCGGTGGCCGCCACATCCTCGCAGGTCATCAGCTCCGGGTGGATGTGGCCTGTCATCAGAACACTCATCCGCCGGGACACGTCCCGCTCCGAGAGTCTCGCCATGTCCCGCCCGTCCAGGCACACCACCCCTCCGATCAGCTCCAGCTGCCGGATGATGCTTTTGAGAATGGTGGATTTCCCCGCTCCGTTGGGTCCGATCAGCGTCAGGATCTCTCCCCGGCCCAGCTCCAGCCGGATGTCCCGGATCAAAGGCCGGCCATGGTACCCCACGGACAAATCCTTCGTGCGCAGATAGATTTCTCTCATAGCTCCTCCTTCATCCGCCCGCCCTTCCGGGAAACCATCAGGCAGATCACAATAGGTGCGCCGAATACTGCGGTAACGGAGCTGATACTCATATCTGTAGGTGCGAAGGCAGTCCGGGCAATCAGGTCACAGAACAGACAGAATGCCGCCCCCCCCAGAAAGCAGGCCGGAATCATTACAATGGGTTTGGCTGTACGGAACAGGCCCTTCATCAGATGGGGCGCTGCGATGCCCACAAAGGAGATGGGTCCCGCGAAGGCGGTGACGCAGGCGGAGAGAATGCTGGAAAGCAGAATCAGCTCTATCCGGAACCGCCGTATGTTCACCCCCATGTTCTGGGCATACACCTCTCCCATCTGATAAGCCCCAATGGGCTTGGACAGCAGAAAGGTGAGTCCCAGGGAGACAAATACCACCCAGCTCATGATCCGCACATTGTCCCAGCTGGTGCCGGAGAAGCTGCCCAGAGACCAGTTGTGGAGGTTGATGATATTGGAGTCGTCCGCAAACGTCACCGCGAAATCCGTGACAGCCGAGCAGATGTAGCCGATCATCACTCCGCAGATGACCAGCATGCTCATTTGCTTCGTCCTTCTGGACAGCAGCAGAATGAACCCCATGGACAGCATGGAGCCCACAAACGCGCCGGCAATCAGCGTCATGGACCCCGCCGCAGTTCCACGGCTGAGCAGAAAGATCATCAGCAGCGCCACCGTCAGCTTGGCCCCTGACGAAATGCCCAACACAAAGGGTCCTGCAATGGGGTTTGCGAAGAAGGTCTGAAGCAGAAAGCCGGACACCGCCAAGGCCCCTCCCAGAATGGCAGCCGCCAGAACGCGGGGCAGCCGGATGCCCCAGATGATGCCTTCCCCCGCAGGACGAAACAGAGCGGAGGCAATCTCCACCCAGGTGAAATCCACACTGCCGGCGCACACGTTCCACACCAGCAGCACCGCCAGCAGCGCCGCCAGCAGGGCGAAGCAAGCGCAGTATCGTACCCAGACCCGTTTCATGATTCTTCCCCCGTCACGTCAGCCGGTGCAGATAGCTCATGGACTCTTCCGCCGGATTTTCCTCTGTGAGAACGGCGTGCATGTCCAGAATCATATCCCCCACACCCAGCGCTTCCTGGAACATGCTCTTGCCGGTACACCATACGTCGCCGCTCTGCACCGCCTTGAAGTCTGCCAGCGGGGCACTTTTGGCCACCAGCTGTTCAATGGCGGTCAAATCTGCGTCAATGGCGCTGTTATAGATCAGAATATCCGCGTCCTTGGCCCCTTGATAGAATGCCTCCATCTGCATATTCATGGTGGACAGGGCGTTTTCCTCTCCGGCCAGATCCTGGAACACATACACGCCTCCCGCCAGATCAATGGCCTTGGCGATATAGTCCCCTCCCTTCCGCACGCTCACCGCGCCGTTGGAGGTGATATAGAAAAAGGCCACCGTCTTGCCGGTGTTCTCCTGCTCCAGCACCGGGGTCAGCCTGTCCAGCTGCTCGTTGAAGAAAGCCTCCGCTTCCGCCTGCTTCCCCATGAGCACGCCGTAGAGCTTGATCCACTCCATCCGCCCCAGAGGGTGGCTCTCATAGCTGCTTCGCTCCACCAGCACCGGTACGCCGAAACGCTCCAGCTGCTCCTTTACCTCCGGGTTGTGGTAAATCATGGTGGACTCCAGAGCCAGGCCGCAGTTCCGGGACAGAATCAGCTCATAGTCCGGAGCGCTGTATTTCCCGGCGTAAACCAGCCGTCCCTCTTCCATGGCCTCCCTGGCCTGGGGAATGTACCACCCCTCGGTCCTGGTACCGGAGAGCGTCACCGCGTCCAGTGCGTCCAGCTGGCAGAAGGAGTCCATGGCGGCGGTGGCCTGCATGTAAATATTCTGAAGGGGCTGGCGGAGAACAGTCACGTCCTCCGGAATCTCCCCCGGGAGCGGGCAGGACTCCGGCACCAGCAGGTATGTCTCCTGATGGATGGCGATTCTGGCATAACCCTCCGGGGAGAAGTCCACGGAAAAGCTCTGCGCGTACTCCAGCGGAAGATGCTCCTCCCAGCGCAGGCCGCTCCAGAGCGGCGTTTCCTCCGGCGCGGGGACCTCCTCCGGCAATGGCTCCGGCTCCCTCTGTCCGCAGGCGCACAGGACCAGCGCCAACAGCAATACAAGAATTTTCCAACGCTTCATGGGCCTCTCCTCACTGTTTTTGCAGGGAGGCGGAATCGAACAGCAGGGTATATTCCACCTCGTGGGGCTCGCTCATGGCTACGGTATCGGCAATCACCTCCAGGGGCGTATCAAAGGCGGAGACAGGGATTTCGAAGGTGGAGTTGCCCTCCGTATTGATGGGATCGTAGCGCTGGCCGTCCACCTTCATATAGTCGAAGTTGGGGCTGCTCCAGACGATGGTGGCCCAGCACACTCCGGTCTCGCTATAGCGCAGCTTCGCAGGGGATTCCACGCTGGCCCGGCCCGAGCCGCCCTCCAGCGTGACGGCAATTGTATATGTATCGCCCGCCATGACGCTCTCACCCTCGGGTTCCGGTTCGGGCGCGGGGTCCGGCGCGGGCTCAGGGGCGGGGTCCGGCTCCGCGGGGGAGGCCTGGATCTCCTCCGGGGGCTCCGGCGGATCTGCAGGTTTGGACTCCGGGTCGGAACGCCGGGTGAGGAGCATGCCCAGGACGGCAATGACCAGGAACACCGTCGTGCAGATCAGGAAGATCCGCTCGCCGTGCTCCCGCAGGAAGTCGACGGCCCTGTCGATAGGGTTGTCCGGCGGACGCCTGCCGCCCCTTCGCTCCGAGCAGTAAGGACAGCTCCGGTAGGATGAAGGGTAAATTTTGCCGCACCGTGCACACTTTTTGCCGCTCATAATGACCTCCCTTTCGCGCCTGCGCTCCATTGATTGGTCCATTATAACACGATTCGACAAAACATGCAAATCTTCTCTGGCAATATTCGGCTTACTTGTACAAGAAAATTTCTCCGTCCTGGGGAGCCGCTTGGGGCCCGCCGGTCAGACCTTTTTCTCAAAATACAGGAACGTCTCGTCCTCCCCGGCGGGGCGCATGCAGCTCTCCAGCATCTTTCGGGAGGCTGCGTTTTCATGATAGCATTTGGCGTCCAGCCTGTACAGCCCCAGGCCGTACAGGCTCCACTCCGCCGCCCGCCGGAAGGCTTCGGCCCCGTACCCGTTCCCGGCGTACTCGGGCAGGATGCGGCACCCCAGCTCCGCGCCGCCCTTGTAGTCGAAACGGTACAGTACCGCCTCGCCGATGAAGGCCCCGTCCAGCCGGACGGCGAAATTCACCGCCAGCTTGTTCTGAAAGTCCTCCCGAGCCACGGAAAGGAAATAGTCCTCCGTCAGCTCGCCCTCCAGGTCCTCCCGGTAGTCGTAGCCCCACCAGCGGTTGCGCTGGTCGTCCAGGCACAGGCGGTTATAGAGGGGCTTGTCCTCCTCGCGGAGGCCGTCCAGGATCAGCCGCTCGCTTTTCAGCACGGGGATGGTTTCCAGCCCGGACAGCTCGTTCCGGGCCAGGAGCCGGACCTTGGCCCCCAGGAAGGCGGGCAGGTACTGGAGCTTGCTGGTCCGCAGGCCCCGGTCCCCGGCGTCGTCCTCCCGGTTGATCCAGGCGAGGCCCCCGCTGTTGGCGGCGGCGAAGGACTGGACCAGGAAGGGGTATACCCCCTCGTACTGAGGCAGGGCCTTCTCCACGTGGCACACCAGCGTGTCCCCGCAGACCTCCGCCAGAGCGATGGCGATGAGCTTGCCGTCCTCTTCCACGCAGCCGGTTTTCGCCCACGCCTCGCCCGCCTGCTCCATAATCCGCCGGGCGAAGCAGACCTCCATTTTCGCGTCGGCGTCCTCCTTGTTGAACACCTTGTGGAACTCCCGCCAGAATTCCTCCACCTTGCCGCGGTCCGCCGGGGTCAGATCCCGGAAGACGGCGTCGGGGTAGAGCTTGCGGAATTTGTTGATGTGGTTGCGCTGGCCGGAGTAGCGCCGCCCGGCAAAGGCGCTCAGATCCTCCGCCCGGTAGAGGTAGTCCTGCCAGAGCCGGTCATTGTCCACCACCGTATAGGGATAGCGGTCCATCAGGTGCTCCCGCTCCTCCACCGGCACCACGCCGAACTGGGGGACCGCGCCCTTCTCCATGCACCAGGCGTCGATCTCATCCAGGGCCGCGTCAACGTCCCCCTCCCCGGGCAGGGGCACCGGGTAGTCAAACATGTACCCGAAGTGGCTGCTGTGGTTGACCACCACCAAACACCCGTTGGTCTCCGCGTACTCGGGATGCCAGTGCTGCCGCCACATGAGCTTTGTTCCCGCGGAGTATTCGCACAGACGGTAGGTGCATTGGCTGTAGTATTTGCGCAGCCGGGCCGCGCTCCTCACTTGAATGGGTTTGAACTCCAACATAAATTGCTTGTACTCACTTTTCTTTTGTGTTTTTGTCATCCACCAGATGGACGTTCAGGTGGTTGTAGGTCATGGTGATCCCGTCCTCTCCGAAGCAGGTGCGCAGCTCCTCCAGGGCGGCGTTGTGGGCGTCCCAGAAGCTCTCCGCCGGAGACCAGAAGCGCACCCGGTAGCACACCGCGCTGTCGCCGTAGGAGAACACCACCACCTGGGGCGGCGGGTCCGTCAGAATGCCGGGCACCCGGCTCAGGGCCTTCAGACAGGAGGCCCGCACCGCCCCGGCGCTGTCGCAGTAGGAGGCGGACACGGCCAGATCCGCCCGGCGGACCCCCCGGACGGAGTAGTTGACGATCTTCCCCGCTACCAGCCGGCTGTTGGGCAGCATCACCCGCTGGCCGTCCACGGTGTCCAGCTTGGTGTGGGTCAGGGTGATCTCCTCCACCGTACCCTCGCCGTCCTCCGTGGACACATAGTCGCCCAGGGTAAAGGGCTTGGAGAAGAGCAGCACCATGCCGCCGGCCAGATTGGAGAGCACGTCCTGCACCGCCAGGGACACCGCCAGGCCGAATACGCCCACCAGGGCAATGAGGCTGGACACGTCCACGCCCAGGCTGCCCGCTGTCACCAGGGCCGTCAGCACGTACAGCAGCGCCCGGAGGCCCCGCTGGACATACCGGCTGGTCCGCTCCTCCAGGGAGGACCGCTCCAGCAGCCGCCGCACCAGCCCCATCGTCAGCCGGACCAGCACCAGGCAAACCGCCAGCAGCAGCGCCGTCCAGAGGATCTTCTCCACGCTCAGCATGCCCCAGCTGGCCTTCATCCATCCCCCCACCAGGGAGGCCGCGTCCCCGGAGGCAACATCCTCCAAAATTGTGCCGGTATCCACGGCGTTGTCCATGCTCCGTCCTCCTTTTCCGCCCTTGACGGCTTTCAAGATCCTACCATACCACACTTTTTCCCCCTTGAGAAGCACTATTTTAGGGAATATGGCTGTAAAGGGAAAAATTTGCCAAAGTCTCCCCTGAAAAATTGTTAGCTTGCACAAAAATCTTTCTGATTTTGTGCTGGGGCTTTTCTTTTTGGACAAAATGGTGTAAAATAGGCCCATGCAAGACAGGAGCAACCCCGCTCCTGTGGGTGTTTTTGTAAAGAGGAGGAGAAACATGGACAAATTCTTTAAGATCTCCGAGCGGGGCAGCAGCATCCGCACCGAGATCGTAGGCGGCATCACCACGTTCTTTGCCATGGCCTACATTATCTTTGTCAATCCCAACACCCTCTGCGTCAATCTGGCGGACGCAGCCAACCCCTTTTATCCCGCTATGCCCCAAGAACTGTGGGCGCCCGTACTGGTGGCGACCTGCATCTCTGCCGCCATCGGCTGTTTCCTGACCGCCCTGCTGGCAAACGTACCCTTCGCCCAGGCCCCAGGTATGGGACTCAACGCCTTTTTCACCTATACGGTGTGCCTGAGCATGGGCTACACCTGGCAGGAGGGCCTGGCAATCGTGCTCCTCAGCGGCGTCCTGTTCCTCATTATCGCCGTGTCCCCGCTCCGCAGTAAGATCATCGCCTCAATCCCGGCCTTCCTGAAAAACGCGATTTCTGCCGGAATCGGCCTGTTCATCGCCTTCATCGGACTCCTGAACGTAAACCTGATCTCCATCGGCGGCGCGGTGCCTGCCCTGAACTTCTCGTATATGGACGGCGATGTGCGGGCCGTCAACATGGCGGGCCTGCTGTGCATCATCGGCCTGCTGATTACTGCCATTCTCATGTGCTTCAAGGTCAAGGGCGCGATTGTCATCGGTATTGTGCTCACTACCCTCATCGGCCTGCCCATGGGCCAGACCCTCCTGCCCGAGAGCATCACCATGGCCGGCGTCTCCCTGAGCACCGTGGCCTTCCAGCTGGACTTCGGCGGCCTGATGGCCAAGGGCCTCCTGCCCCTCATCACCGCCGTCATCAGCTTCGCCCTGGTGGACTGCTTCGACACCGTGGGCACCCTCATCGGCACCG
>OFFW01002318.1_pt1 | contig 10498 bp, 21 predicted proteins | sample 1521501 | NCBI WGS metagenome assembly OFFW01 (sample SAMEA3504107, study PRJEB24116) | mouse gut metagenome | biome: mouse gut; feature: mouse-associated habitat; material: faeces | place: Denmark | collected 2011
GCGCTGCATAGGGAGTAGATTTCCTTGAACCTCTAAAACCAAGACCACCGGCACTTGCCCAGCTTAAGGCGTTTCCTTCTGCGTCTGTCAATGTAACAATGGTGTTGTTAAATGAAGACTGGATATGTGCCTGTCCACGTTCAACGTTTTTCTTGACACGTCTTTTTGTCACCTTTTTCGTAACTTTTTTTGCTGCCATTTAAACTAACCTACTTTCTTTTAAACTTAATGAACTGTTTCTTACACTTTGTTCCCCAGATATTCTGTACCTGTGCATTTGGGCAATGCATGTTATACATTTGTACTTATGCCTTATTTCTTCTTATTAGCAACAGTACGCTTGGGACCTTTTCTTGTTCTGGCGTTTGTCTTTGTGTTCTGTCCACGTACAGGCAAACCTTTTCTGTGACGGATTCCCCTGTAGCATCCGATTTCCTGAAGTCTCTTGATGTTCATTGCAACTTCTCTTCGAAGATCGCCTTCCACCATGTAATCAGCTTCAATAACCTCGCTGATTCTCTTAACTTCGTCGTCTGTCAGCTCTCTGACACGGGTATCAGGATTGACCTTTGCTTTTGCCAAAATCTTGTTGGAACTGGTTCTTCCAATCCCGTAAACGTAGGTAAGGCCAATTTCCACACGTTTTTCTCTGGGTAAATCAACACCTGCAATACGAGCCATTTACGTTTCCTCCATTTTTCTTTTGCGCATTTTTCATGCGCTGATACTAATTGATTGGGGCACTTTTGCCCAATCGGATGATTTCCGATTTTACGCGAAATTTTCACGAACCAAGAAGTAATCACTAAGGCTCTTCTGTACAATTATATAGACTAAACACAATTGGACAAGAACCTCCTGCTTTTGCTTACGGCATTGGCAGTGGATTATCCTTGTCTCTGTTTGTGCTTGGGATTCTCACAGATTACTCTGATACGTCCTTTTCTTTTAATAATTTTGCACTTTTCGCAAATCGGTTTTACTGATGATCTAACTTTCATGTTAAACCTCCTTTCAAAAAAGACCGTTTTACATTATAGCATGAAATAACGTTTATTGCAAGAAAATTATTTGTCTCTCCAGATAATTCTTCCCTTGCTCAAATCATAGGGCGAAAGCTCTAAGGTAACCTTGTCGCCGGGGAGAATACGGATAAAATTCTGTCTTAATTTTCCGCTAATATGTGCCAGCACCCTGTGTCCGTTTTCCAGTTCAACCTGAAACATGGTATTGGGGAGCTTCTCCACCACAGTTCCTTCAATTTCAATTACATCAGCCTTTGACATCGCAACCTCCTGTCCTTAATTTTACAGCGCGTTTGATTTCTTCATTATATATAATCTGTCCATTCACAATCTTTTCCTGAAGGACTTTATCCGTGTCTGTTTTTACTATTTGAAGATGCTTCTTCTTCTTTTTCTTCGGGTTTTCCAGTTTTCTGATTTTCCCGTCCGCCAGATAGGCAAAGTCGTCATCTTCCCGTATAACCACGTACATCTGGCCTTTGTCGTGTCCCGCCCTGGATATGGCAAACATTCCTGTCATATTTATAACCATGCTCCTTTTTAAAGCCCGGAGACTTTGTGCGCAGCACAAATCTCCAGATTGAAAACTTTCAATTTTCAATCTTTCCCTCATTTCTGCATTTACGCCTTACCCGGCAAAAGCGTCAGGATTTCCGGTTTTCCCTCCGTTATCAGCACCGTATTTTCATAATGCGCGGAAAGGGAACCGTCGCGGGTTACCACCGTCCAGCCGTCCTCAAGCCAGTCAACCTTATAGCCGCCCATATTTACCATGGGCTCTATGGCAAGCGTCATGCCCGGCTTAAGCCGGACTCCCCTGCGCCACTGCCTGAAATTCGGTATCTGCGGTTCTTCGTGCAGGCTGGTTCCGATACCGTGTCCCACCAGGTCTCTCACTACCCCATAACCAAATTGTCGGCAATATGAGTCGATTGCATTAGATATATTGTAAAGATAATTGCCGGACAGGGCATACCTTATTCCTTCAAAAAAACTTTGCCGCGTTGCCTTAATGAGATTCGCCGCTTCCCGGCTTATCTGGCCTACCGGATAGGTACGGGCAGCGTCAGAATGATAACCTTCATAGATAAGTCCGGCGTCCAGACTGACAATGTCCCCTTCCTGCAAAATCCGTTTCGCGGAAGGAATCCCGTGAACCACCTCGTCGTTTATGGAAACGCATATGGAGGCCGGATAACCGTTGTAATTCAGAAAATTGGGCACACAGCCGTAACCGCGAATCAGTTCTTCCCCCAGCCTGTCAATATCCAGCGTGGACATTCCCGGCTCGATTGCCTTTCCCAGCTTTGCATGAACCTCCGCCAGTATCCTTCCGGCTTCGCGCATAAGCGCAATTTCTCTCTTTGATTTGATTGTTACCGCCATCTGTGCTCCTTGCCTTTCCGGTAAGACTATCTGCCAAGAATACCGCAGATTGCATCGAACACGTCTTTCATGTCGGCGGTTCCGTCCACCGTCCTTAAAATCCCTTTGCTCTGATAGAAATCAATGAGAGGCTGCGTCTGTTCATGGTATACCAAAAGCCGCTTTCCTACCGTCTCCGGTCTGTCGTCATCCCGCAAAACAATCTCCGCCCCGCAGTCGTCGCATACGCCTTCCTTTTTCGGCGGAATATTCTCCAGGTGGTAGGTTGCCCCGCAGTTAAGGCAGGCGCGTCTGCCGCCCATTCTGTTTATAATATTTTCGTCAGGGACGTCTACGTCAATGGCAAAATCAATTTTATCGTTAATCTCATTCAGCGCGTTCTCCAGGACTTTCGCCTGTGGAATATTTCTCGGAAATCCGTCCAGGACATAACCGTCCTTGCAGTCGTCTTTTGAAACTCTGTCAAGAAGAATCTTCACGGTCAGTTCGTCCGGCACCAGAAGTCCCTGGTCCATATATTTTTTTGCTTCCATTCCCAGTTCCGTTCCGTTTTTAATGTTGGCACGGAAGATATCGCCTGTGGAAACATGAGGAATATTATATTTTTCCGAAATCATTTTTGCCTGCGTGCCTTTTCCGGCGCCAGGCGCACCCAGCATAATTATTTTCACTTTTCCCTCATTTCTGCGCTGCTTTACGCTCCGGTTCCTTTGAACCTGTACACAGGCATGAATGCCTGACAGGGCTTGCGAGTGCAGCACCGACACAAACTCCTGTAACCAAATACCCCGCAGCCAAGCTGCGGGGCATCTGTTCCCCTTGCCGGGATTGCATATGCTCTTTTAGTCGTTCAAAAAGCCCTTGTAATTGCGCACCAGCATCTGTGATTCAATCTGTTTGATTGTCTCAAGAACCACGCTGACAATAATGATAAGGCTTGTTCCGCCAAAGGATACCTGAGCGCCGAACACCCCGTTGAACACAAAAGGTATTACGCACACAATGGTAAGGCCAACGGCTCCAATGAAGACAATATAATTCAAAATCTTTGTCAGATACTCGCTGGTCGGACGCCCGGGTCTGATTCCCGGAATAAAGCCGCCCTGCTTTTTCATGTTTTCTGCAATCTCAATCGGATTAAAGGTAATGGAAGTGTAGAAATATGCAAAGAAAATAACCAACGCAATATATACCACCAGTCCAATCGAGTAAACAGGTTCCCTGGGATTGCACCAGTTGCTGGAGCTCAGTCCTCTTAAAATATGAGCCCATACGCCGGTTCCCTTGTATCCGGCAAAACCGCATACGATTACGGGAAGCTGCATCAGCGATGAAGCGAAAATAATCGGAATAACACCCGAGGTGTTTACTTTCATTGGAATGGAAGAAGTCTGTCCTCCCACCATTTTTCTGCCCTGAACTTTCTTGGCATACTGGACGGGAATCTTACGCGTAGCGTCATTTAAGATGATAACCAAAACTACCATTGCCAGAATAATCGCCAGAATGATAATCGCCGCCACTGCTCCCACCGCAATCGCTTTGCCCAGCACAAACTGCTCGAAGAGCTGTGCGATGTCCTGGGGAATCCGTGAAATAATATTGATGACGAGGACAATGGATATACCGTTTCCAACGCCGTTTTCCGTGATTCTCTCACCAAGCCACATAAGGAAAGCGCTTCCTGCGGTAAGCGCCGCAATAACCGTAATTACATTGAGGAAATTATAATTCTCCAAAAGGCCGCTTCTGCCAAAGGTAACCGCCATCGCAGTGGATTCAATCAGCGCCAGGGCAACCGTTACATAGCGGGTGATAGAAGCTATTTTCTTTCTCCCGTCCTCGCCCTCTTTCTGCATTTCCTCCAGCTTTGGAATGGCAATCGTCAGAAGCTGCATTATAATGGATGACGTGATGTAAGGCGTAATGTTCAATGCCAGAACCGACATGTTTATAAAAGAACCGCCTGTAAACGCGTCAAAGAAATTAAACGCATCTCCTGTCTGCTGTGCGAACCAGTTGGAAAAGTAATGTCTGTCCACGCCCGGAACCGGGAGCTGTGACCCTAAACGAATCACAACAAGCATTCCCAGCGTAAATAATAACTTTTTTCTTATTTCTTTAATTTTAAATGCATTTTTTAGGGTTGTAAACATTAAACCACCTCTGCAGTTCCACCAACAGCTTCAATTTTTTCTTTTGCGGATGCACTGAAAGCATTTACTTTTACTGTAAGCTTTTTGGTAATTTCTCCGTTTCCAAGGATTTTAACGCCGTCCTTAGGATTTTTAATGATACGGGACTCGATTAATGCATTAATGTCAACTACTGCACCATCTTCAAATTTCTCGTTCAATACCCCTAAATTAATTGCTACAATCTCTTTATGATTCGGGCAGGTAAATCCTTTCTTGGGGATTCTCCTGTATAAAGGCATCTGACCGCCTTCAAATCCCGGCCTGGTCCTTCCGGAACGTGCCTTCTGGCCTTTATGGCCCTTACCGGCAGTTTTGCCGTTTCCTGAACCGTGTCCGCGGCCCTTTCTAAAATCGTGATGCGTAGACCCTTTTGCCGGGCTTAAGCTTGATAATTCAATACCCATTGCTGACACCTCCTTATCCTTTATTCTTCAACCTCTTCAACCTTGACTAAATGTCTGATTTGCTGAATCTGTCCTCTTGTAGCTGCATTATCGGGCAGCACAATGGTCTTGTTCAGCTTTCTAAGTCCCATAGACTGTACGGTAGCCCTGTGCTTGGGAACTGCCCCGATAGGAGATTTTACCAATGTGATTTTTAACTTCTTCTGCTCTGCCATTTTATTCCCTCCTATGCCATAATCTCTTCCACAGATTTACCGCGCTTTTTGGCCATCTCTTCAGGAGTCTTAAGCGCATTTAATCCTGCAATTGTTGCAAGCACTACATTCTGCTTATTATTGGAACCCAGGGATTTTGTACGGATATTTTTAATTCCGGCAAGCTCGCAGACAATACGCGCAGGACCTCCGGCAATAATACCAGTACCTTCAGGTGCTTTCTTTAATAAAACGGAAGCGGAACCAAATCTGCCTGTAAAATCATGTGTAATACTGTTATTTGCGTCGATTGCAACCGAAACCAGATGCTTGATGGCATCCTCTTTTCCCTTGCGGATTGCTTCGGGAATTTCCGTTGCTTTTCCAAGGCCGGCGCCAACATGGCCATTCATATCTCCAACTACCACCAGAGCTGTGAAGCGCATATTACGTCCGCCCTTAACAACCTTGGTTACGCGCTTGATGGCAACTACTTTTTCAGTTAATTCCATGCCGCTGACATCGATGATTGTACGTCTCATGTGTTGTGTTTCTCCCTTCCTAGAATTTCAGCCCGGCTTCTCTGGCCGCATCGGCTAAAGCTGCGATTTTTCCGTGATATAAATAACCGCCTCTGTCAAAAACCACGGTTTCGATACCCTTTTCCATGGCTCTTTTGCCGATTACCGTTCCCAGATAAGCTGCCGCATCCACGTTATTAGTCTTTTCAAGCTGCTCCTTCACCTCTTTTTCAAGGGTGCAGGCCGCAACCAGAGTGCTGCCAGCCACATCATCAATAATTTGAGCATACATATGATTATTACTTCTATATACTGCAAGACGAGGTCTTTCAGCTGTACCGCTTATACGGTTACGTATTCTCATGTGTTTTTTAACACGAACTTCTTGTCTTGACTTTTTATTAACCATCTTTACACTCTCCTTATCTATTTCTTACCAGTTTTACCAACTTTACGTCTGATAACCTCGTCAGCATACTTAATTCCTTTGCCCTTATAAGGCTCAGGTCTTCTCTTGTCTCTGATTTCGGCTGCAAACTGGCCAACTTTTTCTTTGTCAATTCCCTTGACGATAATAACGTTCTGACCTTCCACTACCGTCTCAACGCCTTCAGGGTCAACCATCTCAACCGGATGTGAATATCCAAGAGATAAGGTTAATTTGCTGCCGGATTTTGCAGCTCTGTAACCAACGCCGTTAACCTCAAGCTTTTTCTGATAGCCTTCAGTAACACCGATAACCATATTGTTGATGAGTGTTCTTGTAAGGCCGTGCAAAGATTTCATTTTCTTTAAATCATTGGGTCTTGAAACGGTAATCTCCGCTCCTTCAACCTTAATTTCCATTTCATGGGGGAGCACTCTCTCCAGTGTTCCTTTAGGACCTTTTACGGTCACCTTATTATTTTCTGCAATCTCCACGGTAACACCCGCGGGAATCGCGATTGGCATTCTTCCTATACGTGACATGCCCGTACCTCCTATAATATTTGCAATTAACAGTTGCTGCGCCGGATTCTTACCAGACATAGGCTAATACTTCGCCGCCCACCTGCAGTTCTCTTGCTTTTTTGTCAGTAATAACTCCCTTGTTTGTGGAAAGGATTGCGATTCCAAGTCCGCCGAGGACTCTGGGAAGCTCTTCCTTGCCGGCATATACACGAAGCCCCGGTTTGGAAATTCTCTTTAAACCGCTGATAATCCTGTCGTTTCTGTCCACGCCATACTTTAACGCGATGCGGATAGTCTTAAAATTGCCTTCGTCGATTACATCAAATTTCTTTATATAGCCTTCTTCCAGAAGAATTTCAGCAATAGCCAGCTTCATTTTGGAAGAGGGAACGTCTACTGTATCATGTTTTGCAGTATTTGCATTACGGATTCTTGTAAGCATATCTGCAATAGGGTCGCTCATTGTCATTTTATTTCCTCCTTAATCTATATTGCTGCAACAAAGCTACGAAAATTTGCGAAGCAAATTCCTAAACTGCTTCGGCTTACAATGCGAAATTTGCGAAGCAAATTTCTAAATAGCTCTGGCTCCGTCCGGAGCTATTACCAGCTGGCTTTCTTAACGCCGGGAATCTGGCCCTTGTAAGCTAATTCACGGAAGCAAATTCTGCATATACCGTATTTTCTAAGAACGGCATGCGGACGACCACAGATATTACAGCGAGTATACGCCCTCGTGGAAAATTTAGGTTTACGCTGTTGTTTAATCTTCATTGATGTCTTAGCCATGAACTTACCTCCTTTTACTTAGCAAATGGCATATTGAATAATCTTAATAATTCACGTGCTTCTTCGTCTGTTTTGGCTGTTGTAACAAAAATAACGTCCATTCCCCTTACCTTGTCAATCTTGTCATATTCGATTTCAGGGAAAATAAGCTGTTCCTTGATACCCAGTGAATAGTTTCCTCTTCCGTCGAAGGAATTGGGGTTCACGCCTCTGAAGTCACGCACACGGGGAAGCGCTAAGTTTACCAGACGGTCAAGGAAGTTATACATCTTCTCGCCGCGCAGGGTAACTTTACACCCGATGGACATTCCTTCCCTGATTTTGAAGTTAGCGATGGACTTTTTCGCTTTTGTAATTACCGCTTTCTGACCGCTGATAATCTCAAGGTCCTTAACTGCGGATTCCAATACTTTCGCATTTTCTTTCGCCTCGCCAACGCCCATATTGATTACAATCTTGTCAAGTTTCGGTACTTCCATAATATTCTTATATCCGAACTTTTTAATCATAGCATCTACGATTTCATCGTTATATATCGTTTTAAGTCTGCTCACGCTTTGGATTCTCCTTTCCAAGAATTAATCAATCACATCACCTGTTGACTTTGCAAAACGCACTTTCTTGTCGTTCTCAAACTTGAAGCCTACTCTGGTAGGTTTTCCTTTGTGAACATACATTACGTTTGAAATATCAATGGGTGCTTCCTTTTGAATAATTCCACCATTCTGGTTCGCCGCCGAAGGCTTTGTATGCTTGGTAATCATGCCTACGCCTTCTACAACGACTTTATGCTTCTTAGCATCAACGGAAACCACTTTTCCCTCTGTTCCTTTATCTTTGCCGGCTATTACCTGAACGGTATCACCTTTTTTAATCTTTAAAGTTGCCATGCCAAGCACCTCCTATAATACTTCGGGAGCCAGAGAAACAATTTTCATAAACTGTTTTTCACGAAGCTCTCTTGCTACCGGTCCAAAAATACGCGTTCCTCTGGGGGTCTTATCATCTTTAATGATAACAGCAGCATTCTCATCGAATTTAATATATGAACCATCTTTACGGCGGGCGCCCTTAACGGTGCGGACAACCACTGCTTTTACAACATCGCCTTTTTTTACAACGCCGCCTGGTGTTGCATCTTTAACCGTAGCAACAATCACGTCACCGATACTTGCATATCTTCTTGTGGAACCGCCCATAACTCTGATGCAAAGAATTTCTTTCGCACCTGTATTGTCAGCGACTTTCAGTCTGCTTTCCTGTTGAATCATGCTAATTCTCCTTCCGAATTATTTTGGACAATCTTATTTTGCTCTCTCAATGATTTCCACAAGTCTCCATCTCTTTTCTTTGGATAAAGGTCTTGTCTCCATCACCTTAACCGTGTCACCGATATTGCAATCGTTGTTCGCGTCATGCGCTTTCAGCTTGTAGGTTCTCTTCACGAATTTTTTGTAAAGAGGATGTTTTACACGCTCTTCGATTGCGACAACAATTGTCTTATCCATTTTATCACTGACTACCCTACCGGTACGTGTTTTCCTCAAATTTCTATCTTCCACGACGTCTCGTCTCCTTTCTTTGACAATCCAGCAACATAACGGCTTCCTGATTTAAATTGATTTCCGGAAGCCTGCCTGCCCGCACTTTTACGCTTCCTTCTGCTTCTGGGTGATGACTGTCTGAATTCTTGCGATATTCTTTCTCACTTCTTTAATTCTTGCGGTATTATTAAGCTGGTTAGTTGCATTCTGGAATCTCAAATTGAAAAGTTCCTTTTTTGCGGCCACCAAATCCTCTGACAGTGCCGCAACAGATTTTGCCTGAAGCTCTTCTACATATTTTTTAGTTTTCATTAGATGCACCACCTTCCAAGTCCGCCTTAGAAACAATCTTACATTTGCAAGGGAGCTTATGTGTTGCAAGACGCAACGCTTCTTTTGCCAGCTCTTCGGAAACTCCTCCGATTTCAAACATTACGCGTCCGGGCTTAACAACCGCTACCCAATATTCCACAGCACCTTTACCGGAACCCATACGGGTCTCGGCCGGTTTTGCCGTTACCGGTTTGTCAGGGAAAATCTTAATCCATACTTTACCGCCACGCTTGATATAACGGGTCATAGCAATACGGGCCGCCTCAATCTGGTTGGATTTCACCCAGCAAGGCTCTAATGCAACAATACCGAAGTCTCCATAATTAATCTTATTGCCGCGGGTTGCATTTCCTCTTATGGAGCCACGAAACTGCTTACGACGTTTAACTCTTTTAGGCATTAACATTATTTATCGCTCCCTTCCTGCACTGTCTTTTCTTCGTTCTTTTTGGCAGGTAATACCTCGCCCTTATAAATCCATACCTTAACACCTACCTTGCCGTAGGTTGTGTCTGCTTCTGCAAATCCGTAATCAATATCGGCACGCAGTGTCTGAAGAGGAATGGTACCCTCGTTGTAGAACTCTGTACGGGCCATGTCGGCGCCGCCAAGGCGTCCCGAAACGGAAGTCTTAATACCAAGAGCGCCGCTTTTCATGGTTCTTCCCATGCAGGACTTCATGGCACGTCTGAAAGAAATACGGTTCTCAAGCTGCTGGGCAATGTTTTCCGCAACAAGCTGCGCATCCTTGTCAGGTCTTTTTACTTCCTTAATATCAACCAGAACCTTCTTTCCGGTCATTTTGGAAAGTTCTTTCTTGGTCACTTCAATCTCAGCGCCGCCCTTTCCGATAACCACGCCCGGTTTTGCCGTAAAGATAATAACCTTTACTCTGTCCGAAGCTCTTTCGATTTCAATTCTGGAAATTCCGGCACTGTATAATTTCTTTTTCAGGAACTTTCTGATTTCATAATCTTCCGCAAGAAAATCAGAAAAGTCCGCTTCTGCATACCATTTAGAATCCCAATCCTTAATGATGCCGACCCTTAAGCCGTGAGGATTAACTTTCTGTCCCATAAAATTATTTTTCTCCTTTCCGATTATCTCGCATCCAGTACAATTGTAATATGGCTCATTCTCTTTTCAATTCTGT
>OFFW01002319.1_pt1 | contig 10494 bp, 5 predicted proteins | sample 1521501 | NCBI WGS metagenome assembly OFFW01 (sample SAMEA3504107, study PRJEB24116) | mouse gut metagenome | biome: mouse gut; feature: mouse-associated habitat; material: faeces | place: Denmark | collected 2011
GTGGCCGTCTGCATAGCCCTGCCGGCGGCGGTTTTCTTCACGGGGGTGGTGTGCATTGCCATGTCCGCCGCCGCGCCGGCTACTGCGCCCAGCAGCATCCCCTTTAAAAAGCCTTTCATACTGTCCACTCCTTCTCTCGGTCTGGAACTAGTATTTCCGTCCGGAAGAAAAAATAAGCGTTCCGCTCATCATTTCATTTGCTAAATGCTGGCAGTTCATATATAATAGGAAGCAAGATTCTTGAGAGGAGCCCTGAGATGACACAAAAAACCTTTGCTCTGCTGGAGGACTGCATGCTCTCCTCCATGGGCGATTCCGCCCATGATGCCGAGCACGTCCGCCGGGTGCTGTATCTCGCGCTGGAGATTGCGGAGACAGAGCCTGACGCGGACCGGGACGTGCTGATCGCCGCCTGCCTGCTTCACGATATTGGCCGGGAGGAGCAGTTCCAGAACCCCGCCCTCTGCCACGCTCAGGTGGGCGCGGAGAAGGCCTGCCGGTTCCTGCTGGAGCGGGGTTTTCCGGAGAGCTTTGCCCTTCATGTCCGGGACTGTGTCCGCACCCACCGCTTCCGCTCCAGCGATCCGCCGGAGAGCATAGAGGCGAAGATTCTCTTTGACGCGGACAAGCTGGACGTGACCGGGGCCATCGGCATGGCGCGGACGTTTTTCTATGCGGCCCAGGTGGGCCAGCCGCTGTATACCCTGCTGCCGGACGGCTCGGTGTCCGACGGTTCCGCAGAGGAGCCAGCCGGCGTTCACTCTGTGCTCCGGGAGTATAAGGTCAAGCTGGAGGGCCTGTACGGCCGCTTTCTTACCCGCCGTGGCGGCGAACTGGCCCGGCGGCGGCAGGCCGCGGCGGTGAACATTTACCGGGATATCCTGCAAGAGGCCCGGGAGCCCCGGGAAGCCGGGGGACAGATCCTCCGGGCCTGCCTGAAGGAATCCGGGAGAGAGGAGAGCATCTGGGTATGATTACCAGAATTTTTCTGATCCGCCACGCGGAGGCGGAGGGCAATCTGTTCCGGGTGGCCCATGGCCAGTACGACAGCACCGTCACTCCCCAGGGCTACCGTCAGCTCTCCTGTCTGCGGGAGAGGTTCAAAGGCCAGATACTGGACGCGGTGTACGGCAGCGATCTGACCCGCACCCACACCACCGCCTCCGCCCTCTACGTCCCCCGGGATCTCCCCTTCCGTCCCCTGCCCCTGCTGCGGGAGATCCGGCTGGGGCAGTGGGAGCAGATGAGCTGGGGGGAGATCCAGCGCATGGACCGGCAGATGTACGTGGATTTCAACAAGCGCCCGGACCTCTGGCAGGTCCAGGGGGCGGAGACCTTTGCCCAGGTCCGGGACCGGATGCTCTCCGCCGTCCGGCAGATCGCCTTGGAGAACCCCGGCGGGACTGTGGCCGCGGCCAGCCACGGCGCGGCCCTGCGGACCCTGCTGGGAACCCTGCAGGGCATGACTCTGGAGGAGATCGGCCGCACCGGTCATGGGGACAACACGGCGGTATCCCTGCTGGAGGTGGAGGGGGAGGACATCCGGGTAGTATTTCGGGACGACGCCTCCCATCTGCCGGACCACCTGTCCACCTTCCGCCGCCAGAGCTGGCACAAGGACGACGCCGCTACCGAGCCGGGGCTTTGGTTCCGCTCCGCTGTGGATGGGCATGGCAGGATTACTCAAGCCCTGCTGGACGGGGAGAGCGTGGGACGGATCGAAATGGTTCTGGAGCCGGAGGCCCTTCGGATTACGGACTACGAGGTTCTTCCGGCCCATCGGGGACAGCGCCGCGGCGTCCAGATGCTGGGCCAGGCGGTGCAGTACGCCCGGGCGAAGGAGCGGGAGACGCTGGTTCTGCGCTGTCCGGAGGATATGAAGGGATATTTTGCTAAATATGGTTTTGTTCCCAGCGGGGAGGATATGGTCATGGATTTGAGGCGAGTGGTGCGGGAGATTCCGGAGCGGGAGGGCTCGGAGCTCTAAGCGCGCAAAGAAGCCTGCAGATTCGGTCTGGTATAGTTTCGTTTATGGACGAGGTTCTTTCATAAATAATTCATAAGAAGTAATCGCCTGGGTCGGTAGCTGCTGGGTGGTTGCTTCTTTTTGCTTTGATTTAGAGTACTTTCATCTGCAAAGCAGTGTTATGTAACCTTATTTGTTAAAAGATAGATTTGCGCCTCCAATACAGAAGAATTTCCCCGTTTCTCCTCAAATCCCCCCCTCTCCGCAACCAAAATGTAAACTTTTCATGAACACGCTACCAGGTAGCTACCAAGCCTTTCGGCACCGCTACCAACTGCAATCCGGTGAAAAATAACCTGAATCGTTGACATAAGCCGTCGCCCTGCTACCAAACCCCAAAAATCGTCTACCAAACTTTTTTCTCACACCCTGAAACCCTTGCGCTGCAATGGTTTTACGGCCTCCTTTTTTCAGTAAGGGGCTTGATAATTGCCAATTTGACGAAAAAGTACGCAACTTTTTCGGTAGATTGCAAAAATCAAAACCTTTCGCTCCAGAAAATTTAAAAGGAGGAAAAATCCACCATGAGAAATCTCAAGAAGATTCTCGCAATGGCGCTGGCTCTCGTCATGAGCTTGTCCCTTATGGCTACCGCCGGCGCCGCGGACTTCACGGATGCGTCTAGTATCAATGAAAAGTACGAGACGGCCATCGAAGTCCTGGAGGGCCTGGGCGTCTTCAAGGGCTACCAGGACGGTACCTTCCAGCCCCAGGGTTCCATCACCCGCGCTGAGACTGCGGCCATCATCTACCGCATCGTCACCGGCGACGTGAAGGACGAGCAGGTCGGCATCTACGCTGACTACAACCTCTTCACCGACGTTCCCAGCACTTCCTGGTTCGCTGGCTACGTCAACTACTGCGCCAACGCCGAGTACATCAAGGGCGTAGGCGGCGGTAAGTTCAACCCCAACGCCCAGGTCACCGGCTACGCCGCCCTGGCCATGATCCTGCGCGCCATCGGCTACACTGCCAACGGCGGCTTCACCGGCCCTGACTGGGAGGTCCAGACCGCCCGCACTGCCGAGGCCCGCAAGATCACCAAGAACATCATGACTGGCACTCTGGGCCAGAATGCCAACCGTGAGACTGTTGCTGAGATCCTGTTCCAGGCTATCCTGGTCAACATGGTCGACCACAACATCCTCAACACCAACAACGGCAACCAGGGTTACACCGAGATCGATGAGACTCTGGGTTACAAGACCTTCAAGCTGGAAGAGCTGGAAGGCGTTGTCGTTGCCAACGAGTTCGCCAACCTGTATGGCACCTCCGTCCTGGCCAACGGCAAGACCAACCTGGAAATTGCCAAGGACGACGTCCGCAACCTGGATGTCACCACTGAGCTGACCGACATGGGCGAGCGCCAGCACGCCTATATCACCGGCAGCAAGGTCCTGTCCATGGACAATACCGGCTTGAACACGGTTAAGGAGAATGACGGCGCCGCCGTGGTCATCGACACCGCCGCCAAGTTCCAGGCCGCCGCCGGCATGCCCGCCGCCGCTGACATTGAGTACTTTGTCAACTTCGACCGCGTGGGCAACTACACCTGCGACCAGCGTCTGGAGTTCCGCGTGACCTTCCAGAATCCCGCTGCCATGGCGTCCTTTGACATCTATGCCGGTGTGGACACCTCTGCTGTGGCTGCGGCCGACAACCTCGATACCATGGGCGATGGTATCACCCGGAACCCGGACAACGACTGGACCGTCAGTATCAATGTCAATCCGTCTAATGGCGTTGGTGCTGATGATAACGCGACCCGTACTAAGCTCGATGCTAACGCTGTAGACTACATCTTCGCTGACACTGATTATCCCGTGACCTTCCGGAAAGTTATCCGCGCTGGCAACGATATCAGCGAAGCTGATCTGTCTGTCATTCGCGGCATCTTTGGTGTTGCCGACAACAGCGTAGGCAGCACCCCCAGCTTCTGGGCCAAGGACCAGATCACCGGCGATGTGTTTGTTGGTACCAAGAGCACCAACAATGCTTCTACCGATGAGGAGCGCGATCTGTCCAACACCATCGGCTACAACAAGTTCTTCGAGGAGTACATCAACGCCGAAGTGTACGATGTCAACTGGGACCGCGCCGATAACGGCGAGTGGGTCAAGTTCATCGACAACGACGGCGACGGCGCTGCTGATTACGCCTTCCTGACCCAGTCCAACCTGGACGAGGTCCTGAGCACCTACGCCAAGGGCGACGCTACCGTCACCGAGTACTACACCTTCAGCGACGACGCTGACAACTGGTACAGCGTCCGTTACCTGGGCGACGTTCCCGCCGTGGGCGATGTGGTCCTCTACAGCTTCATCGACGGCCAGATCCTGGTTGAGGCCGCCAAGTCTGAGGAGGTCACCGTCACCGACTACAGCTGGAAGGACGACCAGATCATCACCGACAAGGGCACCTACGGCCAGTCCGGCATTGAGAACTGGACCGAGATGATGGAGCTCATCAGCGCCATGAAGGACAACACCAAGTACGCCGTGTACTTCGACCACTTCGGTTATGTCCGCGCTTATGAGATTCCCGGCGGCACCACCTACGCTCTGGTCACCGAGATCTATGCCCGCAACAACGCCAACGGCAACCTGGTCCAGGAGTGGCCCATGAACGTTGAGCTGGTTGTCAAGGATGCCGATGCTACCGAGTACAACCTGGTCGGCGGCGGCAAGAACATCTTTGTCGCTACCACTCCCTGGGCTCAGATCCAGAACATGGCCGCTGTGGGCAACTACTACAACTGGCTGCAGCCCGCCATCCAGCACCTGGGCGTGACCCGCGTGATCAATAACGTCAAACTGGGCGCCAACAAGGTGGATCCCACCTTCAGCGGCGATTGGAATGCCGTGTCCACCTTCTGGCCCTCTAACCGCCAGATCATCCGGAACATCGCTTCCATCCCCGCCGGCGACACCTTCAACTACGGCGCGCAGAACTACGCCAGCCTCTCCCCGCTGAACAACGACGGCACTGCCGCTAACTGGGATCGTCCCCAGGGCGCTACCGCCAGCTTCACCAACGTCGCTATCGTGAACATCAACGATAACAACGCTACCCTGGAGGGCGCTGCCCAGCTGCGCACCGACAACCGCAACAACGTCCTGACCTGGAACGACACCAACAGCAACGGCGTCTGGGATGCCGGCACTGCTGAGCGCGCCCGCTACGCCGTGGACTACATCCAGCTGTCCACCGACAACGTGGTCAAGGGTCAGGCCCGCTATCCCATCTATGGCAGCACTGCCGCTGGCAGCTATGCCGCCAACAACAACTACTACGTCAACGCTCTTGATACCACCGAGTACTACATCGCTTACAACGGCGACGTGCTGTACTTCCAGGGTTATCAGAACATGCCCGCGCTGACCATGGCCGACAACCGCATCCATGCCGCTTACGCCGTGGCCCGCGACACCTCCGCCGATAACGCCAACCAGCCCTACTGGGTTGCCGACGTCATCGTTTACGAGGTCGAGACTTACGCCGGCGCAACCACCAACGGCGTGTCCCTGGCTTACTACAATCCCAGCCGCAACACCGATCAGATTCAGCTCCTCGACACCCTCAGCGACAAGGCCAATCCCGCTGACGTCGACCTGATTCCTGAGGACCTCAGCTGGAACGCTGACGGCGGCCAGTTCAATCAGTACAGAGGCTATGGCTTCTATAAGCTGACCAATCCCAGCGCCGCTGAGGATGGCAAGATGACCGCCAGAAGCATCTCCTCCATCAACAACAGTGATGGCAAGCGCAACTTCAACAAGAACGGCATCTTCGCCGGTACCATCATCCGTGTGTATGTTCTGGCTGGCAGCAGCTATATCGACATCAACACCGATGACGTGGATGTCAACGGCACTAAGGTTGTCCGTGATGCCACAGGCGCTCTGCCCGCTGGCACCCAGCTGCGCACCAACGTCTCCCTGAAGCTGGACAACAACATCTACAGCATCACCGAGCAGACCGTCAACGAGGGTACCTGGAACCAGATCACCCGCAACGTAGCCAACACCCTGCGCTACGACGGTCGTCAGGGCTACGTGGCCAACAGCCAGGTCAAGCCCAATGACCGCGTCATCTGGGTCGGCCAGGCTCCCACCAACGGCACTGTCGGTTCCTCCAGCTTCGTTGTGGACCTGGGCAACGACATCACCGCTGGCGATAACGCCAACTTCAACCTGCACACCATCACTCCCGACTGGCTGTACAACCGCACCAATGCCATTGACGGCGTCACCGGCGAGATTGGTCAGCCCAACGGTACTGGTGAGCCCGCTCATGGCGCTGGCCTCTGGGCTGACATCATGGCTGAGCAGACCACTGCCGCTCCCATCGGCGATGCTCCCACCGTGACCTTCTTCGGTCAGAGCGTCAATACCGTGGCTGGCACCACCATCACCGTGAACGCTGCCTACAGCCAGGCTGTTGCCAACGACAAGACTGGCGCCGACGTCTCCGTCAAGGACGGCAAGCTGATTATCTGGAATGGCGTGAACGTCACCGACAGCAACCGTGAAACCCTCCTCGACCTGACTGTCAAGGCGACCGGCGACACCTACAAGGCCACCGTTCTGGGCGACAACGGCCTGTACTATGATGTCACCCTGACCCAGGCTCCCGCTGCTAGCGGCGCGAAGTTCGCTGCGGGCGGCATCGTGAAAACCGCTAACGGCGGCGCTAACAGCCTCAATACGCCTACTGCTCTGAGCTATACGCCCATCCTCACCTGGCTGAAGTCTGCCACCCTGGATGCCGCCAGCCAGAACGCGAATGTTGAATGGACTGTCACCTTGACCGGCGGCGTGACGCTTACTGGTAAGGGCGCTGGCGCGAAGCTGACGACCCTGACTGCCTCTGATGGTAAGAACTACAACGAAACCAGCAACGACACCGTTGCCAGCGTCAGCGCTGTTGTTACCTCCGAGGACGGTAAGACTGTGACCTATTACGCCACCGCCGCTGTCGGTACCTTCACCGTGGATATTGGCGAGGGCATCCGGGTGTACGATGCCACGAACACTTGGGACGGCACCTTTACCGGTACGCAGTCCACCGCATTCAACACCACCACCCGCAAGCTGACCGTTTCCTACGGCTCCACCGATTGGTATCAGCTCGTGGCTAATGCTCCGGAGGGTGAGTGGACCGCCACTGGCGCAGCCGATATGTACCTCAAGGATGTTGCGCATGGCATGAGCTTTGCGAACTGCACCTTCTCTGGTCCGGCTACCGTCACCTTCACCGCTCCCGAGAATCCCACCGTTCTGAACGTGAAGCTCGGCGCTGGCTGCGGTACCACTACTCCGACCACGACCACCGCTCAGGTGAGCGAGTACAAAGAGATCTCCAAGATCGGCGATGCCATCTCCATGAAGATCGAGGCCGCTACTGGCTACCATGTTGCCAAGGTGACTTGGGCCAACGGCACCAAAAGCGGCGAGGCTGTGGCGCTCAACGGTACGTATTGGCAGATTCCCGCTGACGTGACCAGGGATATGACCTCTGGCGACCTGTATATCAATGTTGAAGTGGCTCTGAACGTCCGTGATCTGAAAATCACCAACAGCACTGGTCAGATCGTGAAGGTCACCTACTTCGATGCTGTTGCTGGTGCCTATCAGACGAGTGAGATCGCTGCCGCTACTACGACCGAGCAGACCATCTCCTTCAGCAGTCTGGGCGTCATCACCATTGAGGTTGTCGGCGTTCCGAACATCCTGATCAACGCGAGCGGTACTCCGGCGACGAGCCAGCCTGTTGCTGACGCGCCTGACGCCGTGATCAATGGGAACAAGTGGGAGAGCAACGGCATGACCGGTACGGGTGATATCACCGTTACCGTAAGCGTTCCTACTCCCTGATTCCTCCCTCAAGTTGATTCGCAATTGACCCAAAAGACCCCCAGGGCTTCGGCCCTGGGGGTCCCTTTTGCTTTACCGGAAGGCCATGTAGTCGTAAGTATGTCCGACTCTGTTGATTTCCGGGTAATAGAACTGCGTTTCGGTGCTGTCCAGCAGGAAGCCGGTGTCCGTCATATAGAGCCGCAGCGACGGTTGGTTCGGCCCCGCCGCAAAGGCTCCTCCGGTACTGTACGGCATGGACTTCTGGTTGTCGCAGATGATGACGAACCTGGGCCGGAAGCCCACGTCGATATTGCGGTATTTGGCATCGTCTCCGGTGTATGTTCCCACCACGTAGGGCAGCTTCAATGCTTCCGTTTTCGCCTCCGCCGCCGCGTCTGCGTTGGCGTTCAGCCCGGCCTCCATGTCGGCGCACATCTGGTTAAAGTCGGTGCGCATGATCCGGTCCGTCTCGTCCCACTGGGGCAGGTGATAATTCTCTGTGTACTTCATACAATTTCTCCTTTTGATTTTGATGTTACCGGTAAAAATCCGGTACACACTGGTGTGTACCGGCCCGAAAGTTGCCGTAGACCGTGCAACGGCAGACTGCACAATTTGCAAAAATTTGTCTACTCGCAAAAACTATCCATCATATGAGATTTTTTCTCGCGGAAGCATTGATTTTTCCGCAAAATATGTATATACTAGAAACAGCAGATGAGAGGAGAATGAACATGCTTCTGCAATTTAATTTTAAGAACTACCTGTCCTTCCGGGATGACACAACGTTGGACCTCACCGCAACCAATATCACCGAGCACCCCGCCCACGTCGTCACCATCGGAAAGGAAAAGGTCCTGCCCCTCGCCGCCATCTACGGCGCTAACGCCAGCGGCAAGTCCAATGTGCAAGTTGCGTTCAATTACATGAGCACATATGTGCTAAGCTCCTTTGCTTTTGGCGGCAACAATGCCAAGAGCAACAGCCGAATCAACTTCGTCCCTCCTACGCCCTTCCTGTTTGATGCAAGCAGTAAGGAGGCTGAATCCTCCTTCGAAGTTTATTTCATTACCACCGAACAAAACAGCTGCAAATCCTATAATTATGGGTTTACTCTCGGTACCGACGGCATCCATGAGGAATGGCTGAATGTCAAAGCAAAAACGTCCTCCACATACAAGAAAATTTTTTACCGAAACGGCAATTCCCTTGATCTCTCTGGCCTATCCTTGGCCAGTCAGAATATGATCTCTATCGCACTGGAACCGGAAACGCTGATCGTCTCACTGGGCGCAAAACTAAAAATCGACAATCTAAAGCTGGTTCACAACTGGTTTTATCAGAATGAAGTCGCAGATTTTGGAAACCCCAACGAAAATCTGATGCTGTCCACCCAGGTATCCAAAGACTTTGTCACCGACAGGGACCTCCAGCGCCGCGTTGCCGCGTATTTTTCCGCCTTTGATCCCTCCATCCGTGATTTTCAAATTTCCCAGATTGAGGAAGTCGAAGACGATGGCTCCGGCCGGGTCGGTCGGGCCCGGATTGACGCTGTGCATAAGATGGTCAGCTCTGATGAAACTGCTCTTCTGCCACTGAAAGCGGAGTCCGCCGGTACCTTGAAAATGTTCGCGCTGTATCCCCTGCTGCAGTCCGTCTTGCAGCACGGCAGCGTACTGTTTGTCGACGAGCTGAACGCCCGCCTGCACCCGCTGCTGCTCCGCACAATCCTGATCATGTTCCTGGACCCCAAGTCCAACCCCAACCACGCCCAGCTGCTTTTCACCACCCACGACCCCTGGCACCTTTCCCTTCTCCGCCGGGACGAGGTCTGGTTCACGGAGAAGAACGAGCAGGGTATTTCCACCCTGTACTCGCTGGTAGATTTTGAGGATGAAAATGGCGCAAAGATCCGCAAGGATGAGAATTATAGTAAAAATTATCTTCTGGGCAAATATGGCGGCATCCCTGCCGTATACAATCTGGATATTTTAGGAGGCGAGTAACCGTGCCGGACCGGTCAGGAAAGAGAAAACCAAGGACCCCGCGGGGCCTCGCCCCCAGGCTGGGTTACTATTTTATTGTAACGGACACGAAAAAGACGGAGAAAAACTATCTTCTGGGCCTGCGGGACACCATTCCCAAGGAACTCCAGCGCCAGCTCACCATCCATGTGGAAAAAGCCCCCACAGAAAAGCTTGTGGAAAAGGCCCTGGAGGCTGCCGATCTGCATTCCCAGTATGGCGAGATATGGATCGTCTTCGACCGGGACCGGGTGACCAATTTTGACCAGATTATCTGTGAGGCCGAAGCCCACGGCATCCACGTCGCCTGGTCGAATCCCTGTATCGAGGTATGGTTCAGCGCCTACTGGGGAAAAATGCTGACCGCCCCGGAGTCCACGGACTGCTGCTCACAGTTTTCCGCGGCCTACGAGAGGAAGGTCGGCCAGGAGTATGAAAAGGCGGAGGAATCCATCTACGCCAAGCTGTGCGCCAGCGGAAGCGAAGCGGACGCCATCCTCCGCGCGGAGCAAAAGCTGCAGGCACACCACAAGGTTGGCCGGACCACTCCCTCCGAAATGATCCCCTGCACCACGCTGCACCGCCT
>OFFW01002321.1_pt1 | contig 10484 bp, 13 predicted proteins | sample 1521501 | NCBI WGS metagenome assembly OFFW01 (sample SAMEA3504107, study PRJEB24116) | mouse gut metagenome | biome: mouse gut; feature: mouse-associated habitat; material: faeces | place: Denmark | collected 2011
AGGACGAGGAACAGCTTAGGAAGGTGCGGCGGTATCTGGGGCTGGCGGGCGTACCGTTTTTTGTGCTGGGCAACGGGAGCAATCTGCTGGTGGACGACGCCGGGTACAGGGGCGTAGTCCTGCAGATAGGACAAAAGATGAGCGATATTTCCGTACAGGGATGCCATATCATCGCCAAGGCAGGCGCTACCTTAAGGCAGGTGGCGGCCGCCGCTTTGGAGCACGGGCTTGCGGGCTTCGAGTTCGCCTCCGGCATACCCGGCACGGTAGGAGGCGGCGTGGTGATGAACGCCGGGGCCTACGGGGGAGAGATGAGCCAGGTGGTGAACCAGGTCCGGGTGGTGAGCAAGGAGGGCGAGTCCATGGAGCTGGACAACGATACCATGGAGTTCCGGTATCGCGGCAGCGTCATCCGGGGCAGCGCCTTCACGGTGACGGAGGTCACCTTCCGGCTGGAGCCGGGGGACAGGGAGGCCATCCGGGCGAAAATGGAGGAACTGGCCGCAAGGCGCAGGGAGAAGCAGCCCCTGGAGTACCCCAGCGCTGGCAGCACCTTCAAGCGGCCTGAGGGGCATTTCGCCGGGAAGCTGATCATGGAGGCGGGCTTCGCCGGATACCGGATTGGCGGCGCCCAGGTCTCCGAGAAGCACTGCGGCTTCGTGATAAATACCGGAGACGCCACGGCCCGGGATGTGCGGGCCCTCATAGAGGAGATACAGGCGCGGGTGAAGGAGCGGTTCCGGGTGGACCTGGAGCCGGAGATTGTGTTTTTGGGATAGGACAGGGTTGTTGACATGGCCGTCCGGAGGATTGGGCGGCCGGAGGACATTATGAGATTCGTAGTAGTCACGGGGATGAGCGGCGGGGGGAAGAGCACCGCCCTGAAGATGCTGGAGGATGTGGGCTTTTACTGTGTGGATAATCTTCCGGTGTCGCTGGTGGAGAAATTCGCGGAGCTGGTCTCCATGCCCGGCAGCGAGGTGGGCAAGGTGGCTCTGGGGCTGGACGTGCGCTCCGACCAGAGCTTTGAGGATGCCACGAAGATTCTGGAGAAGCTTAAGAGCCTGGGCACGAAGCTGGAGATTCTCTTCATGGACGCTGACGAGGGCGTCCTGATCAAGAGATACAAGGAGACCAGGCGCGTCCATCCCCTTGCCATGGACAAGCGTGTGGAGGACGGCGTCAGAATTGAGCGCAAGGTACTTGAGAATATCCGCCGGCATGCCGATTATGTAATTGACACCTCGAACCTGCTCACAAGGGAGCTGAAGGAGGAGCTGAACCGCATTTTCGTGGAGGACGCGGCGTACAACAGCCTTATGGTGACGGTGATGTCCTTTGGCTTCAAGCACGGCATCCCGGCGGACGCGGATCTTGTGCTGGACGTGCGCTTCCTCCCCAATCCTTTTTATATAGAGGAGCTCAAATGCAAGACCGGGAACGACAGGGAGGTTCAGGAGTACGTGATGGGCTTCCGGGAGGCGGAGGTCTTCCTGGAGAAGCTCACGGACATGCTGGAGTTCCTGATACCGAACTATGTGAAAGAGGGAAAGAACCGCCTGGTGGTGGCCATCGGCTGCACAGGGGGGCAGCACCGCAGCGTCACGCTGGCGAGGGAGTTGTACCGGCGCATGAAGGGCAGGGGAGGGTACGGCTGCAAGCTGTACCACCGCGACATTACGCAGCAGGGGAAATAGACATGTCATTTTCTGGTGAAGTGAAGAAGGAGCTGGCAAAGCGGATGAATCCCGCCAGGCATTGCCAGATAGCGGAGCTGGCCGCCCTCATGAATTTCTGCGGCGCATATGGGCGAAGCGGGGGGGAATCCGGGGGAAAAGCCGGATATACCCTGGGCTTCCAGACAGAAAATGAGGCTGTGGCCAGAAAAGGCTTTACATTGCTGAAAAAAACATATAATATAGATACGGACAGGATATTGGACGAGGAGGAGCTCCAGGGGCTGTTTACGAAGCTGGGAAGCCCGGAAGAGCCAGTGAGCCCGCTCCTGATCAAGAACTCCTGCTGTAGGAGGGCTTTCCTGCGGGGGGCTTTCCTGGCCATAGGCTCTATGAGCAATCCCACCAAGGCATACCATCTGGAGTTCGACTGCACGGACGAGAGGAAGGCCTGGCAGCTCCAGGAAGCAATCAGGAGCTTTGAAATCGAATCCAAGATTATTCTCCGGAAGAAGTACCATGTGGTCTATTTAAAGGAGGGCTCCGGCATCGTGAACCTGCTGAACGTCTGCGAGGCCCCGGTGTCCCTGATGAACCTGGAGAACATGCGGATCCTGAAGGAGATGCGAGGTGCCGTGAACCGGCGGGTAACTGCGAGGCCGCCAATATAGCCAAGACCGTCACCGCGGCAGCCAGGCAGGTGGAGGATATTGAATTCCTGAGGATTCATTATGGCTTCCAGAACCTGCCGGAGCCCCTGCGCAGGATGGCGGAGATTCGATTGGAATATCCGGATGCCCCCCTGAAGGAGCTGGGCGAGCGCTTCGACCCGCCACTGGGAAAGTCCGGCGTAAACCATAGACTGCGCAGGCTCAGCGAGCTGGCGGAGAAAGCAAGATTATAAGTAACATAGGGACAATGGAACCAGAACATGCGTGCCAAAACGCGCAAGGAGGACAAATTCATGAAAAAGAAGCATATCAGCATCAATCTGGAGGGGGAGCAGATGGCAAGGCATATCGCCATGCTGGTGCAGAAGGCCAGCAAGTACGAAAGCTCCATCTACATCCAGTCCGGCGACAAGAGGGTGAATGCCAAGAGCATCATGGGCATGATGACGCTGGGAATGGACCTGAGCGAAAACCTGGAGATTTCCGCGGAGGGGACTGACGAGGAGACCGCGCTGGACGGAATCACGGGATTTCTCACCAGCGGGGAATAAAGGCGATGTCCTATGGAGAGAAAGCTGCTTTTTGTATACAATCCCAAAGCCGGCAAGGCCCAGGTCAGGAACAGGCTGGCTGATATACTGGATATCTTCGCCCAGGAGGGGTATGAGATCACGGTAGCGCCCACACAGAAGCGGGATGACGCAAGGGCTGTGGTGGCGGGCCGCCGGAAGGATTACGAACTGATAGTATGCAGCGGCGGCGACGGCACCCTGGACGAGGTAGTGACGGGAATGATCCAAAGCGGCCTGCGCACGCCCATCGGCTATATCCCCGCGGGGAGCACAAATGACTTCGGAGGCAGCATCTCCTTGCCCAAGAACATGGTGCGGGCCGCCCAGATAGCGGTGCGGGGCAGTGACTTTCCCTGCGACATCGGCACCTTCCGATATGACGATGTGGACGACGTGTTCGTATACATCGCCGCTTTCGGCCTGTTCACGGACGTGTCCTACGAGACCGGGCAGGAGATGAAGAACGTGCTGGGCCATATGGCGTATCTGCTGGAGGGCGTGAAGAGCCTGTCCTCGATACGCTCCTTTCCCATGAAGGTCAGTTGGGAGGGGAACGAGGTGGAGGACGATTTCATCTTCGGCATGGTGACCAACTCCCTTTCCGTGGGCGGCTTCAGGAATATCACTGGCAGGAACGTGAAGCTGGACGACGGCCTGTTCGAGGTGACGCTGATCAGGATGCCGAAGAGCCCCATCGAGCTGAGCAATATCATGATTTCTTTGCTCAACCGCTCCATCGACACCAACGCCATGTACTGCTTCCGCACCGCGGAGCTCACATTCGAGTCCAAAGAGGCCGTGGCATGGACCCTGGACGGCGAGAACGGCGGCAGCCACACAAAAGTGACCATACGCAATGTGTGTAAGGGAATGGACATCCGGGTAAAGCCGCTGCCGGAGTAGATAAAGGTAACCGGGCTATTCCAATTTACGGAAATATATGATATAATTTCCGTATTCGGCAATAGCTATCAATAAAAAATGGAGGTAAGTATCATGTTAGTATCAGCAGCAGAAATGTTGAAAAAGGCCAAGGCCGGCCACTATGCAGTAGGACAGTTCAACATCAACAACCTGGAGTGGACCAAGGCCATCCTATTGACCGCCAAGGAGTGCAAGTCTCCCGTCATCCTGGGCGTATCCGAGGGCGCGGGCAAGTACATGGGCGGCTATGACGTGGTCGTAGGCATGGTGAACGGCCTGCTGAAGGACCTGGACATCGATGTTCCCGTGGCCCTGCACCTGGATCACGGCTCCTATGAGCACTGCTATAAGTGCATGGAGGCCGGCTTCTCATCCGTCATGTTCGACGGCTCCCACTATCCCATCGAGGAGAACGTGGCCAAGACCACAGAGCTGGTAGCGGCAGCCCACGGCAAGGGAATCTCCATCGAGGCTGAAGTAGGCTCCATCGGCGGTGAGGAAGACGGCGTAGTAGGCATGGGCGAGTGCGCGGATCCCAAGGAGTGCAAGGCCATCGCCGATCTGGGCGTGGACTTCCTGGCGGCCGGCATCGGCAACATCCACGGTAAATATCCGGAGAACTGGAAGGGCCTGAGCTTCGAGACCCTGGATGCCGTACAGCAGCTCACCGGGGAGATGCCTCTGGTGCTCCACGGCGGCACAGGCATCCCTGCCGACATGATCCAGAAGGCCATCAACCTGGGCGTGGCCAAGATCAACGTGAACACGGAGTGCCAGCTTTCCTTTGCTGCCGCTACCCGCAAGTACATCGAAGAGGGCAAGGATCAGCAGGGCAAGGGCTTCGATCCCAGAAAGCTTCTGGCTCCCGGCTTCGAGGCCATCAAGGCTACCGTGAAGGAGAAGATGGAGCTGTTCGGTTCCGTCGGCAAGGCCTGAGCATTTTGAAGCGACGTGGATGATATGAATTGACACGGAATGTGACATGGAAGGAAAGGGCAGTCCCCGGCAAAGCGGGCGGCTGTCCTTTTCCGCGTCCGGGGGCAGCGGGCGGCCGTTCATATTCTGTTTACAAATCATTCAATCAATCTTTGATTTATCCTCATTCTTTAGACATTTCTTTTTACTATACTAATACTTGTAACAAGGCAGCTGCTACTGCCAGCCACAGCTTACTAAATAACTTTTTCATAATTATTGCCAGGGGACGCAAGTCTCCTGGCATCCTCCCTTTTTGGGGGGAATTTTCTTTTCCAGGGGCGGATTCCGGTTGGCAGGGACGGTTTTGTGTGATACCATGGAGACATCAAAACAGAGAAAGCGATGGAGGAAGAGGAAATGGATATCGGAAGGTTCATGGAGCGCACGGAGAAGACGGGGATTCTGGGGGTGAAGGTCAGCCAGGGCGGCAGGGATATATGGAAGCATCTGTGGGACGACGAGTGCCGCCGCAATGTGTATTCCGCCAGCAAGAGCTTCACCTCGGCGGCGGTAGGGATAGCAGCCAGGGAGGGGCTTTTGTCCCTGGAGGAGAGGCTGGTGGACGCTTTTGCGGAGGATCTGCCTGAGCAGGTGGGCGAGTACCTGGAGCTGGCCACTGTGAGAGACCTTTTGACCATGTGCCTGGGGCAGGAGCAGGCAGGGCTGATGGGGGCCCAGCGCCCGCTGTATGAGCAGGATGACTGGGTGAAGATGTCCCTGGGCTTTCCTTTCACCTGCCGTCCCGGGACCAAGTTCGTCTACAACAATGTGGGCCCCTACCTGGCAGGGGTGCTGATCCAGCGCAGGGCGGGCTGCGATTTGGTTTCCTACCTGACGCCGCGGCTTTTCCGCCCTATGGGCATCCGCCGCCCTACCTGGGAGACAGACCCGCTGGGATATACCTTCGGGGCCGGAGGCCTGTTCCTCACATTGTCGGAGCTGCATAAGCTGGGGGTATTGTATCTGCAGAAAGGCATGTGGGAGGGAAAGCAGCTGGTTCCCGCGGACTGGGTGGCGGAGAGCCTGAAGGCCCAGGTCCCAACCGGCCTGGAGGAGGATTACGGCTATGGCTATCTGTTCTGGGGAGGGCCTCACGGGTCTTTCCGGGCGGACGGCAAGTACCTGCAGCTCTCCATCATACTGCGGGACAAGGACGCCGTGATTTCCACGGTGGCGGAGTGCAGGGATGGGAAACCGCTGATGGACGCAATCTTCCAGGAGCTGTATCCCAGGCTGTGACAAAATGCTCCCGGAAAGGGAGTATCCCTCAAGAAAAGGAAAAATCTGCCTAGAAAGGGAGAAGCCCCCCTAAAAAAGGGAGAATCTCCCTAAAAGGGAGGATGCCAAGGAACCGGAGTCCCTTGGCATTATTATGAAAAAGTTATTTAGTAAACAGTAACTGTGGCTTGCGTTGTCGATAAATATAGTATAGGGGAGAGAGATGTCTAAACAATGATTTGCAATTTAAAAATACTTGAATGAATTGTGAACAAAGTGTGAATGCGGAAAAGCCTATGGCAAAGAACCCATTATCGTCCCTTATTCCAATTGCGGCATCTGCCAGCATATCTCTACACGTAAATTCCCAAATAAGCTGTGCGGGAAAAGAGGAATTCAGGAGATAATGGGCCGTGCTCAGATTTTCTCCGGTTCCGGATATTCCGCTCCAAAAGTATCTACCGTGACGCTCTGCATGATCTGGGGCTCCAGGGGCCTGTCGGAATTATCTGTGGCCGTCTCCGCGATGCGGTTCACCACATCCATCCCCTCGACCACCTTCCCGAAGGCGGCGTAGCCCCCGTCCAGATGGGGCGCGTTTTTGTGCATGATGAAGAACTGGCTTCCGGCGGAGTCGGGGTGCATGGACCTCGCCATGGACAGCACGCCCTCTGTGTGCTTTAAGCTGTTGGCGACGCCGTTCTGGGCGAACTCGCCTTTGATGGAATAGCCGGGGCCTCCCATGCCTGTGCCGTCCGGGCAGCCGCCCTGGATCATGAAGCCATTGATGACCCTGTGGAAGACAAGGCCGTCATAGAAGCTCTTCTTGACCAGGCTGATGAAATTGTTCACGGAGATCGGCGCGGTCTCGGGGTACAGCTCCAGCTTGATGACGCCGCCGTCTTTCATAGTGATGGTTACTACAGGATTTTGTGCCATAATCTGATGTCCTTTCTCATTGAAATGGTGTATAATATTTGATTACAGGGTTCGCGAAGCGGTTCCTGTAATATATCTAACCTATTGTACCCGAAAAGAGGGACATCGTAAAGAGGGTAGTGTGCAAAGATTTTTCAAGGCTGTAAAATACACAGTCTTAGAAAATCTTTGCACACAGAAGAATGCCCAAAGCGCGGGCATTCTTCCGGACTTGCACCAGTGCATCGATTGTCCTTGACAACAGAAGAATTCTGCTGTATGTGCCGCCGGAGAAGGCATGGGGGGAGTGAGTGGGAGTGGTTTATTGCAAGGAAATAGAGATTGAGACAGAAGGGCAGCGGGGTGTGCTGTACGTGACCGATGACGCGCAGACGGCAAGAGGGTTGAAAAAACGGGGCAGGGCAGTGCTGGTCTACCTACACCCGGGCAACGAGGATCAGGATTTCTCCGAATTCCTCTTTGCAGTGGAGGATCCGGAGGATCTGGAGGCGGAATATGTGGAGCGGGTCTTCAGGAGGCTTAAGGGCATGCCCTGGAACATCCTGGGGACGGCCAGGTGCCTGATTCGGGAGACCGTTCCCGGGGACGTGGACGCTTTCTATCAAATCTACAGCCACCCGGCCATCACGGAATACATGGAGGGCCTGTATCCGGACGTGGAGGAGGAGCGGCAGTACGTCCGGGATTACATTGAAAAGGTCTACACCTTCTTCGGCTTCGGCGTATGGACCGTGGTGGAGCGGGAATGCGGCGCCGTCATTGGCAGGGCGGGCTTTTCCTACCGAGAGGGCTTCGATGAGCCGGAGCTGGGCTTCATCATCGGCGTGCCCTGGCAGCGCAGGGGCTATGCGGAGGAGGTCTGTAGGGCTGTCCTGGCTTACGGCTGGAGCGCCCTGGAGTTCGAGCAGGTACAGGCCCTGGTGGAGCCGGGGAACGTGCCGTCCATAAAGCTGTGCGAAAAGCTGGGATTCCGGAAGGCAGCGGACGTGAGCGTTGGGGAGAAAGAATATTGCCGTTTTATCATCTATAAACCTCACTAAATTTAGCCCCCCCTTGGGCGTGCGGACAGCGGAAAAGTGGCGGAGCGGACCAAGTTCCTTTCCTACTGCATCTATTCCGCAGTGATATCCGCCCTGATCTACCCCATAGAGGCCCACTGGATCTGGGGCGGCGGGTGGCTTTCCCAGACGGGCTCCCACGATTTCGCGGACTCCTGCGCCATCCACATGGTGGGCGGCATCTGTGCCCTGAGCGGCGCGAAGATCTTAGGACCCCGCATCGGCAAGTTCGTGAAGGACAGGGACAAGATTCCCGTGGAGACCGTGGTGGAGGCTGCCAGGAAGGCCCTCTACACCGGCCATATCGGAGACGGCAAGATATTCGTCTACAGCATGGGCCGGGTCATCAAGATCCGCACAGGCGAGGAGGACTTCGCCGTCCTGCAGGATGTGGAATAGCGAATAAAGCGATGGTCAGCATAAAGGACAGGTGTGGCTCATATAAGCTGCATCTGTCCTCTCTTTTGCCGGGTCGTCCATTCCTGAACGGCTCCGGCACAGGAACCTACTATAACTCGTTCTGGACAGAACGCTCCTGGAACCCGCTTCCTTCTTCGCCGCTGTCCAATCCAGCCTTTTCCTTCCGGCTGATATCCCGATAGGCTTCCTTCACGCCGTTCTTCACGGCCCACTTGATGATGAAATACAGCACAATCAGCACGATGACGGCCGTTCCGCTGCTGATTCCCAGTTCTTCCCACATAAAACCACATCCTTTCAAACCAGGCCCCCTGCCAGGCTATCTTGTATAGAAAATCTGCGCAATCGGCGAATCCGGCGACAGGATGACTGTCTTGTTCTTCCCGGTCAGGGAGGCCTTCAGCGCGTCCAGGCTGCGGACGAAGGAGTAGAATTCCTGCTTGGACTCGTCCCGGTAAGCCTCGGACAATATCCGCATGTACTCGGCCTCGCCCTCCGCAATCAGAATCTCCGCGTCCTTCTCCGCCTCGGACAGCAGCACCGTCACCTCCTTGTCCGTGGTATTGCGGATGATCTGGGCCTCGGAGCTTCCCTCCGCGGTGTAGGTGGCGGCGATGTTGTCCCGCTCGGAGATCATGCGCTCATACACGGCGGCCTTGTTGTCGCCGGGGAGGTCCAGCTTCTTGGTCTCGAAGGACAGAAGCTCGATGCCGTACTGGTCCAGGGAGCCGCCGATGTTGGCCATGATGGCGGCGGACAGCTCTCCGTCCCGCCCGGAGATCACATCGTCCTGGGTGGTGCTGCTGATGACGTTCTTCGTGGAGTTGTACACGATGGCGTCCAGCCTGCCCTCCGCGTTGGTGATGGAGGAGTTCAAGGTCTGGGCGAATTTCTGAGGGTCTGCGATGTACCACAGGATGTAGCTGTCGCAGATCATGGTCTTCTTGTCGCTGGTGATGACATCCGAGGAGGGCAGGTCATAGAGCAGGATTTGCTTGGGCAGGGTGTCCACGCTCTGGATGAAGGGAATCTTGAAGCTGATTCCCGCCGTCCCCACCACATGGTCTATCTTTCCGAACTGGCGCACCAGGCTGTACTCGTTTTCCCTGGTGATGACGATGCTGGACGTACCGGCCACCAACAGTACGAACAATACTACGATTAAAAGGACTCTCTTTGCGATTTTCATATATATACCTCCGGTTTCATTCTGCCATTCTGGCACGGTTGCCCGGCAGAGGCTGGATTTTCGTCTGCCATTTTTAGGACTTGATCCATGGTCATATTTATGATGCCCGCGCACCTGGCATCTGGAGCAGGTCGTCAGTCCTCCGCTATCTCATCTGTGCCGTTCTGCGGTGCGGCTGAACTGTCCTGTACTGAACTGCCCTGTACTGGGCTCTGGCCGGAAGCGGGCGGCTGAGCCTGCTGCCCCTGCCCCTTGGGAGGCTGGGGCGCGCTCTGAGGGGGATTCTTTGCGGGAGCGCTGTTCTGCCGGGGCTTGCCGCCCTCGGACCCGCCTCGCCCGTTTTGAGGCTTCTTGCCGCCCTGGTCCCGGCCCCTGGGGGCGGAGGACTCGGCCGGAGCGGGCTTGGCCTTCTCCGCCGGGGGAGTGTCCGCGTAGATGGACTGGATGCTGCTGATCTGGTTATTCTGGGTCAGGTGCTCGAAGAGGACGTTCAGCTCCCTGTCCTCCAGGTTTTGGCCCGATTTTTTCGGCGTGTCGAAGTACTTGCCCAGAATTTCAATGATCTGCTTGGTCTGCATCCCAAAGTCTCTGGCCAGCTCGTTCACTTTGTACTTATTGACAATATTACCCAATAAGACCACCTCCAGTAGTGATTCCGGTTTGTACATCATAACACACGTCCGGCAGCTCATGCCGGTCCTCCCTGGTCACGGGCTCCCAGGCGTGTGTTATGGTGGGGTTTACGGTTTGTTTCTATATTTGACAGGGGCGCGATTTCTCCCGTCTCTTGGCTGTTTTCCGGCCCTCCCCCGCCGCTGGGCCGCCCGCTTGGGCGTCAG
>OFFW01002324.1_pt1 | contig 10461 bp, 10 predicted proteins | sample 1521501 | NCBI WGS metagenome assembly OFFW01 (sample SAMEA3504107, study PRJEB24116) | mouse gut metagenome | biome: mouse gut; feature: mouse-associated habitat; material: faeces | place: Denmark | collected 2011
GAGGATTTTGCATGATTCGTTTCAAACTGACCTTTGACAAGGATGCGGAACAGGATTGGCTCAACGGCCTGTGCGCCCAGGGCTGGGCTATGACCGGCTTTTTCGCTGGGTTCTATACCTTTACTCCCTGCCAGCCAGGCGAGTTTATCTACCAGGTCGATCTGCTGCCGGGCGAGGGCGTCCGCGCCTGGCGGTCCGGGGAATACATGGACTTCATGGAGGAAACCGGCGTGGAAGTGGTGCAGCGGTGGTTCCGTTGGGTATACCTCCGCAGACGGGCCGCGGACGGCCCCTTCCTAATCTATACGGATGTGGATTCCCAAATCCAGATGTACCGCCGTATCCGAAATATGTTTTTATGGGTGTTCGCGCTGGAGTGCTGCTGCTCTCTGGGCGTCATCCCTGGGGCCATCCTCAACGACGGCGTCCTCATCCGCTGCGCTATCGCTTTGTTCGCTATGCTCCTCTTCGCTATCGCCAGGGGGATCTGGCGTTGTACCTGCATCATCCACGAGCTGGAACGGCAGAAATAGTATCCCATCACTCCCTCTGCTCTTTCTCTGCCCAGTAAAACAGCCGCCTGTTCTAGCAGACACGGTAATTGAATGAGTAAAAAGATTATGAACAAAGAGCAGAAAGGATGACTTTATCAAGGAAAGCCTCATCCAGTAAGCATTTGAACTGCTTATCAGAGAAACTGCCCTTCAAAGAGGACTGCGCTTTCAGGAGGTTGTAGGCCCAATGGCGGAGGACATTCAGATTTTCAGCGGAATTGTCAGCTCTGGCCCTGCTTTCGTCCTCACGGAATTGCATATCCAGGACCCAATGGAGTTTGTTTTCAATGCCCCAGTGGCTGCGTTTAGCCTCCAATATCTGCGCAGCTGTCATTCTTTTGCAGCTATAGATGAAGTAGTGTGCCTGCTTTGATTTCTTCCCGTTTTCCTCTGTTTCAGAGAAAATAACGCCGATCCCCTGCAAATTAGACCATTTCTCCCGCCCCTCCAGCCATGAAATATCTTCGCAGACGTAACAGCTCCTGCTCTCAAAGCGTCCGTGCCCCTGACTATGGCTCTTGGCGCAACATGCGGCAGGCAAGCCTGCCGTATTCCTTCGGTATTCTTCAAAATATAGCTTTACATCGCGGTATAAACCCGGCTGGTTTTCCTTCAAAGACAGGATATAGTCCGCTCCCTTATTCGTGATGGCCGATGCAATCTCGCTCTGCGTTCCCATTGCGTCTATTGTCACGATGCAACCCTTCAATTCCAGCTGCTCCAACAGCTTGGGGATAGCTGTGATCTCGTTGCTTTTCTCTTCGCAGGCAAGCTGTCCCAATACCAACCCGCACTCTGCCGAAAAAGCGCTTACTACATGAAGCGCTCGCTTCTTTGCGTCCTTTGTCCGCCGCGCCTGCTTTCCATCTACCGCTACCACGCCGCTGATGCTTTCTACTGCCTCCTTCATCCATTCAATGAACACTGTATGCAGCTGCTGGGTGTCTATGGCTTTCACAACATTCCGAAACGTACATGCATCCGGTACGCCATTCTCCAGTTGGATGTACTTTTTCAACCATTTTTCCTTACTTTTGCCGAACATCTCTACCTTTACATAGGATGTTGCCCCGCATATCACAGCTGCTATAAATATGAACAGCACTTCATGCAGCGGATACCATACGCTCCGCTCCCGCCGGCTGTCTTCTATCCCTTCCAACACTTCCAGCAAACCTAGTTTCTTCATTGGTATACTGCCTCCTTTCCCTTGTTTCTCTACTGGATACCATGTCGATTCCCCTTCAGCTACATTTTGTTAATACTTTCTTTACTCATTCAATTACCCTGTTTTTGTGTCTTGTTGGGGTTGAAGACTACCTTGCTCGGTAGTATAATTTGACCAAATGTCTGTGGAGAGAGGTGAGCGTCAGTATGACCGATGAGCAATTTGGGAAACTGTATGAACTACTCAAGTTATGCGATGAAAAGGGTATCGATCTGAGCATGCGGCATCGTATCGCCAGCGAGATCATCGAAGTAGGAAATATTGACCTTCAGCTTCAGACCTTCTGGACAATGGTTGAGGAGGGTAGCATTCCTGCCACTTCTGGTATTCCGAGGGAAATTACACTTCTCTCAGACAGCCGGGGATACGGTTTATGGCCTACGGAGGATGAGGACGCCATTCAAAGGCTGACCATCAATCATTGCGGCAATGTCTGCATATCCTACTACAATGATTTGAACATCGAGTTGCGGAAAGAACGATTCAGCATTCCCGCTGAGGAAGCAGCCGGACTCCTGCGGGATATTAACTCCACCTTTGCAATCTGTGCAAAGGAACACATTGTTGCGGATGGGGAGTCGTGGGAACTTACCATCATAAACACAGCCGGTCAATCTTTCACCTTCAATGGATCACTATGCCTTGAAGGACGATCCTCACTCACAGATCTGTCGGAAAACCTCCGGGATACGCTTGATCGTCCTATGCTGCTTGGTTTTGACGGGGCTGCGGAAGAACGGTTTCAGTTTGTAAGCGTCTGCTTTGATCCTGGCGGCAAGGCGTACTGCTATCTTGCCGATGATCCCGGACTTGCCGTTAGTGATATGGTTGAAGTACCTGTGGGTGATTACGGAAGAAAAACTGTGGCTGCCATCGTGGCTATCGAGTACTGCACAGCGGAGGAGGCGCCTTATCCGATAGAAGATATTAAGGAGATCATCCGCAAAATCGCCAATATAGTGGAAGCGGGTATGAGTACGCAGCAAATCGCCAAACTTATGGCAGAGATCTTTTCCTCCGCCTTTGCGGACTGCTTCGATACAAATTATTTTATGGCGGCAGCAACGAGGATCAAGGAGGCGCTTGAATCCCAAGGATCACGGGACATTGTTGGACACGGCGAGGAGAATGCAGGCAATCTGCTGTGGCGTTGGTGTCTCGTAGGCAATATCATTCAGAGTCACGATTATGGAGAGACGCATGAAATAAAAATCGGTACAAAGCAATTCAGACCGGGAGCAAAGGTCTACATTGCCCCGGCTCAATGGGGTGATGGGTACGAAAAGGTTTGTGTCATTGGAAAACCCCGCCATAAAAAATCACGCGCCGAAATTGTTATGAAAATGGAGTATATTGAAAATTTACGACTTAAAAAGATTGAGAATCCAGGTGTGCTGAATCGTATTGCAAATTCACCTCACACATGGTGGGGTAACACCAATTCCGACCGCGAGACTATTTTGCGCCTGATAGCGGGTATCGACCGATAACAAAACGCCCATCAGACCCCAAGCCTGATGGGCATCTTTCATTCACAATCAATAAGCATTTTTACACATTCCAATGCCTTGCCATGAAGTTCATAAAGGTATCGAATTGCATAGTTCATGCTGACTGCTATTTGTTCCCATGTTTCGAAGCACAGATACCGCTTTTCCAGGACGGTCTGATATTCGGTGTTGCCCACAGCCTTGATGGTGGCGGACAGATCCCGCTTCAGATCCACAAGAGTATCAATGTCCCGGTTGATCTCCGCCTGGAGGTCAATGATCTTGGTGATGGCTTCCTCCATGGAAGACGTAGCGTGGTTGGGATTTCGGGGCATACCGGTCAGTGTGGAAGTGGCCTTTGTTGCCAAATCGTTGAGTGCCGCCACCTGCTAGATCTTGCTGTTGATGCGTTGGTCAAGGAACTTGGCCTGGGATAGATATTCTTTCACAGTCATTTTGACACCTCCAGATTCGCTTTCACCGCATCGATCAATGCGGATTGTGTTTTTTCCTTCCTGCTCAGAGCGTTCATGATCTGCTCGTCTATCGTGTGGTTGGCGATGATGTGGTGGATGACCACCGTGTCCGTCTGGCCCTGCCGCCAGAGGCGGGCGTTGGCCTGCTGGTACAGTTCCAGCGACCAGGTCAGCCCGAACCAGACCAGGGTGGAGCCTCCGGCTTGGAGGTTGAGGCCGTGTCCGGCAGAGGCCGGGTGGATGAGGGCCACAGGCAGCTCCCCGCGATTCCACCGGGCAATGCTCTCCGATGTGTCCAGCAGGGAGAAAGGAATGTGGAGCTTTCGGAGCCGGGCGGCGATCCGCTCCCGGTCGTGCTGGAACCAGTAGGCCACCAGCACCGGCTTTCCGTTGGCGGCTTCGATGAGGTCCTCCAGCGCGTCCAGCTTGCGGTCGTGGATGGGAAACACACGCTTGTCCTCGCCGTAGACGGCCCCGTTCGCCATCTGGGACAGCTTGTTCCCCAGAGCCGCCGCGTTCCCGGCATCCACTTCCTCGCCTCCCAAGGAAACCACCAGATCAGAACGCATGGTGTCGTAGGTCTGCCGTTCCCGCTCGGAGAGAACCACCCGTACCTCGTTCGTAATGCACTCAGGCATCTGGAGGTGGTCGGTGGCCCGCATGGAGATGGTGATGTCGGAAATCTTCTCGTAGATGGTCTCCTCCGCTCCGGGGAGGGGCTTGTAGGAGAACACCACCTGGCCGTTGCGCTTGTCCGGCTGGAAGTACCGGGCGCGGTAGTGGGTGATGTAGCGTCCCAGCCGCTGGCCCATATCCAGGAGCCGGAACTCCGCCCAGAGGTCCATCAGACCATTGCTGGAGGGTGTGCCGGTCAGTCCCACGATCCGTTTGATGCCGGGCCGGACTTTGAGGAGGCTACGGAACCGTTTAGCTTGGTAGGACTTGAAGGAGGACAGCTCATCGACCACCACCATGTCGTAGTCGAAAGGAAGGCCGCTGTCCTCGATGAGCCATTGGACGTTCTCCCGGTTGATGATGTACACGAAAGCCCGCTGGTGCAATGCGGCTTTCCGCTCAATCTCGCTCCCCACCGCCAGCGACCAGGACAGGCCCCGGAGGTGGTCCCACTTTTTGATCTCGGTAGGCCATGTGTCCCTCGCCACTCGGAGCGGAGCGATGACCAGCACCTTCCGCACCAAGAAGCTGTCCAGGCACAGGTCAAAGAGGGCGGTGAGGGTAATGACGCTCTTGCCAAGACCGCAATCGAGGAAGATGGCGGAGGCGGGGTGCATCAGGAGGAAATTGGTCGCATAGGTCTGGTATTCATGAGGACTGTATTTCATTAAGGACGCCTCCGATCTGCTCCGGCCTGTCGATGCAGTACACCAAAAAGCCCAGAGCTTCGATTTGATTTTTTCGCCTTACCTGCAGCGGACGCATCTTCTTTCCAGGGGCTTTCAATTCCACAAAAGCCGCCTTTCCGCCGGGGAGCAATACAACTCGGTCGGGAACCCCGTCCAACCCCGGACTTACGAACTTCAAAGCCAGCCCGCCCATCAGGTGAACTGCCTGCACGAGCTTGCGCTCGATCGTTTTTTCTGCTGCCATAGTTCCTCCAGAAGTGTATTTCTTGTGGTGTGGAGGTCATGGAAGTCTTTTACTTTACTTTTCTATAGGCTGAAAAAATAAGCCTATAAGTATTTTAGAGAATTGACTGCCACGACCTCCACACCCACCCGGTTTGTGCTATTGCAAGAAATCGTCAAACTGCTCCTGTGCGGAGGAGAACTCACGGGTGCGCAGCCGCAGGCCAGTGATAAGGTTGGCATCGCGGGTGCGCTTGCGCCCATACCCCGCCATTTCCAGCGCGGCATAGAACTCCGCCGTACTGCGGAAAAACTCCCCGGTGTCGGCGCAGTAGGAGCGATATGCTTGGTACACCGCTCCAGAACGCGCAGTGTAGCCGACACCAACCTCGCAGTTGTCGGTCACAAAGTGGGTGAGCCAGTCGTTCTCCTCCCGATACTTGGCGATAGCCGCCTCTACCACCGGAGGCAGGGCGATATGGAACCCCAGGTCAATGACCCGCTTGGCTCCCTCGATCATCCAAGCGAGGATGGCGGATCCGGCGTTCTCATAGAGATACTCGGCGTAGTTCTTGATGTCGCCGTTCCCGGTGATCCGGGCGTTGAACGGCACCACAATGAGCCGCCGCCAGGTACCGGCGTCAATGGCCCCCACCTTGGGCAGATGGTTGGTGTACAGCACCAGGGTATGGCTGGGGACAAAGCTGAAAGGGTCCTTGTACTTCTTCTCGGCGTAGACCTCATCGGTGGAACACATCTGTTTTACCGTAGCGGTGTTCAGCCGGGTGCCTTCCTCCAGCTCGGCGGCGATCACCAGCCGCTTGCCCTTCAGCTCCGCCATCTCCGGCTTGATGTTGCGGCGGTTGCCTACAGTCAGGGCATCCGAGGACACGTTGCCGCTGTAGGTCCCCAGCACACGGGCCAGGGTGTTCCAGAAGGTGGATTTGCCATTGGCCCCGCAGCCGTAGGCGATGATCATCTGCTCGATGAACACCTTCCCGATACAGGCGGTCCCGGCCACGAGCTGCACATAATCCATCAGCTCCCGGTCGCCGCAGAACAGAAGGTCAAGCTGTTTCTCCCACAGGTCAGCCCCCTTGTCGCCGGGGGACACCGAAGTTACCTTGGTCATGAAGTCACCGGGGCGATGCTCCCGACCACCAGCCATCCCCAGGCGCAGGTCATAGGTGGCCTCCGGGGTGCAAAGGAGATAGCAGTCCGCATCCAGCTCCTGCGGCGTGATGGCCAGCATGGGCCGGGCCTCCTTCAGTGTGTTGGTGATGTTCCGGGAACCGCGCCGGTCCAGGGCGAAGGCTTTGTACTCCGCCGCCTTCTTGTATTTGACGTAGGCGGCGGTCTGCTCCCTGGTGAGCATGGACTCTGCCTTCTTCTTGCTCATGGCGGCGAGGATTTCCGCCGCGCCGTTTTTAGTCAGCACAGCCCAGGCATCCTCGGCGGCAGTGGTTGCCTCCTCCAGTTGATTGGCAGTGAGCCGCTGGGCCACGGCCTGCGCCCCATGCTTGGATTCCTCCCAATAGGCGCCGTTGTAGCAGATGTAGTCGGTGGCGGGAGAGTACCGCAGTTCCCCGCCAGACACACGGGCCAGCACCTCGGCCTGCCCCACATCGGTGTAGTCCTCCGGACAGCAGCGGAAGTCCACGTTGTACTCCTCCGGGGGAATGTAGCCCTCCTGCTGCTGGACGCGGCGGTTGAACCGAAGGGCGCTACGCCAAATGGAGGTCAGCTCCGTGTCCTCCAGCGGCGGGTCGCACTTGGCGGCTTCCGCGAGGAACGCATCGTGGGCCTCCTGGGTATCGCCCAGCCGCTTGAGGACCCGACCGGCGAAGTGGGAGAGATGGGAGTTGCGGCGGCCCTCCGTGATGGTAGCCCCCAGCGGCATCTCCAAATCCTCGAAGGAGCGGTCACCCAGGAAGTCGGCAATGGTCAGGTCGCCATCGAAAAACTCGACCTCCGGGGGGTTGGTGCCGAAAAAGAACCGGGCGGCATCCAGGGCATTGGAGTCAAAGAAAGGACATTCGGCCTGGAGCCGCTTCTTCATGTCGCTGTAAGCTGCGGGGTCGGTCTGCTCCGGGATGGGGAAGAACACATGGAACTTGGGCCGCGCCGCTTTGCCGTTCTTCACCTTGCCGTTGCTCCGGCTGTAGTGAACGGCGAAGGCGACATCCAGAAGGGAGTCGGCCAGCACTTGGGGTGTGATCCAGGCGGCGGGGTCCTCGGAATGGTCGTTGTCACAGTCCAGCATCAGGCAGTTGGTTTTGATGAAGTTGGCGTTGTTGCGATAGCCGCTTTTGTACTCCACCGCCACATAGTCAAAGCTGACGGCGGCAGCGAGTGAGGCGGCGTCCGTCACCTCCACGGCGTGGGGATACATACAGTTGGACGCGCGGCCCAGGCTGTCCGAGTGGTAGAGGGTGAAGGGTTGGCTCATGGGGATACCTCCTTGCAGTCATCGGTGAACCAGCGGATGGGCTGGCCTTTGCGTTTGGCTTTTTCGATTTCGATGCTCATTCCCTTGGAGATTCGCTCCCCGAATACCCACAGTTCGGAGCATTTGGACATCAGCACGATGTCCATAAAGATGGCGAGATCGCGCTCCTCCGCACTGGTATCATCCATAAACTGCGGAAAGAGCAGATGGGGGGCCAGGGGAATGCCGCCCCGCTCCACCACGGAGCGGCAATAGCGGCGGGCGTTCTCCTGGTTGGCGGCGATGTCGCCGGAGAGCGGGGAGCAGACATAGACCAGCGGGCGGTAGGTGCGGGTCCGTTTTGCCTCTCGCTCGATTTTGACAAGGGCCTCATATGCGGTGGGATCGAAGTAGCCCTCGGAATTGCGTTTATTTATGCTCATGGTCAAACCTCAGTCTTTCTTGTAAAAATCGCACTCATAGCCGTCCGCCCGCAGGAGTAGGCCCTTGGCCCAAGGCGGCGTCCGGCCCATCTGCTCACAGACGGCGGCGAGGGAAACCCTGCGGTCGCACTCGATGATCAGTTCGTCATGGACATGGGCCACGATGGAGTAGCACCGCAGCGTCTGCATGGCATACATGAGGATGTCTCTAGCGGTGGCCTGGACGATGTTCTCTACGAACTTAGGACCATAGCTTTCCAGCCGCTCCCACTTCTTCGTGCCGCCCACCCCCTCATAGGTGACGGACTCGCCGCCGAAGTGGTTCTTGCCGATCTTCGGTTTCACATAGGCCAGCCGTCTGCCAGAGGGGAGGGTGATGAACAGAAATCCGCTCTCATAGGTAAAGCGGAGGCCGTGCGTCTCCGTGGCGCACCGTTCCTTTACGCACCGCTTGACCTCCCGGTCTACATCCCACCAGAACTGGACGATGCGGGGATTGGAAGCGCGCCAAGCGTCTACCAGCGGTTTCAGCTCATCTTCCGGCACACCCATTTCCAGTGCGCCCATTGCTTTTAGAGCGCCCACCGACCCGCCGTAGCCCAGGGCCAATTCCGCGATTTTGCCCTTTTGCCGCAGATGGGCGTTCCGGCCATGCTTCTCCACAGGGACGTGGAACATCTGGGAGGCGGATGCGCAGTAGATGTCGCCGCCCTTGGCGAACACCTCCTGCCGCCACTGCTCCCCGGCGAACCAGGCAATAACACGCGCCTCGATTGCGGAGAAGTCGGACACGATGAACTTTCTGCCGTCCTGCGGCACAAAGGCTGTGCGGATAAGCTGGGATAGGGTGTCCGGCACATCCTCATAGAGCATCTCCACAGCGTCGAGATCGCCGGAGCGCACCACCGAGCGGGCCTCTGCCAGATCGGGTAGATGGTTCTGGGGCAGATTTTGAAGCTGGATGATGCGTCCAGCCCACCGCCCGGTGCGGTTGGCGCCATAGAACTGGAACATCCCTCTGGCCCGCCCATCCGGGCAGACCGCCGTTGCCATCGCAGTGTATTTCTTCACGCTGGATTTGGCTAACTGCTGCCGCAGGATCAGAACGTCAGCCAGCGGAGCGGGAGCGGTTTTTAGCAGGGCGGCGACCTCCTTTTTGCCGAGGCTGTCCATCTCCAGCCCATTGTCCGCCAACCACTGCTTCATCTGCTGGACAGAGTTGGGATTTGAAAGAGAGGTCAGCCGCCGCATTTGGGCGGTCAGTTTCTCGTTTGTACGGGCATCCATGCCGATGGCCTGCCGCACCAGTTCCATATCCACACCGATACCTCGGTCGTTGATCTCCTGGTCGAGATGGTACTCGTCCCAGATGTTCTCTGGCACAGGAAACCGGGACAGCTTCTGCTGGATGGACATCTCCGTTTCCACATCCCGGAGGTTGTAGACTTTGAACCGCGCCCACTTCTCCGGGGCATCCTCCGGGTGGTGGCGGTATAGATTGCCGTCCCGGTCCTTGGCGGGTGTGCAGAAGTAGCGGATGAGGTCCTTACCCTCCTTCAGCTTTTGCTTCTCCAGACCCAGCACAGCGCCCACACCCTCCAGGGAGAGGGGGAGGCCAAGAGTTGCCGACCACACCATCGTGCAGCGCCAGGACTCCGGCTCCAGATACTCGCCCACGGGCATTCCCAGCCAGCGGGACAGGCATACGCGCTCGAATTGGGCGTTGAAGGCCCACTTAATCACGGCGGGGTCGGTGAGTGCCGACAGCACTTCGGCGGGGAGCTGCTCCCCAGCGGTGAAGTCCACCACTTGAACGGGACCGCCGTCCGCCGAATAACCGAACAGCAGGATTTCAAAACTGCTATCCTCACAGTAGCGGTACACACCGCACTTTTTCAGCGGAGCGTCGGAGTAGGTCTCAATGTCAATGGATAAAGTTTTCATGCTGCCCCCTTCCTACGCCAGGGGGCAGCGGAGTCGAAGCTCCGCCACCCATAGCGCATGGCCGCTTTAGTCATTGGTTTTAGAGGCAGCTTTCCTCTTTTCCTTGTATGCCGTCCACTTCTTCCCGCACCAGCGGATGAAACTAACGATGGCAGAGGAGATCATGCTCACGGTAAGGCCGTAGATGAGAAAGAAAACCACCAGCACGTCCACCTGCTTGGCAAATTCGTAGAGTGAAGTCATTGTCATCTACCTCACTTTCTCAGGACAGGAAGTCATCATCCAGATCGGTGGCGAAATCGTCAGCGGCGG
>OFFW01002326.1_pt1 | contig 10457 bp, 12 predicted proteins | sample 1521501 | NCBI WGS metagenome assembly OFFW01 (sample SAMEA3504107, study PRJEB24116) | mouse gut metagenome | biome: mouse gut; feature: mouse-associated habitat; material: faeces | place: Denmark | collected 2011
GCATTCGCCAAATGTCTGCTTCGCAGCCGCTTGGCTCATTGCCCGCGGGAATCAAGAATATACGATGGAGTAATATTATGAAAAGAAAAAAGATTTGCGGTTCATCAGGAATAGGCGGACAGGCTGTTTTAGAGGGCGTTATGATGAAAAATAAGGATGATTACGCCGTGGCGGTCAGAAAGCCGGATGGGGAAATCGAAGTGGAGGTGGAGGTGTACCGGGGCCTTTTGCACGACAGCGGCCTTACAAAAGTTCCTTTTATACGGGGCGTGTTCAACTTTGCCGATTCTCTGAGGCTGGGGGTAAAGACGCTGAACTATTCCGCTTCTTTTTACGAGGATGAGGAGGCCAAAGAGACAAAGCTGGATAAGGCGCTCAATAAGGTTTCGGGAGGCCGGGCGGAAAATATCCTTATGGGAATCACAACGGTGATTTCGATTCTGCTGGCGGTGGGAATCTTTATTCTTCTTCCCTATTTCCTTTCCTCCCTGCTTTCGGGATACGTGAGAAATGCGTCCCTTCTGGCTATTATAGAGGGCGTTATAAGGATTGTGATTTTCCTTGCCTATGTGGTGGGAATCAGTATGATGAAGGATATCCACAGGCTTTATCAGTATCATGGCGCGGAGCATAAGTGCATCAACTGCATCGAAAAGGGACACGCCCTTACGGTAAAGAACGTGATGCGCAGTTCCCGCATCCATAAGCGCTGTGGAACCAGCTTTTTGTTTTTTGTAATGTTTGTGAGTATTATTTTATTTTTCTTTATCCGGGTGCCCAACCCGGCTCTTAAGGTGCTGCTGAGAATAGCCCTTATCCCCGTGATGGCGGGTATTTCCTACGAGATAATCCGTCTGGCGGGCCGGAGCGACAATATTTTCATACAGCTTATTTCCGCGCCGGGGATGATGCTCCAGCGGCTTACCACGAAAGAGCCGGACGAGAGCATGGTGGAGGTTGCCATGCGCTCGGTGGAGGCGGTGTTTGACTGGCGGACATATCTGAAAGAGAATTTCGGCTACGGCGTCTCGGAGACGGCGCAGCCGAAAGAGGCGGCGGACCAGGAAGAAACCGGAGATGAGGCGGTCGATATGGCCGGAGAAGTCGGGGAGGCCGCAGATGCGGCTGTAGAAATTGAAGCGGCAACCGACGCGGCAGGAAAAGCCGATGAGGCGGCAGATACGGCCGGAGAAATTGAAGCGGCAGCCGATGCAGCCGGAGAAATGGAAGAGGCGGCGGACGACGGAGAGTTTTACAGGAAGGATGGGGAGTAAGCCATGGAATATCAGGCGCTTTACCGCCTGGGTGTGGAACGTCTGCGGAACGCATCCATAGAGGAAGCGGATTTGGACGCCAGGCTTTTGCTGGAGGAAGCCTGCGGCACCGACAGAAATTATCTTTTGTGCCACGGGGAAAATCAGGTGACGAAAGAGCAGCATGACAAATATCTGGAGAGCATTGAAAAAAGAAGCCGCCGTATTCCCTTACAGCACATTTTAGGCTTTCAGGAGTTCATGGGACTGAATTTTCGGGTAACGCCGGAGGTACTGATACCCAGACAGGATACGGAAACGCTGGTGGAGGAGGTTTTGCGCTTTCTTCACGACGGTATGCGCATTCTGGACGTGTGTACCGGCTCCGGGTGCATTCTTTTAAGCCTGCTGCGCTATTCCAATGACTGCACCGGCGTTGGCTGCGACATATCAAAGGAGGCGCTTAGGGTGGCGGATGAAAACGCCCGTCGTCTTGGCCTTACGGCAGAATTTATTCAGGGAAATTTGTTTGAGAATATAACAGGGAAATATGAGATTATCGTATCAAATCCCCCTTATATAGAAAGCGGGGAAATTCCGAACCTGATGGAGGAAGTCAGGGAGCACGACCCGCTGATTGCGTTAGACGGCGGCAGGGACGGGCTTTTCTTTTACAGAGAACTGACGGAAAAGGCGGGAGAATTTCTTTATCCCGGCGGTATGCTTTTTTTTGAAATCGGATGCGGGCAGGCGGACGCCGTCAGCGAATATATGACAAAGGCGGGCTACCGGGATGTGAATATCTGCCGGGACCTGGCCGGACTTGACAGAGTGGTGTATGGAGTTTGGAGTGGAGGTAAACCATGTTTGATAAATTAGAAGATTTGTTGATTCGATTTGAAGAGATTATGGGTGAGCTTGGAGAGCCCTCTGTGGCGAACAACCAGGACAGGTTCCGCAAACTGATGAAGGAGCAGAGCGACTTGACGCCCATAGTGAACGCTTATAAGGAATACAAGAAGTGCGGTCAGGACGTGGAGGATTCTCTTGCCATGCTGGAAGAAGAGGCTGACGCGGACATGCGGGAGATGCTCAAGGAGGAGCTAAACGCCGCCAAAAAGCGTATTGAGGAGCTTGAGGAGGAGCTTAAGATTCTCCTTCTGCCAAAGGACCCCAATGACGACAAGAATGTTATCGTGGAAATCAGGGCGGGCGCGGGAGGCGACGAGGCGGCTCTTTTTGCGGCGGAAATATACCGCCTTTATGTACACTACGCGGAAAGCCAGCGATGGAAGGTGGAAACCATGAACGTGGACGAAATCGGAATCGGCGGCATGAAGGAAGTAAACTTTATGATAAGCGGTCAGGGAGCGTATTCCAGACTGAAATACGAAAGCGGCGTGCACCGGGTACAGCGTGTGCCGGAGACAGAGTCGGGCGGACGTATTCACACATCGACCATCACCGTGGCCGTAATGCCGGAAGTGGAGGAAGTGGATGTGGTCATTGATGAAAAGGATATCCGAATCGACGTAATGCGCGCGTCGGGAAACGGAGGCCAGTGCGTAAACACCACGGATTCGGCGGTGCGTCTTACCCATTATCCCACGGGAATAGTGGTATACAGCCAGACGGAAAAATCGCAGCTTCAGAACAAGGCGAAAGCCTTTGCGCTGCTTCGGGCAAAGCTCTATGATATCGAGCAGCAGAAAGCCCACGATGCGGAGGCGGAGCTTAGAAGAAGCCAGATTGGCACCGGAGACCGCTCGGAAAAGATTCGTACCTACAATTTTCCTCAGGGCCGGGTGACGGACCATCGGATAGGGCTTACCCTGTATAAGCTTGACAAGGTGATGAACGGGGATATTCAGGAGATAATTGACGCGTGTATTGCGGCGGACCAGGCGGCAAAGCTGGCGAAGATGAATGAATATTGAAAATAAAAAAGGCGCTGGAAAATCATTTCTGATATTTCCAGACGCCTTTTTTTATGAAGAACATGATGATTTCAAAAAAATCTACAGTTTCTTTGCCAGCATATCTGCATTCGTAGAGTATTTCAAAGCAGTATCCCTTGTGATAATCCCCTGTCTGAACAGATTTAAAAGGCTTCCGTCCATGGAAATCATATCCTCTTTCATGGAAGAATAGATAATACCGTCAATCTGCGGAATCTTGTTTTCACGAATCATATTGCGGATAGCGGGGGTTACCGTCATAATTTCCAGCGCGGGAACCATTCCTCCGTCCACGGTGGGAACCAACTGCTGGGATACAACCGCGTTGAGCACAGTGGAGAGCTGCACGCCAATCTGCCTTTGCTGGTTGGCCGGGAAAACGTCGATAATACGGTCGATGGTATTGGCGGCTCCTATGGTGTGGAGGGTGGATAAAAGGAGATGGCCTGTCTCCGCCGCCGTCATGGCGACCTCAATGGTCTCATAATCTCGCATTTCCCCGAGAAGAATCACGTCCGGGCTTTGCCGAAGGGCCGCCCGCAGGGCGCTTACATAGTTTTCCGTATCCACATTGATTTCCCGCTGGCTTACAACGCTTTGCACATGGCGGTGCAGGTATTCCAGGGGGTCTTCCAGGGTAATGATGTGCTTGTGCTGCTTCTGGTTAATCTGGTCAATCATACAGGCTAACGTGGTTGACTTGCCGCTGCCGGCGGGACCGGTTACAAGCACCATGCCTTTCCCGCCCTCTCCTAAACGGAGAACATAGTCGGGAATATGGAGCACACTGGGGTCAGGCAAATCAAAGGTGATTATCCGGATAACCGCGGACAGAGAACCACGCTGCTTGTACGCGCTGACACGGAAACGGGACAGCCCCGTAATGGCAAAGGAAAAATCGTCGTCTCCCTTTTCATAAAGATACTTCATATCGCGGTCGCCGGCGTACCGGTAGATATCCGAAAGAATATTTTCCGTATCTGCCGGCAGCAGTTTTTCGTCGCTGAACTGGCAGATGACATTATTTTTACGAAGGGATACCGGAAGCCCGGCAATGATAAACACGTCCGAAGCGTGGGCGTTAATTGCCTGCTGTAAACATTCTTTTAAATCCATGGCTGAAAACTCCTTTTCACAATAAAATCATTAAGGAACCTGTATAAGGCTGAGCGGCTGTTCTTCCATTTCCCAGTTGTCAATGTTTGCAATTTTCCAGGTTTTTACTTCGTAAAAGCTTTTGTGGTATCTGAAATCGGTAATTCGCAAAACAACCTGCAATTCCTGTTTGTCGCTTGCAGGAACCTGAAAGGAAAGGAGATGTTCGTCTGCGGACTGCTCACAGATAACGAAAACATCGTTTATCGCAACTCCGTTTAACGCGGAATTTACTGCAAAAATATAATTGTCAAAGGTGTTAAGTTCGCCGTCCTCGTCGATAGAAGCGGGGGAGCCGGTTATACTGCCGGCGGTTTCGTAAAGAATGCTGTCGATTTCGCTGACAATTTCTTCCGCCCTTGATGAGGCGTCATAGTAGACCTTTTTGTGTTCCGCCAGTCTTTCGCTGAAAGTATAGTCGCTTTTTGCGCCGGAGAGAGAAAGGATGGCAAAAGTGACCAGACAAAGAATCAGGAAAATTACCAGAAGAGAGGAGGAACCGATATTTACAAAATATGACTGCTGTTTGTCCTTCATTATTTTCCGGTCCTCCTTGCAATGTGGTGCTTTGCCTCCATCAGATAAATGGGAGCGCCTTTTTCCGCCACGTTCGTATTTTCATATACCTGCAAAACCGCGTGTACCATCTGCTCTTTGCAGGTCAGATGAATATCCATAATGTAAGCGGCGGAAGACTCCCGGCACTGTGAAAAATTATCGTCAAAGAATATCTGTATGTTTTCTTCGGAAGACGTCCCGGCCGCCTCGTCCGAAGAGGCCGAGTAGAGCGAATCCGCTAAGGCGGACAGCTCCTCCGAATCCGGATATTTTCCGTTGGGATATTGCTGCTGTAACAGGGAAATACCGCTTTTGGGGCTTTCCGTCGTACAGAGAATTTCCGCGGCGCCGGAGCACTCGTTGACTGAACGGGTCAAAATATCGGAATCAAGACTCAGAAGATGGGATTTTACAAAAAATTCCAGACACACGGCGCTTGCTACCGAGAAAAAGAGGATGGCAATGATTAATTCCATCAGGAATAAGCCGGATGACCGGGCTCTGCTTTTATGTACCATTTCAAATAGCTGTCCTTTCTGCTTGCATAGTTTATCGGCTTCTCACGCCTATTATCGTGGAACTGGCCGTGTTTTTCCTGTCTGTGCAGTTAAACCGGAAGAGATTGTCGGCAATCTGTTCCATGGAGAAATCGCGGATTTCCAGAATGGTTCTTCCGTCCTCTGCCGTGGCCTCCACGCCCTTTCTGATAAAAAGCTCTTTCAGATTCTGTCCGGAGGCATAGATGTATGTAAGGTAGGTATCTTCGCCGTAAGTCTGCTCCATCACAAGAGCGTCGCAGCCGTCAAAGTTGTCCAAATAAATACTGCCGCCGCCGTCCGTCTGATGAATTTTTTCACTGATATAGGCAAGTCCCGTCCTTGCCGTATACTGCAGGGAAGAGTTTTCCGTGGTGGACTGGTAAATCCGTGCGGCCAGAAGAATTAAAGTCAGCGCGGACAGGGCAAAAACGAAAAACAGCGCGATGGGAAAGATAAAATCAATCATGTGCCTGCGCTTAAGATGAAATCCCATGTTTTACTCCTCTCTTTCTATGATGGTCACATCCGGCAGAATGTTGGAGCCGATGGTCTGGTAATCCACAAAAAACAGGTCTTCATCGTAGGTGAGCCCGTAATTTTCCTTCAGATAATCCAGGCTTGCCGGATAAGAACCCTCTACGGCATAGCAATGGGTAATGCTGCGGGTGATTGCATTTTCAAGGCTTTCTTTCTGACGCTTTCTGGTGCCGGAAGAAACGGAGGAAATTCCCTGAAAAAAGAGCAGGGCAATTGCCAGAAAGACAAAAATGGAAGGAAGCATTTTTGTCAGGGGGCTTTTTTGCTTCTGATAGACAAAACGATTCATATGTAAGCTCCTTTATCTGCTTAAATACTGGACATAATTCCCATAAGAGGCAGCATTACCGACAGGAGAATTACGCCTACAATCAGGGATAACAAAACCACCAAAGTGGGTTCAAGCACAGCAAGAAGATTGTTCATGCGGGTATCGATATCGTCCTGATAAAGCCCGGCAATCTGCTCCATTACCTTGTCCATGGAACCGGTTTTCGAGCCGATGGACGCCATGCGGGCATAGACGCCCGAAAACATGTCCGAATGGAAAAGAGCGGTGGAAAGGTCTTCCCCTTCCTGGGTCTTTTCAATGCAAAGGTCGATTTTTTTGCGGAAAACGGGGTCGTCGTTTAAGGCGGTTACCAGTTCCATGCTCCGGTCGGGATTAATTCCGCTGCTTAAGGTAAGGGCCATGCCGCTTGCAAACCGGCAGGCTGCAAGCTCTTCATAAATTGCCCTGGTAAAACCAAGCTTATAACCGATACTGCGGAACAGGCTGCGGCCGGAATCGCTTCGGGTTCCGTAGAAAATAAAACCGGCAATCGCTGCCAGAACGGCAATGAAAACGATGGAATATCGGTTGATGGCGGTTCCCACGTTCATAAGAGCCCGGGAAAAGCCGGTCATTTCCGTTCCGAGCTGGATAAATACCTGATTAAACACAGGCATAACCTTTACAAGAAGAACCACGATAACAATAGCCATCATGGCAACCATAATCATGGGGTAGGTGATGGAATTTCGGATGCTCTTGCGGATAGCGTCCTCTCTCGCGTAGTGATGTTGAAGAGAATCCATTACCGCGTCGAGGGTACCGGTTTCTTCTCCGATTTGAACCATGTGAAGCATGTAGGAAGGATAAAGATTTGTGGATTCCATGGCGGTAAAAAGGCTTCCGGTTTCCTGCATATTGGTAAGAAGGGCGTCAAGCACCTCTTTTTCATAAGGGGAGGAGGCGTCCTCCTGCATAATCGTAAGTCCCTCCAAAGACGAGATGCCGGCCTTTAAAATCAGGGCAATTTGTCCGCAGAAAGAAGATAATTCCAGATTGGAAAAAGGTTTCATGGTTGATATTCCTCCATTTTCATTGATTAGTAAGTGTATTTTACAGTATATTTGCTTCCGTCTCCGATATATTTTTCAACGGACGAGCGGCTGTTGCCGGCAGCGAGAGTGGGGTCCATTAAAGACCAGTGCTTTCCGTCAAACTGGATAATATTGTCTACCCAGCCGATTTCCGTGAGATAAACGCTAATCCATGCGTGGTAAGCGTCGCCGGAATAACCGATTTGGAGTCTTGTGGGAATCGCCTGAGAGCGGAGCATCGCCACCATAAGGGATGCATAGTCGAAACAAATGCCTTTTTTGCTCTTAAGCGTTCTGTCAACGTCGGGAAGGTAGCCGGAGGTAACGGAAGCGGCCAGCTCTTCATCGTAAGTGATATTCTGAATCACATAAAGATATACCTGCTCCACAAAATTCAAATCGCCGGAAGACTTGTTTGAAAGCTGCGCCGCAAGAGACACGGCGTCGTCCTCCCCGGTAAACCATGCGTACTGATTCGGGTATAAAAAGGGACGAAATTCGTCCGCTATGGTAACATTGACCTCCTGGGACAATACCAGCGCGTACATATCGTCGTAGGCGTTTTCCAGAATATCCAGACGGTATTTGCCGTTTCCTTTAGATAACGGGAAGGTTTCATAAGCGCCGTCGGCGGCCAGCGTATAGGTATAAACGGTTGAATCAGGAACGGTGACCTGAAGCTTTACCTTGGAAGCGCTTCCGCTGTAGCGGACCATCACATAACCCTCCGACGTGTTGGACGCGTCAATGGAAATGTTATTGTCTCCATAAGTCAACGTACCGGAAGCCTCGGGAACAAGGCATTTGGAAACGGTGGCGCGCTTCTTGCCGGAATTGCCGGCTTTTTTGTCTTTTGACTTGCCGTCGTTTTTTTTGAATATCGCACGGGCTGTCTGGGTGTCGTCACTGTCAGTGCTTAAAGGCACGTTGGCGACAGAATCGTCGGTATTTAAGCCATCGTCAAAGCCCGCTTCCGCGCTTTCGGATTCCCTGCTGCCGGCAGCTTCTGACTGGGAACCGTCGGCGGGAGAAGCGCACCCGGAAAAAATGACTGTAGAAGTCAATATAAGAAATACACAGAGCAGGAAAGATTTTCTGTGCATATGGCAGAACCCCTTTCGTAAAAATTTTGTAATGAATGCAGAACATAATAAGTTAAGTATAACACCAAAGAACGCATCAAACAAGAAAAAATTTAGGCTCTGATGGGCATGGGAGGGGCGGTGTCTGTCTGCAGTCCCGTTAGGTATCTATTGACAATTACAAAGACATGATTAATAATCTATTGAAATTAAGAGAGTTTGCGTCCGTCCTGTTAAGGAAACGCGAAAGTGGAGAAAAAGGTGAAAAAAAGACGTATGTTAAAGAAATATGACGGGATGAAATACGAATGGTTGAGAGATGCCAAAAAGTTTATATACATTATTACATTTAATAAAAATTTAATTGACAACCGTTCAGAAAAAACATACAATAACGTTATAAAAAATGTGGAAATCAGTTCGACTTGACGAATCCGGTCAGGCAGAATATCTTTGGCACATCGCCAGTATTTTCACGGGAAATTTATATTGGCGAAGCCGGAAGCAATAAAGGGTAAGAGAAGTTCTTCTTCTTTGATAAGGAAGCGGCTTTGCCGGAAAGAGAGGAAGAATGGATGGAACCAGAGAAAAGAAAGATATTGTAGAGAAAGAATTTGTAGCCTTCCCTGATGTCGCGGCAGATGTTATCAATGTATTGCTGTATCAGGGGGAAGAGGTGGTCATGGCAGACAGCTTATGGCCGGGCCCCACGGAGACCGTGTATGAAAGCGAAGAACGGTTGAAAAATCAGTTTGAGGATTTATGCAGATACAGATTTGCAGACGGCGTAATCCAGTTGATGTACCTGATTGCAAATCAGAGCCGCACAGACGGAAAAATGCTGCTTCGGAAAGCAGGCTATACAGGCGGTATATACCGGGAACAATATGAAGGAAAGGCAAAGGATACTTATCCGGTTATAGAGTTTGTGCTATACTGGGGGCTCCCCAGGTGGAGGAGCGGACGAAGCATCCGCCAGCTATTCGGGAAAAAAAGTCTTTTGGATAAGGAGTGGGAATATATAGATAACCTGGAGCTTCACGTATTTGAAATGCGTTATCTGCCAAAAGAAACGAGAGAGCTTTTCAGGAGCGATATGCGAATCGTGGTTGATTACCTTGCGGAGGGCGAGCGCTACCGTTCAGAGAGGAAAATTGTACATAAGGCGGCGTTAATCAAAATGATTAAGGCGCTTTCAGGAGAAAGCGACACAGACGGGGTGGAGAACTGGCTAAAGGAACAGGAAATCGGAGAGGAGGATGAAATTACAGTGTGTGAATTATTTGACCAGTATGTAAGGCAGGGAAGGGAAGAAGGAAGGTATGAGGGCGATGCCCGGAGGCTGGTCCTGGATATCGAAAAAATAATGAAGAACATGCACCTTTCGCTGGAAAAAGCCTGTGAAGTTTTTGAGATCCCAGTGGGGAAATACGAGGAAGCCAAAAACACTTTAGGCTCTTAGGTACAGGGCTGCCCAAGGCAGGATAGCCAGGTATTGGCATAATTATTGGTTTCCGGTTGACAAATCCTTCATTTTTGCATATGCTGATACTATAGCAATAAAACATCTGTCCTGCCATACCCAGGGCGCAATATGAAAATGCTATGAACGGAAAGAGTATATTACGGAGTTTTTACACAGAGAGGGATTGCCGTCGGCTGGAAGCAGTCCTGTAAAAAGGTAATAGAAGTGCCTCCGGGAGCAGGTCCTGTGAAAGAAGATGCCATTGGCCAAGTAGCAGGGCACGTATCCACACGTTACGTGCAATAAGTGGAGGCATAGCCTTTATTAGAGTGGGACCGCGGATAACTTCGTCTCTAAAGGAGAGAGGTTATCCTTTTTTATGCACACGTTGGCGCAGCATATGCCCGGTGCAGGGTGCCCTGCCGGACCGCGCATGGGCAGGGAAATATGGCGGACGCAGGTGAAAGGGAGCGATCAAGTGGGATTGATTAAGAGAATAAAAGAAGAAATAGCGATTATCAGGCAGAGGGACCCGGCGATCCACT
>OFFW01002338.1_pt1 | contig 10429 bp, 9 predicted proteins | sample 1521501 | NCBI WGS metagenome assembly OFFW01 (sample SAMEA3504107, study PRJEB24116) | mouse gut metagenome | biome: mouse gut; feature: mouse-associated habitat; material: faeces | place: Denmark | collected 2011
CGACATATTTCTTTTCCGCCGCAGAGCGATAATTATTTTCTCTTATAGGAAATCCAACGGAATTTCCTATAAGAGAAAAAAGAATCCCGCAAAGCAGGATTCTTTTACTGTAACGTATATACTTTTTATTCTTAATCACTGATCAGTCTTGTAACACAGACCGGGGTACGGTAGAATGCATTGGAAATCTTGATTCCTGTTCTGGCAGAACTTGCATGTACTACCTGTCCGTTTCCGATATACATTGCAACATGGTTGATGCCGCCGCCATTTCCATAGAAGAACAGGTCTCCCGGTTTTGCCTCAGAAGAATCAATTCTTGTGCCGTATCCTGACTGAGCGCTGGAGGAATGAGGCAGATAGATACCGTATTTCTCATAAATACGCATGGTAAATCCGGAACAGTCCACACCGTTGGTCAGGCTTGTCCCGCCCCACACATAACGGTTTCCCACAAACTGACATGCATACTGAACCATATCCACACGCACGTCGGATATTCCTTCTCCATAGCGAATCTCTGTCATGGTCATTGCTTTGGGAAGCTGCTCTGACAGTTCCACAAATTCTCTGGCCACATAACACTCGTCACCATCCACATCCACTTTCAGCCACTCGCCCTGGTCTTCCACCATCTGCAGTTCTTCTCCCTCTGCAATCATGGTCCAGATAGAACAGTCCGTATTGGGCTCCACTCTCGCATTCAATGTCTGGGTTACGGAAGTTGCAACAATCGACTTCACCTCATCTGCTCTGTCTGCGGCCTCCTGACCGGTCAGCAGAAACTCACCTTTTACATATCCGGTTACTTTTCCGGACCGGATCTGAAACCATTCTCCCTCCTGGGATAATATCTCGCATCCGGCATCCACCGGTAATTTTCCTACAAGATCATACTCTTCTCCGGCGCCCTCCCGGATATTCAGATGATTCTCCACCTGTGCAATTCCGAGATTGGTATAGCCGCATACCGTTGCCGGAACCTGCGGTTCTTCCACCAGGCCTGCGTCCAGTCCTGTAGTAAGGCTTTCACTGAGCATGGCGGTAATTCCCGCGTCCACACTGGCTGCTTCCACCGGCATCTGAACCATCCCAAAAACCATTGCTCCTGACATACACGCTGCGATTACTCTTCTGAATCTGTTCTTCATTTCTGACCTCCCGGACAATTTTCTATCTTCAGTTACCTGCTTATTTTCCTGTTATCACGAACTGGCCGCTGCCTGATACATCTCCCCGGCTGCCTGTCCTCTTCTTTACATCTGCAATTATATCAACTGAAAATTGCATTGTCAAGATTGTCGTAATATTTATGTAATATTTGTAGAAAATCACAGTCATTATCCACATTCCATCTTATCACAGTGTCAGTTATCCACAAAAACAGAGCTGTTGCAAAATGCAGCTCATATACAATATATGGTTGAAATCCCTGGGATTCGAATGCCATATCCTGTATATAGCGGCTATTTTACAACAGCCCTCTGTGATACCTTTTTCTGAAATCCGGCAAAATTCTGCAATACTTTCCCCTCTGAAATCTGGAAAAGTTCTGTAATATTTTACCCTCTTTTTTCCTCCGGGTCTTTATCCAGAATGGAAAAAGCAATATTGGTGGCGTGGTCTGCCACACGCTCCAGTCCCGTAACCAGATCCGTAAAAATAATACCGGACATGGGGGAGCACTTTCCTTTTGCCATCCGCTTCACATGATTTTGCTGCAGCTCGCGCTCCATATGGTCGATGTCGTCTTCCAGTTCCAGAATATCCGGCAGGTTCTTTTCATCCAGCGTAACAAACATTTCCATGGCTTTTTCCAGAATGACCATGGTTTTCCGATGCATTTCCTGGATTTCCCTGACCCCTTTTCTGGTAAAATCCAGATGTTCCTCCAGACACTTCACGGCGAAATCCGCAATGTTTTCCGCATGGTCCCCGATTCGCTCGATATCGCTGACCACATGAAACAGACCGCCGATTCGCTTCGCATCCACAACGGGGAGCTGAAGCTGGTTGATTTTTACCAGATAATCTGTCAGTTCATGGCTCAGGAAATCAATCTGTTTTTCCGTCTCGTAAACCCTGGCGATTTTTTCTTCATTTCCTTCAAAAAAGGCTTCTACCGCAAGATCCAGATTCTGCCGGGCCATGGTTCCCATCCGTTCAATTTCCTGCGTGGTTTCCACCACTGCAGTGGAAGGCGAGAAAATATTCTGTTTCCCGATATAGAGAAGCTGGTATTCTTTGTTTTCCACATCCTCCCCCGGTATCAGCCGCCTGGTCAGCGCCACAAACTGGGAAGAAAAAGGCAGAAATACAATGGTCTGGAAAATTTTAAACAGAGTGTCCGCGTTAGCCACGCATCGTCCTACATCTGCCCCTGAAATATGTAAAATAAAGGATTCAAACTGTTTCATTCCAAATGCCATCAGAATGCCGATAATTACCATACCGAATACATTAAACATCACATGAATCAGGGCAGCCCGCCTGGCGTCCTTCTTGGCATCCAGGCTGGCCAGCACCGCCGGGGTACAGGAACCGATGTTACATCCCAGAACCACATAAAAGCAGACCGGAAGGGACACCAGACCCTGGCTTGCCATCAGAAGCAGAATGCTGACCGTTACCGAGGAACTCTGAACTATGACCGTAATCACCGTTCCCAGCAGAATTCCGAGAATCGGGTTGTCCAGACTGGCCAGAATATTCAGCACATTCTGATACTCCCGCAGCCCCGACATGGCATCCTTCATCATACTGATTCCCAGAAACAGTGCGCCGAACCCCAGAATAACTTCTCCGACTTTTTTCACCATGGGCCGCTTTCCGAACATCATAAAAACCGCACCCACAAAAAGAATCACCGGAGCAACTCCGGTCAGGTTAAAAGCCACAAGCTGAGAAGTAATCGTGGTACCGATATTGGCTCCAAAGATAATCCCCACTGACTGAGCCAGCGTCATAATTCCGGTATTTACAAAGCTGACCACCATAACGGTAGTAGCGCCTGAGGACTGAATAATCGCTGTAAACAGGGCCCCGAACAGCACCGCAATGATTTTATTTTTTGTCATTGCCTCCAATATGGTCCTGAGCCTTGCTCCCGCTGCTTTCTGCAGGCCCTGGCTCATAAAGCTCATACCAAATAAAAACAGTCCAAGACCTCCAAGCAATGTTACTATTAATTCCATGGTATTCTCCCTTTTTCATTCCCGCAGCTGGCAAATCAAATCCTGCTGCCAAGTCTCTGGTTTCTCCGGTATCACCCGGTTAATCCCTGCGGATGATACGATGTGTATCAAAATATTTCCTTCCGTATAAAATATCCTGTTCCATCTGAAGTTTCAGCGCATCCAGACTGTCAAACCTGTGTTCTTTCCGTACCCGGCTTAAAAACTTCACCTTTACCTGAGCCCCGTACATATCCTCTGACACATCAAACAGATGGGTTTCTACTCCCACCGGATTCTCTCCCTGGATGGTGGGCTTACACCCCACGTTAGTAATGCCCGGATATTCCAGTCCCTGATATTCCGTCACTGTAAGATACACTCCAAAAGGCGGCAGCAGTTTGTCTGACGGAGGCTGCAGGTTGATGGTTGGAATGCCCAGAACCGGTTTGCCCAGCTTTCGCCCGTGTAAAATCGTTCCTTCCACAAAAAACTCATATCCCAGCAGCCGGTTTGCTTTCTCCATATTTCCTGCGGAAATTTCTTCTCGCACAAATGTACTGCTGATATCTCTGCCTTCCTCCTGTATCTTGTCCACCACTTTCAGTTCATATCCATACCTGGAAGCGTATGCTTCCAGCATCCGGTAATCTCCCCGGCGTTTATGTCCGAACCGGAAATCTGTCCCCACCACCATATATTTCACATGAAGTCCGGTTACCGTCCGGTCAATAAATTCCTCCGGCTCCATGCACATGATTTCTCTTGTAAAAGGGCATTCAATCAGATAATCAATACCGATACTCTCAAAAAGTTTTACTTTCTCCTGATTGGTGGTCAATACCTGAGCCGGCGCATTTTGAAGCTGCTCCCTGGGCGGTATGTCAAAGGTAAAAATCACTGCCTTTAATTCCTGATTCTCTCTCTTTTTTTCCGCCATATAGTTCATCAGCAGTTCATGACCCCGATGAAGTCCGTCAAACTTTCCCAGAGACAGCACCGAAGGCTCTTTGATTTCAAACGTGATGCTTTGCTTTATGTATTCCATGTGCGTTTCCTCCTCAGGACAGGTCCATGAAAATCCGAACCGGCTTCAGTTCCTTTCTTTTTTCATCCCAGCGGTAAATTCCTGCAAACAACTGGTTTTCATCATAAAGGCGCAGAATCGTCTGCTGATATTCTTTGTGCCATTCTGTCAGCCACTCCGGTTTCAGTGCATTTCCATTGTATAACAGTCTGGAAAATTCTCCTTTCACTGCTGAACAGGGATACTGAAGAAAAACACAGTCCGTATTTTTTACCAGTCCCGGCAGATCCGCTCCGGTCAGCTCTTTCTGAGGCTCCCGACCTCTGACCGCCTGTACCTGGGCTTCTATTTCCGCCAGCCTGACTGCATCTTTTAATTCAAATTCTGCCACTCTGGTGCGCAGCAGTGATTTCATGCAGCCGCCGCAGCCCAGTTTCTTCCCAATATCATGGCATAGGGTACGGATATACGTGCCTTTGGAGCATCTGACCTCCATCCATATTCTCGGCAGTTCTATCTTCCGGACCCGTATCTCATAGATCTGCACGATCCTTGCTTTGCGTTCGATCTCTTTTCCTTCCCTGGCAAGTTCGTACAACTTCCTGCCGTTCACCTTTATTGCAGAATACATGGGCGGAATCTGTTCCTGCGTACCGGTAAATCCTGCGATTGCTTCCAGCACCTCTCCGGAAGAACAGGTTACCTGCTTTTCTTCCAGAACTGTTCCTGTCATATCCTGGGTATCCGTTGTCTTTCCCAGCAGCAGCACGGCCTCATACACTTTGTCTTTTTCTGTCAGCATATCGCAGACCCTGGTGGCTCTGCCAAGGCAGACCGGAAGAACTCCCTCTGCCTCCGGGTCAAGGGTTCCTGTGTGGCCAATCCTTTTCTGTTTCAGAATTCCCCGGAGTTTTGCCACCACATCATGGGACGTATATCCTTTTTCCTTGTATACATTGATGATTCCGTTTATCATGCTTCCCCTGCTCCCTGCCATGATTCTTCCTGTGTATCAGAGTCCTTCTGACACAATTCTTTTCCTGCCGGCTCCTCTCTTTGAAGCTGCTTTTCTATTTCTTCACAGAGTGTTCCGATTACCTCCTGGCTGCTGCCTTCCATGGTGGCTCCGGCCGCCCGGACATGTCCGCCGCCCTGATATTTCACAGCAATCCGGGCCACATCCACTTTTTCATTGGAGCGCATGCTGATTTTCCAGGAACCGTCTTCATTTTCATAGAGAAATATGGCTGCTTCCACGCCTTTTGTCACCCGAAGCTGGCTGACAATCCCGTCCAGATGTTTCGGAAGCACCTGATAACGCTCCATTTCCTCCTTTGTAACTGCTGCGGCAATCACCTGATTTTCCAGATAACGCCTGCTGTTTAAAAGGGCCTGTCCCAGAATCTTATTCTGCTCAAAGGTTTTGGTATAGAAGGTTTCGTCTATGATTTTCGTATAACTGATTCCCTTCTCCATCAGAATCCCGGCAATATTCATGGTTCTGGCAGAGGTGCTGGAATACTGGAATACTCCGGTGTCATGCACGATGCCCACATAGATGCATTCTGCAATTTCCTTTGTAATCTTCTCTTCTTCTATCAGCTCAAAAATCAGTTCCGAAGTGGAACTTTTTTCAGGAAAAACATAATTTTCATCTGCAAAGCTGTCATTGCTCACATGGTGGTCGATGCAGATGGTCTTTTTTGCTGTATTGAAATATTTCACTGCTGCTCCCAGACGGGCGGCATCTCCGCAGTCCTGCACAATGCAGAGGTCATAGGTTCTGTCACTTTCGCAGGTGTGATGTATCCGGTCCGCATGGCTCAGAAATTTAAAAATATTGGGTATAGGCTCCAGATACACGTCTGCTTCTGTCTGGGGAAACCAGGCAGTAATATAATTGTAGGTTGCCAGGCAGGAGCCGACACAGTCCCCGTCCGGTCTTATATGCCCGGCAATGGCAACTGTTTTTACCTGGGCCAGTTCTGACGCTAAATCCTTCATGCTGTTTTCTCCCTGTCAGCCCAAAGCTGATCCTTCCTGTCTGTTTCTGCTTCTACGGTTCCTGCTGACTGTTTACATCGTCAATGAGTTTTGACATATTGACACCGTATTCAATGGACTGGTCCAGTACAAACCGGATTTCCGGCGTATTGCGCAGATTGATATTCCGGGCCAGTCTGCTGCGGATATAACCTTCCGCACTTTTTAAGCCGGCCAGCGTACTGTCCTGTGAATCCTGGTCTCCCAGTACGCTGATATACGCTTTGCAGCTTTTCAGATCCGGTGCCACTTCCACTGCCACCACGGAGGTCATGGGATTGATTCTGGGATCCTTGATTTCTCCCCGGATAATATTGCTCAGTTCTCGCAGGACCTCCTCATTGACTCTTGTATTTTTAATGCTGTTCTTTCTCATATTCTGCCTTTCTAACGGGGCACTTCCACCATGGTATACGCCTCTACCACATCCAGTTCCTGAATATCATTGAAGCCTTCAAATACCAGGCCGCATTCATAGCCCGCTTTTACTTCCTTCACGTCATCTTTAAACCGCTTCAGGGACGCCAGATTTCCTTCGAAAATCTGTTCTTCCCCTCTGGAAATGCGTATCTTGCACCCTCTCTGGAACACACCGTCCAGCACATAGGAGCCTGCAATATTTCCAACACCGGATGCTTTGAAAATCTGACGCACTTCTGCATGGCCCAGTACCTTCTCCTCAAATACAGGATCCAGCATACCTTTCATTGCTGCCTGTACGTCCTCAATGGCATTGTAAATTACTTTATACAGACGCATATCCACGCCTTCCCGTTCTGCAGTTGCTTTTGCAGTGGCGTCAGGACGTACGTTGAAGCCAATGATAATAGCGTTGGAAGCGGAAGCAAGGCTTACATCGGATTCGTTGATGGCACCAACGCCTCCATGGATGACTTTTACCACAACTTCTTCGTTGGAAAGTTTTACAAGACTCTGCTTTACAGCTTCCACGGAGCCCTGTACGTCCGCTTTCACAATAATGGGAAGCTCCTTGATATTTCCGGACTGAATCTGGGAGAACAGATCATCCAGAGACATTCTGGATTTGGTCTCTTCCAGCATTTTCTCACGTCCTTCGGAAATAAAGGTGTCCGCAAAACTCTTGGCTTCTTTTTCAGAATCTGTACATACAAAGATTTCCCCGGCATTGGGCACATTATTCAATCCTAATATTTCCACCGGTGTGGAAGGTCCTGCTTCCTTTACTCTTCTGCCTTTGTCGTCAATCATGGCTCTTACTTTTCCGTAACAGCTTCCGCAGGCCACCGGCTGTCCTACCTTCAGCGTACCTTTCTGTACCAGAATGGTGGCTACGGAACCCCGTCCTTTGTCAAGCTGTGCCTCAATCACAAGACCTCTTGCATTCCGTCCGGGATTTGCCTTTAATTCACAGATTTCCGCTGTCAGCAGAATCATTTCCAGCAATGTGTCAATTCCCTCGTGGGAATGTGCGGATACCGGCACAAAAATAGTGCTTCCACCCCAGTCTTCGGGAATCAGCTCATATTCCGCCAGTTCCTGTTTCACCCGTTCCACATTGGCGCTGGGCTTATCAATCTTATTAATTGCCACGATAATTTCCACTCCTGCCGCTTTTGCATGGCTGATAGCCTCCACGGTCTGAGGCATAACACCGTCGTCTGCAGCCACCACGAGAATGGCAATATCCGTTGCATTGGCTCCGCGCATACGCATTGCAGTAAATGCTTCATGGCCCGGTGTATCCAGAAATGTAATCTTTTCTCCGTTACACTCTACCATATAAGCGCCGATGTGCTGAGTGATGCCTCCTGCTTCCCGGTCGATGACATGAGTATCCCGGATCGCATCCAGCAGAGAAGTTTTTCCATGATCCACATGTCCCATTACACACACAACCGGAGGACGTTTTTCCTGAACGGCCACATCTTCTTCCTCTTCTTTCAGCAGTTCTGCTATCACATCTATTTTTTCTTCCTGCTCACAGATACAGTTGAATTCCAGCGCAATTTCCTCTGCCGCTGCAAAATCAATTTCACTGTTGACCATTACAATATTTCCCTGTAAAAACAGCTTTTTGATAATAACGGAAGGCTGAATTTTCATGCGGTCAGCCAGTTCACGAATCGTCAGCTTTTCCGGAATGGTAATGGTCTTAATGGTTTCTTCTTCTTTTTTCGGAGGCTGTTGAGGCTGCAAAGAAGAATGCGAAGATCAATGGGTTGTGCAATTGTGACTTTTTGGCAGGGGATGTGCTGAAGGCGTTAGACGAAATCCAGGAAAAACCAGATTTTATCGTGTTGGATCCGCCTAGAGACGGGATTCATCCAAAAGCTTTGCAGCGCATCATACAGTATGGAGTCAAGAAGATGGTTTATATATCCTGTAAACCCACCAGCCTGGCGCGAGATCTGGAAATATTGCAGGCCAGAGGGTATATGGCGGAGCGGATTTGCTGCGTCGACATGTTCCCGGCTACGGCGAATATAGAAAGTATCGTGTTGCTTTCAAAACTTAAATCGGATAAACATATTGATGTGGAATTAGAGATGGATGAACTTGATTTGACGGCGGCGGAGAGTAAAGCCACTTATGAGGAAATCAAGGATTATGTTCTGAAACAAAGCGGATTGAAAGTCAGCAACTTGTATATTGCACAGGTAAAACAGAAATGCGGTATTATTGAGAGAGCAAATTATAACCTGCCGAAATCGGAAAACTCCAGACAGCCGAAGTGTCCGCTAGAGAAAGAACTATTGATTGAAGATGCGTTAAGGCATTTTAAGATGATTTGATTGCTTTTCGTTAGTTTGTTCTTGGTAGGTGTAGTTATTTTTAAGGATAAAGGAGGAGATAAGATTATGCAACCTTATAAAGTTTGGTTGTTTTCAGATTTAATCGAAAAAAACAAAAGAGTATTTAAAGTTCCTGTTTATCAGCGAAATTATGATTGGTCTAATATACAATGTGAAAAGCTATATCAAGACATTATGGCGGCAGGTGAAAGGGATCATAAGCATTTCACGGGAACTATAGTATATATAGTCGGTCTTGATGGAAGCACATTAAACGAAGTGTTGATTATAGACGGACAGCAGCGACTTACCACAATGTATATTCTTTTGAAAGCGCTTTACGATGCTGCCAAAGATGTATCTGTCAGGATAGAAGTCGAAATAGAAGAAGTAATGTTCAACAGAAATTGTGATGAAAAATACAAGTTGAAATTAAAACCCGTAAAATCAGATAATGAGCAGTTGATACTGTTGATTCAAGATAAAATTGATGATATGGATAGAAATTCTAATATCTATAAGAATTACATTACATTTAAAAATTTGATTGAAAGCACAGTGGCATCGGGATATGAGTTGAATGATATTCTTAATGGGATTAAGAAACTGGAAATGGTAGAAATTGTTCTTGATAAATCTCAAGGTGATGAACCACAGAAAATTTTTGAGTCAATTAATTCAACGGGATTGGATTTAAGTTTAGCGGATTTAATTAGAAATTATCTGCTTATGGATGATGTCAATCAAGATGAATTATATGAGAATTACTGGTCTGTAATTGAAAAGAATGTAGGTTATCGTAATCTTGGAGATTTTGTTATTAACTTCTTGAATTCTCAGATAAGCAAATCTGTGAATAGTAAAAATGCATATCGCTTATTTAAAGAGCATTGTGAAGAAAATAATTTGAGCCATGAAGATGTACTGAAAGAATTAAAAAGAACTTCAAAATATTATGGTGCTTATATTGGAGAAAATCATTACTATTGTGCAGAAATATCAAATTATCTCAAGGCATTTTATACCATAAAGCAAACAACAATTCTCCCGTTTCTTTTCAGAGTTTTTAATGACTATGAGAATAATATTATAGATGAAGAAACTCTTTGTAAAGTATTAGATTATTTGCTTACGTATCTTGTTAGAATCACAGCTTGTGAAATCAATAAGAATCTATCAAAATTTATGAAATCAATGTATGATAGAGTTATTGATGGAAACTATGTCCATTACTATGAAAAAATTGTGATTTTCCTTAACGATTTAAGGGCAAATGATCGTATGCCGACAGACAGGGAATTTGAAGAGGCACTTATTCATAAGCCATTATATAAAAAGCCGATTTGTAAGTTTGTACTGAACCGCTCCCTGTCAAGTAGACAGTTAAAAAAATAAAAATTTTTACCTGCCAG
>OFFW01002339.1_pt1 | contig 10427 bp, 10 predicted proteins | sample 1521501 | NCBI WGS metagenome assembly OFFW01 (sample SAMEA3504107, study PRJEB24116) | mouse gut metagenome | biome: mouse gut; feature: mouse-associated habitat; material: faeces | place: Denmark | collected 2011
CTGGGCATGGGAGCGCCTCCTTTCCGGGAAGGTTTTTTCCGTTTTATTTTACACGTTCCCATCTGGAAAAGCAACCCCTTGACAGTCCCGGCCCCATCGCCTATGATAGGCTCTGTTGAAAACAAATGAGAAGGAGCCCTTTCATGGAACTGCAAGCCATTTATCAGACCCTGGGGGTCAGCCCTGCCGTCTTCGCTTACGGGGAGGCGGCGCTGGACCGCCTTCGGAACCGCTTCGCGGACATCGACCGCACCGCCGAGTACAACCAGGCCAAGGTTCTGGCCGCCATGCAGCGCAGCCGTATCGGAGCCAACCACTTTGCCGCCACCACCGGCTACGGCTACAACGACGAGGGCCGGGACCGTCTGGAACAGGTTTACGCAGACGTCTTCCACACCGAGGCCGCTCTGGTCCGCCCCCAGATCACCTGCGGCACCCACGCTCTGACGGTGGCTCTCAGCGCCAACCTCCTGCCGGGGGACGAGCTGCTCTCTCCGGTGGGCCTGCCCTACGACACCCTCCAGGAGGTCATCGGCATCCGGCCCAGCCCCTGCTCCCTGGCGGAGTACGGGGTCACCTACCGGCAGGCGGACCTGCGGGCGGACGGCGGCTTTGACTACGACGCCATCCGCACCGCCATTCACGAAAAAACCAAGCTCATCACCATCCAGCGCAGCAAGGGCTACGCCACCCGCCCCTCCTTCTCCGTGGAGCAGATCGGTGAGCTGATCGCCTTCTGCAAGGGCGTGAAGCCGGACGTGCTGGTGATGGTGGACAACTGCTACGGCGAGTTTGTGGACGCCGCGGAGCCCTCCGATGTGGGGGCGGACATGGTGGTGGGCTCCCTCATCAAGAACCCCGGCGGCGGGCTGGCCCCCATCGGCGGCTACATCGCCGGGAGAAAGCAATGCGTGGAGAACGCCGCGTTCCGGCTCACCTCCCCTGGGCTTGGCAAGGAGGTGGGAGCGTCCCTGGGCATCCTGAAGGACTTCTACCAGGGTCTGTTCCTGGCCCCCACAGTGACGGCCTGCGCCCTGAAATCCGCAGTCTTCGCCGCCAATCTGTACGAAAACCTGGGCTGCGCCGTGGTGCCGAACGGCAGCGAGAGCAGGCATGACATCATCCAGGCCGTGACCTTCGGCTCCCCGGAAGCTGTCATCGCCTTCTGCCAGGGCATCCAGGCCGCAGCCCCCGTGGACAGCCATGTGACCCCCGAGCCCTGGGACATGCCGGGGTATGACGCCCAGGTCATCATGGCGGCGGGAGCGTTCGTGTCCGGCTCCTCCATAGAGCTCTCCGCGGACGCGCCCATCAAGCCTCCCTATGCGGTCTATTTCCAGGGCGGCCTCACCTGGCCCCACGGGAAATTCGGCATTTTGAAATCCCTCCAGTCCCTGATAAACAGGGGATTGCTGGATAAAAACCGCCTGAAGCTGTAGCTTTGTGTAGAAAAAACTCAAAATAAATTCTATGATTTTTGTGTACAGTCCTGGTATTTTGTGGTACTATATAGACGTGCGTATGTGGAATCCGTGAGGGGACGGATGCGCGCAGGCTCGCAGGGCATATCGCATGCCCCGGGACAAAAGAAGGAAGAGGTATCGGCTTGAAGAAAGTAAACTGGGTATTGCTGGTACTGATACTGGTGGGATTCGTCATCGGCAGATTCATCGGCACTTATTTTTCGGGCACTTTCCTGAACTATGGACAGTCCTTCGGGCTCAGCTCCCCTGTGGTGCTGGACCTGGGATTCATCATCCTGACCTTTGGGCTGACGATCCAGATCACCATAGCAAGTGTCATAGGCGTCATAATCGCGCTGGTGGTATATCGCTTCATCAGGTAGTCCATGGGCGGCCCCGGGAAGGCCGTTCGAAGATGCGTCGGAGAAGGGGAAGGAGACGCATGGACAAGCACGGGAAAATGGAAGAAAAAGAAAGGCATTCCAACGGAAACGAGGAGACGAAACGGAAGGAAGGCGCTCCCCGGAGGAGCAATCCGCAAAAGAGGAGCAGCGCGCCGAAAAACGCGCTGAAGACGGCCTCGGAGCTTCCCTATGAGAGGTTCAAGCGGTTCGGGCCGGAGAACCTGACGGAGATAGAGCTGCTGGCCATCATCCTGCGCACCGGCACCAGGGACAACCATGTGTTGCAGGTGGCGGAGGAGGTCATGGGCCTGGCCAGATATCCCAAGGAGGGGCTTCTGGGCCTGTACGACGTGACTTTGGACGAGCTCATGGGTATCCGGGGAATCGGCGAGGTGAAGGCAGTGCGGCTGAAATGCCTGACAGAGCTGTCCATGCGGATGAGCATGGCAAAGGCCAGGGAGGGACTGAACCTCACCAGCTCCGGCCAGGTGGCGGCTTATTTCATGGAAAAACTCCGGCACCGGGAGACCGAGTGCGTGGTGGTGGCCTGCGTGGATGCCAAGGGACAGCTGATATGTGAGAGGAAGCTGTCGGAGGGCAGCGTCAACATGTCGCTGATCTCCCCCAGGGAAATCTTCCTGGCGGCGCTGGAGAGCCGGGCCGTGAACATCGTGCTGGTACACAACCATCCCAGCGGAGATCCCACGCCCAGCCGGTCCGACAGGGAGCTCACCCGTAATGTGCGGGACACCGGAGAGAAGATGGGAATCCGGCTGCTGGATCACGTCATCATCGGCGACAACCGCTATGTCAGCTTCAGGGAGAGGGCATGGTTTTCGGAGGAGCCGCTGTACCCGGGGCCGGAACCGGCGTGACCGATCGGGCCGGAGGAAAGTTTTTACAATGAGAAAGGGGTTGTCATTTTGGCAAACAACGCATTCGGTATCGATTTAGGTACAAACAACATTAAAGTCTATAGCAGGGGCGATGACAGCATCATGGTAGAAAAGAACATGATTGCCATAGAGAACAAGAAGGTTCTGTTTGCATATGGGAACTCTGCATTTGAAATGTATGAGAAGGCCCCCGGCAATATTCATATCTCTTACCCCCTGACCAACGGCGTCATCGCTGATATCAAGAATATGGAGACATTGGTACGGTATTTCGTCACCGACCTCCAGAAGGGAAACTGTAGGCCTGCGGACTTCTATATCGCGGTGCCTACGGACGTCACCGATGTGGAGAAGAGGGCCTTTTACGACCTGATCAAATATGCCAATGTAAAGGCGAAGAAGATCATGGTGGTGGAGAAGGCCGTGGCGGACGGCCTGGGGCTGGACATCGATGTAAAGAATTCCCAGGGCGTGCTGGTGGTCAATGTAGGCTTCGAGACCACGGAGATTTCCATATTGTCCCTGGGCGGCATCGTGCTGAGCCGCCTGATCAAGACCGGGGGCCTGAAGTTCGACGAAGCGATCCGGGCCGCCGTGAGGAAGGAATTCAGCCTGGTCATCGGCGGCAGGACCTCCGAGGCCGTGAAGATTTCCCTGAAAGATCTGGAGCAGGAGGGCAAGGGCGCAATCGTCTACGGCAGGGACATCGTGACGGGGCTTCCCATAGAGCGGGAGATTCCCACGAAGCTGGTGGTAGAGTGCCTGGAGGAGCATTTTGCTTCCATCATCGACAATGTGAAGGTCATTCTGGAGAGGACGCCCCCCGAGCTGGCGGCGGATATCTACCGCCACGGCATCTACCTGACCGGAGGCGCTTCCCAAATCAGCCATCTTGCAGAGCGGCTGGCCGCAGGAACCGGGCTTCGGGTGAACGTTTCGGAGAATCCCGTCACCAGCGTGGTGCTGGGCCTGGCCAAGATCATCAAGGACGACAACTACAAGTCCGTAGCTTACGCGATTGAAGGGATGAGCAAATGAGTCCAATCATCAAAAGAAAAGGAGAGCGGTTTAGCTTGCCGAGTAAATATCTCCTTTTTATTTTAACGGTGCTCTGCACTGTCATGATGCTGGTCACTTTTGGCACGGATGTATTCAATCGGCCGCTTAACGTGGTGGTGGGATACGTGATCGTGCCTTTTCAACAGGGTATCGAAAAGGTGGGCGGATGGCTGTCCAACCGTTCCGAGGAACTGGTGCAGATCCGCACGCTCCTGGATGAAAATGCCCGGTTGAAAGAGGAGCTGGCCGCGCTGATTGAGGAGAACACCCTGCTGCAGCAGGACAAATATGAGCTGAACAAGCTCAGGGAGCTGTTCGAACTGGACGGCCAATATGCGGAATACAATAAGGTGGGGGCCAGGATCATCGGCCGGGACTCCGGGAACTGGTATTCCTCCTTTCTGATCGACAAGGGGGAGGATGACGGCCTGGAGGTGGACATGAACGTCATCGCCCAGGGCGGCCTGGTGGGCAGGATCACCTCCGTAGGGCCCGGCTGGGCGCGGGTGACCTCCATCATATCGGACAATGTCCATGTCAGCGCCATGACCCTCTCCACGGAGGACAACATGACCGTGACGGGGGATCTAAGGCTCATGGCCGAGGGCTGCATCACATTCAGCCAGCTTGTGGACGGCCAGGACAGCGTGCGGGAGGGAGACAAGGTAGTCACCTCTAACATCAGCGACAAATACCTGCCGAACATCCTGATCGGTTACATCAGAACCATCAGCAAGGATGCCAACAACCTGACCAAATCGGGCGAAATCGTACCTGCGGTGGATTTCGAGCATCTGGGGGAGGTGCTGATCATCACGGACAGGAAGCAGGCCGTGGCGGAATGACCGACAGCCGTAAGGGGAGTGCGTATGCTTCGTAAAATAATTGTGACAGTATGTATCATCCTATGCTTTGTCCTGCAGTGCAGCGTCTTTGACAGCCTGAGCTTTGCGGGCATCATACCGAACCTTATGATTGTATTGACGTCTTCCTTCGGGTTCATGCGGGGAGAGCGGGAGGGGCTGGTGATTGGTTTCTTCTGCGGGCTTCTCAGCGATATCTTTTTCGGCGGCTTCCTGGGCTTTTACGCGCTGCTGTTGATGTACATAGGCTTTCTGAACGGGAAGTTCTGCAAGATTTTCTACCCGGAGGACATCAAGCTTCCGCTGGCGCTGATCATCGTAAGCGACCTGTCCTATGGAATCATATGCTATATTTTGACTTTTATGCTTCGCGGCAGGTTTGAATTCGCCTATTACTTTCTCCACATCATCCTGCCGGAGGCACTGTATACCATTGTAGTGACCCTGTTTTTATATCCGGCTGTTCTGAAGGTGAATGAAAAGCTGGAGAATCATGAGAGAAAGAGAGCGCAGAAATTTGTTTGATGAGTTCAAGGAAAAAATAATCGGCGTCATCACCAGCAGGCTGACAGTCTTCACGGTTGTATTCTGCCTGTTTGCCGGCGTGCTGATTTACCGCTGCTTTGAACTTCAGATTGTCCACGGGGAGGAGTATCTGGAGGAATTCGTCCTGGAGATAGAGAAGACCCGGGACATCGCCAGTACCCGCGGCAATATTTATGACAGGAACGGCAATGTGTTGGCCTACAATGAGCTGGCCTATTCCGTGAAGATAGAGGATGTGTTCGAATCCGGGCGGCTCAAGAACGCCAGGCTCAATGACATGATTCACCGCCTGATCCAGATGATCGAGAAGAACGGAGACAAATGCATCACGGATTTCAAGATATTCCTGAATGAGGACAGGGAATTCCAGTATTCCGTGGAGGACACCAGCCTCCTGCGCTTTCTGGCGGATGTGTACGGCAAGGCCGACATCGGCGATCTGAAGGACGAGGAGCGCACGGCCACGGCGGACGAGATCATGGAGTATCTGAGCAGCACCAAGAATTTCGCCATCGGAAGCTATGCGGATCCGGAGGACTCGAAGAGCGAGTTCCTGGTGGGGGAGGGCTACAGCAAGGAGGAGTGGCTGACCATGGTCACCATCCGGTACGCCATGAACCTGACCTCCTTCCGGAAATATATCGGCACCACGGTGGCCACCAATGTCAACGAGAAGACAGTGGCCGTGGTCATGGAGAATTCCCAGTCGCTGCCGGGCGTCACCATAGAGGCAGACACGGTGCGGCGGTATGTGGACTCGGAGTATTTCGCCCATGTGCTGGGGTACACGGGGAAGATCTCCTCGGAGGAGCTGGCTGACCTGAACGCCCGGGCGGCGGAGGAAAAGAGCGCTGAGGGGCAGGGGACGGACAGCGCGGAAGAGGAAAGCTCCGACGCCTACAGCCTCAATGACGTGGTAGGCAAGAGCGGCATAGAGTCCTATCTGGAGACCACTCTCCAGGGGGAAAAAGGATATGAGAAGGTCATCGTGGACAATATGGGCAAGGTCATCTCCATCGAGGAGCGCAAGGAGGCCAAGGCCGGCCAGGATGTGTACCTGACGATCGACAAGGATCTGACGGAGGCGATCTACCATATCCTGGAGCAGAAGCTTGCGGGCCTTGTGTCCAGCAAGATTATCAACACAAAGGAATATGTCCCCGCCAGGGGCGCGGACAGCAGCGATATCAAGATTCCCATATATGACGTGTATTTCACCATGTTCGACAACGCCGTCATCGACATCAGGGCCATGGCCGAGGAGGATGCCCAGGAGACGGAGAGGGAGGTGTACGCCGCCTACCTGGCCTACAAGGAAAACGCATACAATCAGCTGCGCTACGAGCTGACGGAGGGGCTGACCCCTTATAACCAGCTGTCCAAGGAATATCAGGTCTATCAGAGCAATATCGTGACACTGCTGCGCCGGAACGGCATCATCATGTCGGAAGCGGTGGTATCGGACGACGCCACACAGGTGGCATGGGCCACGGAGGAGGTCATCAGCCTCAGCGAATACCTGAAATACTGCATCTCCCAGAACTGGATCGATGTCAGCAAGCTGGAGCTGGACGACAAATATTCCGATTCCTCGGAAATCTACGATGAGATCCTGGAACATATCATTGTCATGGTAGAGAACAACACGGAATTCCAGAAGCGCTTTTTCAAATATATGCTTTTGAACGATGCCATAAGCGGCAGACAGGTATGCCAGATCCTCTGCGAACAGGGAAAGGTCTCCGTACCGGAAGACGACAGGGCTGCAGTCTTTGAGGGGCAGATGAGCGCCTACCAGTTCATGATGAACCGGATAGACCATCTGGACATCACCCCCGCACAGCTGGCGCTGGATCCCTGCAACGCCTCCTGCGTTGTCACGGACGTGCATTCCGGCGATATCCTGGCCATTGTGTCCTATCCGGGCTACGACAACAATAAAATGGCCAATTCCATAGACGCGGCGTATTACGCCCAGTTGAACGCGGACAAGTCGAATCCGCAGTACAATTATGCCACCCAGTACGCGGCGGCTCCCGGCTCTACCTTCAAGATGTTGTCATCGGCGGCCGGGCTCATGGAGGGGGCTGTGGAGATAGACAGCATCGTCAAGTGCAAGGGCATCTTTACGGAAATCGATCCGCCGCCAAGCTGCTGGAACCGGTACGGGCATGGCAATGAGACACTTGTATCAGCCATCCGGGATTCCTGCGACTGTTATTTCTATGAGATAGGCTACCAGCTTTCCATGGGCTCGGGCACATACAATGAGACCGAGGGGCTGGACGTGCTGGACAAGTACGCGGAGCTGTTCGGGCTTACGGAGAAATCGGGCATCGAGATATCCGAGGCTTCCCCGAACGTGTCCACGGAAGACCCGGTGCGTTCCTCCATCGGCCAGGGCAGCAACAGCTATACGCTGACAGGGCTGGCCAGATATGTAGCCACGGTGGCCAACAGCGGCTTCTGCTACAATCTGACCCTGCTGGATAAAATCACGGATTCCGAGGGCAATGTGGTGGAGGAGTTTCAGCCGAAGCTGCGCAATACCGTGGACATGCCCGGGGAATACTGGGACGCCATCCATCTGGGGATGCGCCAGGTGGTGGAGAACAAGAGCTATTTCGACAACCTGGCGGTGAATGTGGCCGGCAAGACCGGTACGGCGGAGCAGACCCTGGACAGGCCCAGCCACGCGCTGTTTGCCTGCTACGCGCCCTATGAGCAGCCCGAGATCAGCATCGTCACCAGAATCCCCTTCGGATACGCTGCGGACCATGCGGCCCAGGCCTCCAGGGATATCCTGAAATACTATTATGGCCTGGCAGGAGTGGACGAGCTGATTACCGGCACGGCGGACGAGCCGGACGGCGGCATTACCAACGAGCATTGAACGGGGGGCATGGCGGATTATGAGAGAAGCAGTGATCATCAAGAGCTTTCCCAACGGGATAGCGCTGTATCTGAACGGGGAGATGCCCTTCGAAGACCTTCTGGCGGAGATAGGGTATAAATTCTCCGATGCCAGGAATTTCTTCGGCACGGTCACCATGGCATTGTCCATAGAGGGGCGGCCCGTGACGGATATGGAGGAAATCCGGATACTGGAGACGATCCGTGACAACAGCGACATCAACATCGCCTGTATCGTGGAGAAGGACGAGACAGTCAACAAAAATTACGTGAAGGCGCTGGAGCGCACGGAGAGAGAGCTGGCCCAGAAGCCGGAGGGGCAGTTCTTCCGGGGGGACCTGAAGGACAGGGAGGTGCTTGAGACGGAGAACAGCATCATCATGCTGGGGGACGTCTATCCGGGGAGCAGCATCGTCAGCGCCAAGAACATCATCATATTGGGAGGGCTCTACGGGAAAGCCCATGCCGGAGGCAACGGCTGTGAGGGGGCCTACATAGCAGCGTTTGAAATGGCGCCGGAGAGAATCAGGATCGGCGATTTCAAATATAAACCAGGTACAAAACAGGCAAGGTGGGGAATCAGACCGAAGGTACGACCGAAAATCGCATATGTGAAAAACGACCGAATCATCATCGAGGCGCTTACCAAAGACCTGCTGAACTGCTTCTGATTCTATGTGTGCTATATAGCGGGCTGTTGCCTGCGAAGCGGACGATGGGAGGGTTCAGAGGACGACAGACGAAATTCTTTTATGGAGGGCAGAAAGTATGGATGAAAAGCATTCCAGGGAGCAGCAAAGCTCCAAAGTCATTGTCGTCACTTCAGGGAAAGGCGGCGTGGGCAAGACCACCACGACCGCAAACGTGGGAACGGGTCTGGCGAAGCTGGGAAAGAAGGTCTGCCTGATCGACACGGACATAGGCCTTCGCAATCTGGACGTGGTCATGGGACTGGAGAATCGCATCGTCTACAACTTGGTGGACGTGGTGGAGGGGAACTGCCGGGTGAAGCAGGCATTGATTCGGGACAAGCGCCATCCGGGGCTGTACCTGATGCCCTCTGCCCAGACTAGGGATAAGTCTGCGGTGTCCCCGGGGCAGATGGTGAAGGTGATCGAACACTTAAAGGAACAGTTCGACTATATCCTCTTAGACTGCCCGGCAGGCATCGAGCAGGGCTTCCAGAATGCCATCGCCGGAGCGGACAGGGCGTTAGTGGTGACTACCCCCGAAGTGTCCGCCATCCGGGACGCGGACCGCATCATCGGCCTGCTGGAGGCCAACGGCTTCAAGCAGATGGATCTGATCATCAACAGGCTGCGGATGGACATGGTCAGACGTGGGGACATGATGTCCGCCCAGGACGTGGTGGACATCCTTGCAATCCCGCTGATTGGCATCATACCGGACGATGAGAGCGTAGTGGTGGCCAGCAACCAGGGAGAGCCCCTGGTGGGGAGCAGCTCCCCCGCGGGACAGGCCTACGCGAACGTAGTACATCGGGTGGAGGGAAAGGAGGTGCCCTATCTGAATTTCGACAAGGGCATTTCGTTCTGGACCAGGGTGACTGGTATTTTTCATAAGGCATAGGAGGAGTGGAGATGAGGCATTTTTTTCGCAGAAAAAGCTCCTGCCAGATTGCAAAGGACAGGCTGAAGATCCTGCTGATATCGGACAGGGTCAACTGCTCGCCTGAGGTAATGGAGTTGATCAAGCTGGACATAGCCAAGGTCTTGTCCAAGTACATGAAGATAGATTCCGAGAATATGGATATCCAGATTAATACAAAGGGGAACAAGTCCGGGCGGGGAAGCAAGATGCCGTCCCTGTACGCCAATATCCCCATCGTGGACGTCACCGCAAAGGATCTGGCGAAATGAATTCTGGTATGGGATTCCGGTTTAGAGGAAGTGTCGCTTAGAGGAAGATATGTTTAAAAGATACAGATTACGGGATTATGATTTTAAGCTTGTGCTGTTGATACTGGCGCTGTCGGCGGTGGGTGTCATCGCCGTAGGCAGCGCGGAGCCGTCCCTGCAGAACAAGCAGCTTGCCGGAGTGGTCGCAGGGGTGGTTCTGATGGTGGTGGTCTCCCTGTTTGACTATACCATGGTAATCAGGCTGAACTGGCTGATGTACGTGGCCAATCTGGTGCTGCTGGTGGCCGTCTGGCAGCTTGGGGACGAGACGAAAGGGGCCACCAGATGGCTTACGATCGGGGGACTGCGATTTCAACCTTCAGAAACTGCAAAAATTTTGTTGATTTTATTCTTTGCACAGTTT
>OFFW01002343.1_pt1 | contig 10417 bp, 8 predicted proteins | sample 1521501 | NCBI WGS metagenome assembly OFFW01 (sample SAMEA3504107, study PRJEB24116) | mouse gut metagenome | biome: mouse gut; feature: mouse-associated habitat; material: faeces | place: Denmark | collected 2011
ACAGGAAAGCGGAAGAAAATATATCTGGTGACGCTGGAGCAGAAAGAGGACGCAGAAAGGCTTCTGAGGGAGCCGGGAATTCAGAAATGGAGTCATCCGGGAACCAGAGAAACACTTCTTCCGAATCAGGCGGAGTTTACCATATCCGGCAGTCTGCCGGATGCGCTGATCACCATTGCTTCTTATGGAGTAAAAGACCTGGAAGCCAGAAACCAGAGCCTGGAAGAACTGTTTTTGCAGTATTATGAAGAAGATGTTTCACAGAAGAAAGGAAGGTGGGAAAAATGATATCAGTGCCTTTGCTTAAAAGAAATATCAGAGTCTGCCTTATGCCTTTTCTGGTGATTTTTGCAGTGCTCTGTCTGTACACCACAGTAATTGTTTATATGTATAACCCGGAACTTTCCGAAATGCTGAGCGGATATCAGCAGGCGCGGCCGGAGATGATGGCGGCTGTGGGCATGACGGGAATTGCCTCTGACCTGCTGGAATGGATACAGATTTACCTGTATGGATTTATCATGCTGCTGTTTCCCCTGATTTTTATTCTGATTATGGTACAGAAACTGCTGATGAGTCAGATAGAATCCAAAACCCTGGCAAATCTTCTGGCCACTCCCAATTCCAGGAAAAAAATCATCCTTACCCAGATTTGCTCCATGGTATTGTGGATGGTATTGCTGCACGTTCTGATAACAGCAGTGGGGGTGGCAGGCTGTGAAATTATGTTTCCGGGAGAACTGGATACGGGCAGATATCTGGCACTGAATTTCAGCACCCTGCTATTGCAGACTGCAGTGACAGGAATTGTCTTTTTTGCAGCCTGCTGCGTCAGTGAAAGTAAGGCTTACTACCTGACAGGGGCCGGGATACCGGTGCTGTTTTTCCTGTTCCGGATGATTTCCAATATGGGAGAAAAACTGGAAAAGCTGAAGTACGCAACCATTTATTCCCTGCTGCCTGCAGAAGAAATTCTGAAGGAAAATATGTTTTTTCCCATTCAGAATGGGGTTCTTCTGGGAATTGCCGCAGGGTTGTTTGCAGTGGGAGCCATAAGGTTCTGTCGGCGGGATATCTCCCTGTAAAGCAAAACAGCCCGTTATCTGCGGCTGGTTACTGCTGGCATTCCGTTAAATCGGTTTTGCAGTTTTCCAGCCTGGTCATGTCAGAAAATTCTTTCCGCACCACAAAGATACTGATAAAAAATGCGGCGGTGTCCGCTGCCGGTGCGGAAAATAAAATGCCGTCCAGTCCCCAGAACAGCGGGAAAATCAGAATCAGCGGAATCAGCAGAAGCACCTGTCTGGACAGAGACAGCAATATGCCTTTCATGGGTTTTCCAATGGCGGAAAAGAAGCTGGCGGACAACATCTGCACATTGTTTATAATCACCATCATCAGGAAGATCCGCATGAAACGTATCGTAAATTCCATGTACAGCTTTTCGCCGGAGCCGAACAGCGAAATGATGTACTGGGGAAAAAACTGGAAAACAATAAAAGAAAGTACCGACATAACAAAAGAGCATTTGATTTCCAGTTTATAAAGGGCTTTTACCCGGTCGTACTGCTTCGCACCGTAGTTGAAGCCCAGAATGGGCTGGGAACCCTGGGCAAGGCCTACCAGTACGCCGATGACAATGGAATTGACTTTCATGACAATGCCTGCGCCGGAAAGGGGAATATCCGGGCCATAGACAGACTGTGTGCCATAATGAGTCAGGGAATTATTCAGCACAATCTGCAGCAGGGTGATAGCCAGCTGGTTCAGGCTGTTGCTGATGCCAAGGGAGGCAATCGCCGCGCAGTTCTGAGGAGAAAGGCTGAAAAAATCCATGCCCAGGGTAACGGTCTGAAAGTGAAATAAATACCTGAGGGCAATCAGGAAGGAAATAACCTGAGAGATTGCAGTGGCCCAGGCTGCGCCTGCTACGCCCATATGAAATCCGAAAATAAAAACGGGGTCCAGAATGGTGTTTACCACTGCGCCCACTACCATGCAGATCATGGAATATCCGGGGCTCCCGTCAGCACGGATAATATTGCTCAGCACATTGGTGAGCAGCAGAAACGGAATCCCCATACCGGTGATTTTCACATAGCTGTAGGCGTAAGGCATAACCGTTTCCGTGGCGCCGAAGGCATAAAGCATCGGAGTGGTAAAAATTTCTGTCGCCAGGCAGATGACAAGTCCGAAAGCGGCCGCCATCCAGAACATGTTTCCCACACATTGCCGGGCTTCTTTTACATTGCCGGCGCCCAGTTCCAGGGAAAACTTTGCCGCGCCGCCCACTCCCACCAGAAGGGCAGCGGCCAGACAGATGGTGGTAATCGGAAAGGCCACGTTGGTGGCCGCATTTCCAAGATATCCCACGCCCTGTCCGATAAATATCTGGTCTACAATGTTGTACAGAGAGCTGACCACCATGGCAATAATGGAGGGGATGGCAAACTGCCTCAGCAGCACAGGTATTTTCTCGTATCCAAGAGGATTTTCTTTCATTTGTATCTGACCTTCTTTCTTTTTGCGGCTCAGGTGCAGAAGCACCCGAATCGTGTTTTAAAATAGTTTCACCTGTAAATTTTAGTTCTATATTCCTGTATTTGTCAATTGATTGTTTACAATTATGTGGGTAAAAGTTGTAATTTTATGGGAAATCCGCTATACTAATGGGAAAGCTCAGTAGATGAAGGAGGAAATCATGATTGATTTAAAATTTTTAAGAGAAAATCCGGAAACAGTGAAACAGAATATCCGGAACAAATTTCAGGACAGCAAACTGCCGTTGGTGGATGAAGTCATAGAGCTGGATGTTCAGGCCAGAAAGACCCAGCAGGAGGCAGATGCCCTCCGGGCAGAGCGTAAAAAGCTCTCCAGACAGATAGGGGCTCTGATGGGCCAGGGGAAGAAGGAAGAGGGGAAGCCATGGGCTGAGCCACAGGAGGAAGAGGAGGAAGCGGCGGAAGAGGAGCCGCCGGAAAGCGCAGAAGGGCGATACTGGGGCATGGCGGCCATTGTGCTGCTGACGGTTTTTGCGGCGTGGGCGGCGGCGCTGGTCCTGAACCATGGGCTGGGCAGATATCGGTACAAAAGGATGGGCCTGGAGGAGAAATTCCGGGCGGAGGTGCACAGGAATCTGAGGATACTGGCCATGCTGGGGCTGGCGAGGGCAGAGCATGAGACGCTCCAGGAACTGCGGGAGAGAGGGCAGAAGAAAGAGGGGTTGACTGATAGAGTCAATAGAGGGGATTTGTTGCTGTTCCTGGAGAATTACGAAAACATCACTTATGGCACCGGGGCGGTTACGGAGGAAATGCTGGAGGAGGCTGTCTCGGAAGGGCGGGCTTATCTGGCATGTCTGAAGAGGGAGAGAAAATGGGCCTATGTCTATTATAGGCTGCATCCGTGGGGGCTTTTGTGACTTTTTGACGGTTTCTCCTGTGCCTGTCTGGAAATCCGTTGGAAAAACCGACCATATATGCTATAATGGGCGGGATGAGGGAAAAGGGAAATGGGAAAGGCTCTCGGAAGTTCAGGAAGCGGAAGCGGATATTTGGGCAGAAGAGTATCCGGAAAAGAAGCGAGATTGCGTAAAAGCGACTCAGGAAAGCCGTAGGCTAAGGCTAAGCGGCCTGGAGATTCCGGAAGTGTATCGGACAGGTATCGGGGGACATAGAGAAATGACAAACGATTTTTCAAATGGAAAAGTATGGCAGAACATCATATACCAGGCGATTCCTCTGATTCTGGCGCAGCTGGTGCAGCTTTTGTACAATGTGGTGGACCGGGTCTATATCGGCCATCTGCCGGGGGCGGACAGCATGGCGCTGACGGGCATCGGGCTGGTCTTTCCGCTGACCACGCTGATCGCGGCATTCACTTTCCTGTTCGGCTCCGGCGGGACGCCGCTGTTTTCCATAGCCAGGGGAGCCGGAGAGGAGGAGCGGGCGGAGAAGATACTGGGGAACACCTTCTCGCTGCTGCTGGGCTGTTCCCTGATGATGTTCCTGTTCTGCTACCTGTTCCGCAGGCCGGTGCTGTATCTGTTCGGGGCCAGCGATGCGTCCTATGTGTACGCGGATGCTTATCTGAGGATCTATCTGCTGGGCACGCCCTTTGCCATGCTTGCCACAGGGCTGAATGGCTTCATCAATGCCCAGGGCTACCCGAAGATGGGAATGCTGACCACGCTGATTGGCGCAGTCCTGAATCTGATTCTGGATCCGGTCTTTATCTTCGGCATGGAAATGGGAGTGGGAGGGGCGGCCCTGGCCACAATCCTGAGCCAGATGGTGTCCTGTGTCTGGGTGCTGCGGTTCCTCACAGGTAAGACGGCGCCGCTGCATATCCGGAAAGGGAATCTGCGGGTGGACTGGAAGCTGACCCGGGAAATCACGGCCCTGGGGATGGCCGGTTTCATCATGCAGGGCACCAACTGCCTGGTGCAGGTGGTCTGCAACGCGACTTTGAAGAGTTACGGCGGGGATCTGTATGTGGGCATCATGACGGTGATCAACTCGGTACGGGAGATTCTGTCCCTGCCGGTCAGCGGCCTTACCAGCGGCTCTCAGCCGGTGCTGGGGTATAATTACGGCGCGAAGCAGTATGACAGGGTGTGCCAGGGAATCCGGTTCACGGCGTGGCTGGGCATCCTGTATACGGCAGCGGCGTGGCTGGTGGTGATACAATGCCCGCATCTGCTGCTTTCCATCTTCACGGAGGACGCCGCCATGCTGGAGGCGGGGACGGGCGCGCTGAAGCTGTATTTCTTCGGTTTCTTTTTCATGGCCTTCCAGTTCTCGGGGCAGTCGGCCTTTACGGCTCTGGGGTATTCGAAGCACGCGGTCTTCTTTTCCCTGCTGCGCAAGGCGGTGATCGTTGCGCCCCTGACGGTGCTTCTGCCGCGGCTTGGGCTGGGGGTGGACGGCGTGTTCTGGGCGGAGCCCATATCCAATTGCATCGGCGGGCTGGCCTGCTTCCTTACCATGTATGTTACGCTGTACCGGGAACTGAAGAGGAAATGCTGCGTAAGCGAAAGGATGCAGAGTCCTTGATGATTCCGGACTTTGCATCCTTTGATAGACATACTTCGTTATGCGGTCGCTGTTGCGGGTTCAGGGCTCCCGGTTTCCAGCCATACCCTGTTTTCGGTGCTCTTTCCCCATGCGTCAAGGGCAAGCCTGTAGGTATCGGCGATCTGGCGGTTGAGCATGTAAAGCTCCTTTTTGATTTCGGCCTGTCCGACTTCCAGGCGATTGAGCCGCTTGTCCATGCTTGCCTGCCGGGCATCCATGCTTTCCAGTCGGGCGTCCATGTTTGTCTGCCGGGCATCCATTTCGGTAATCTTGGAAAGAATCAAATCAAGTTTCTCGCTGTCTGTCATACTTTGTCCCTCCTTAATATGATATGTGCCATAAGCATGCCTATGGCGCTGGATGGCAGCCGGCTGCATTCTGCTTTGGTAAACGTATATCAAAAAAACCAGTAAACCCGCATGTTTACTGGTTTTCTGAAAGCTGCTGACGGGAATCGGACCCGTGACCTCCGCACTACCAATGCGACGCTCTACCTACTGAGCCACAGCAGCACGTGAATATCTCTCACACTCACAAATGATATTATAACAGGCAAAAACAGATTTGTCAACAAAAACATCTGATTTTTTTGCAAAATTTTGAAATCTGTTTTAGGGCTGTGGCCGTGGGAATCCCTCTTATAGATATTGGTTCTGGGATCTGCGCATGAGGAATTTCACAGGATAGCCCATTTCGTCGCAGATGGAACGGACGATGTCCTCCGCCATTTCCTTGGAATTGTCGTTCACGCAGATGATGCAGGTGTTCTTGTTGCGGCGGAAGATAGAGTTTTTGGGCCAGCGGATATAATAGGAAATCCGTTGGCTCAAGAGAGCTTTTTCGATGAGATGCTTGCAGTCAGGGTTGGAGACTTCGCAGAGCTCGATTTCGTTGTTCACTTTTACTGAAGTGTATAATGGCTGTTCCATAATCTGCCTCCTCATGTACCGGACAGGAAGTCCGAAAGTCTATGTCCCGAATTAAGATACGACGTCATGACAATCCACCGATTCAATCATGCCTCGAATGAATATATTATATCATAATTCGACATTAATATGCAAGGCAATCTGTAGTGTTCGACAAAAGCATGTGGTAGACAGTTTTCAAAAACTGCTATATAATACACATAGGAGCGGTAAAATTTGCCGCTATGTCCAAAAAATGGCACAAAAACCGCAGAAAGGGAGGAAACTGTGAAATGGAAATATTGGGAAATCTGGAAAAAATCGGAGAGACCCTCTCCGAAAAAGGAAAAGAAGCCGTGGATAAAGCCAAAGTGCTGGCCGAAATCGCCAGCCTCAAGGGCCAGGTGAACACATGCGAAGAAGTGATCCGGCAGAATTATCTGGAAATCGGCAGAACATACTATGAAGCCTGTCACGAATCGCCGGATGCCCTCTTCGAGAAACAGTGCAGGGCCATCGACAATGCCCGGAACGGGATATCCGAACTGCAGGCGAAGATAGAAGAGCTGAAGGAAAAGAAAAACTGAAGACATGCCGGAAAGACCGGCAATCGGCACAAAAAAGAGGGAGCAGCCAGCTCCCTCTTCTGATTTTGTTAAGCTTTGTGGAACGGATCAATATTGCGGCGGCATGAGCCCGGCCGCCTCTTCCGGGGTGATCAGCCCGGCTTCCACGTTCCGCATCACGATTTCCCATTGCTGCTGGGCGATGAGTGCAGCATAGTCAGGATTCGCGAAGAATGCGGCGTCATGCTGGCAGTGGGGCGTGTCCGTGGTGGCAGGTGTCTCCGTGCCGTCCGGGTTCTGCGTGACCGAGGAAGAGCCTTCCCACAGGGCCGGATTCTCCACAAATGGCAGGGTCAGGATGTCCTGTACAGGGAAAGGACATTCCGGGGTCGCAGGCAGCCGGTCATAATTGCAGACATTTCCCATATAATGGATATTGCAGGTGGCCTCAGGAACGGTTCCCTCCGCGAAGTACTCGCCCCTGGTCTCGCACAGGCCCGCAATAGGAGCCAGCCCGGATACTGTACAGACCTGTCCGCGGACGATTCCCGCAGGCATGGCGAACTTCTCATTGGGCAGGTTCTCGTGAATACGGCTCATGATGGAGCGCCACAGAACCTTGGAGATATCCGATTCTTTGCCCGGGTTCTTGGTGCGCAGGCTGACATTGTTGTCATATCCGGTCCATACGCTGCAGGTGTAATAGGGGGTATATCCCGCGAACCATACATCCCAGTAATCCGTGGAGGTACCGGTCTTGCCAGCGATGGCCATGTCGCCGTTGAAATTGCAGCTTGCGCCGGTGCCGCCGACCTTCACCACGTCCACCATGGCGTCCGTCAGCAGGAAGGCAGTGGTCTCCTTGATGACCTGCTTTGAGGTGGGATTGGTATTGTCCAAAAGGACGTCTCCGTCCGTGTTGGTGACCCGGGTGTAAAGCTTAGGCTCCACATAAGCGCCCATGTTGGCGATGGCGGCATAAGCGGCATTCAGCTCATAGGGAGTGACGCCGTGGGTCAGGCCGCCCAAAGCCAGGGTCTGGTTGACATCGGTGTAGAATTTGTCCTCCCCGGTGGAAGTCCTGAGCCATTCGCCGTCGGTCAGGGTAGTGAAGCCGAAGTTGATCAGGTAGTCATAGCCCAGCTGGGGGGTGATGACGGTCTCGGTCTTTACGGCGACGATGTTCAGGGACTGGCGGATGCCTTCCCGGATGGGGTTGATGCCCCGGTAACCGGAATACCAGTTCTTGACAGGCGTGCCCGTGCTGTAGTTGAAGGGCGCGTCAAGATAGGTGGTGGCCAGGGTCTGTCCGGCGCTGTCCAGGGCGGGGGCAAAAGCCGCCAGCACCTTGAAGGTGGAGCCGGGAGAGCGCTTTGCATCGGTGGCCCTGTTCAGGGTACGCCTGCCCTCCTTGGTGCCCCTGCCGCCCACTAAGGCGACCACATAGCCGGTGGACTGATCCTCGATGACCACAGCTGCCTGAGGCTGGGGAACCATGGAAATGGACTCGATGTAATTGTCTTCGTCATCGGCCAGCCCTAAGTCTGCCAGCACGGCGGTGCGGTACATCACGATGGCTTCATTGGCCGCGTCCTGGGAGCTGAAGATCAGGTTGAAGTTTTTGTCATGGTTCTCCTTGAACCAGGACATCATGTTTTCCTTGCTGAAATTCAGTTTCCCGCCGTCCGCGGTGTTGACCGTCAGCGCGTAATGCAGGTACCAGTATACGTTTTCAGGATAGTTCTCCGGATTGGCGAACTCCTCATCGGCAATGGCCTGTATCGTGGGATCCATGGTGGACTCGATGCGCAGGCCTCCGGAATTCAACAGGGTCTCTGCCATGGAATCGCTGTAGCCTGCGATATTGATCAGATCCTCCCGCACCTGTTCATAGACCGCGTCAGAGAAATAGGTTCCAGAGGTGGTATTGGTGCTGGTGCGGTAGTCGGTATCGTGCAGCCCGATGCGCTCATATACGGCCTCCGTATCCGCAATGGCCTCATCGTACTCGGCCATGGTGATGAATTCCAGCTCCAGCATTTTGTCCAGGCATCTCTTGCGGCGACCTGCATTATCCTCCGGGTGCCGGATGGGATTGTAGCCTGTGGGGTTCTGGGTGATGGAAGCGATGACCGCACATTCGGAAAGGGTCAGTTCACTGCAGGACTTGCCGAAGTATCTCTGGGAAGCGGATTCCACGCCCAGAGTGTTCTGGCCTAAGTTGATGGCGTTCATATAGCGCAGGAGCACATCCTCCTTGGAGAACTCCTTGGAGATTGCCAGAGCCAGGTACTGTTCCTGGACTTTCCGCTTCACCATCTTGACCAGGTTGTTGTTCTCCTCGGTCCAGGAGGTGAAGATGGTGTTCTTCAGGAGCTGCTGGGTGATGGTGCTGGCGCCCTGCTTCTCCTTGCCCAGACTGATGATGAACTGCCAGCCGGCCCGGATAATGCCCTGGATGTCGATGCCGTTGTGCTGGTAGAAGCGTTCGTCCTCAATGGCTACGAAAGCCTCCCCCAGATGCTTCGGAATCAGGTCCATATTGTTGATCTGGATACGGTTGGAATTGATGCTGACATACTGGTCCAGCTCATTGCCTTCGCAGTCATATACGATTGTCGCTTCACCAGTGGCCACCACATCGCTTAAATGGATCTCGGGAGTGGAGGACAGGATGCCTTTGAATGCACCGATCCCCGCGGAGACACCGCAGATGACCATGCCGATTATTGCCGCCAGCGCCAGCTTTACCAGGGTGAGTGCCAGTTTTCGGCCTAGTTTCTTTGTCTTGGAGTTAAGCTCTTTTTGCTTTGACCGAACTCCTTTTTTTCCATAATTCATTAGATTCGCCTTTCTGCCAAAACGCAATATATGGGACAAATGCACCGGGGGTCAGGACATGGGCATTTGTTCCAAAGATTTGGGCCACATGCGTATTTGCATATACAACTGATTACAGGAAACGCTTCGCGGACACTGTAATTAGCCTTATTATACCAAAAAGTGCTATGTAAATAAAGGATTTTATTTTCTTCTTAATAATTGTTTCACATTTTGGACATATTATGCTATTCTAAAGAAAGAAAACGAAAAAATACTGCGGATGGACAGAAGAGAAGGCGTGTCGCTGGATACGGTTCTGTTTCGTCCGGAGGATACACATCGCCGTAATGATATGCATGAGATTATTCTTTCGGAAGAAGAACTGGGTATCGTCCGGAATCAGGAGGACACGCCGGCCGCAGCTTCCGCAGAAGAGACGGCTGCATGCGGAACGGGAGAGATACATACGCATGGTACAAAGAGGGCGGATACCGACAACAGTGCGGTGAAAACGCAGTCTGCCGGCGGTGAAAACGGGAATGGAGACGCAGGAACCGTGGAGCGCGCATTGTCTGCCATACGGATTCACAGGGCGGAAAGCGAAGCGGCAGTGCCCGGTCCGGAACCTGTATCTGCAGAAGAAAGGAAAACGGAGTCCGAAGCGGAGGAGATCTATGCAGCCAGACTGCGTGCAATGCAGAGGCAGGCATATTTTTCGGCTGCGGATTCCGATGCATGTCAGGAAGTACAGGCTGTATCATCGGCAGACGGGATGGCAGAAAAGGAGGAAACGGCAGAACGCTTCGGGTTTGGCGGCCATGCCGGCAGGGCCATGCCGGAGGGAGCAGAGCAGGGGATTTCGGCTGTCCGGCAAGGAGAAATACAGACAGACCAAAGGAATTCGGTAGAACCTGGGAATGGGGCAGGCCGGGAAATCAGACGGGAATCGGAACTGCAGGCAGACAGAAGGAGTCCTGGAGAGTCAGGGAATGGGGCAGGCCGGGAAATCAGACGGGAACCGGAATTGCAGGCAGACAGAAGGAGT
>OFFW01002346.1_pt1 | contig 10409 bp, 7 predicted proteins | sample 1521501 | NCBI WGS metagenome assembly OFFW01 (sample SAMEA3504107, study PRJEB24116) | mouse gut metagenome | biome: mouse gut; feature: mouse-associated habitat; material: faeces | place: Denmark | collected 2011
CCTCCCTGAAGACAGGAAGGATGAAACAGACTACAATAAATCTTATAGCAGCTCTTCTCCTCGGTAGGCGGTATCCTTACGCCGTCTCACGGCACCTACTGTCTTCGGCATGGTTTTAACAACCTTGCATACTATAACACAGCGGAAGCGCTGTTGTCAACCGTTTTATCAAGATGATCGTCGCATATCCTACTGATATCGTCATATGTCAGGCTTTCATCCGGCCCTGAAAGTTCCACACTCATCTCTCCGAACGGTGTGGTAATCATCAGAATTTTCGCCCCGTCCGCCCGGGTGATGATCCTGGTATCAGAATTATCCTCCTCTTCCTGAGCCGCCTCTCTGGCCGCCTCGATCTCCGCTTCGATCTGTTCCCGCAGCGTATCCTCCGCCGCGTCTATTTTTTCCAATAACTTCTGCCACTCTTCCTGCGTATAGGCTTCGGCTCCAATCTGTATTTTAGGCTGGATGGTTCCGTTCCTGATTTTAGCGCGCATTTCTTCCATCTTCTCCAGCAGGAATTGCCGGTAATCCGTCTCCTGCTCCGTTTCGACTGCCGATCCGTTCTTCTCCTGCTCCGCAGTTTTCCCCGCATGTTCCAACGCCGTGTCAAAATCCGCCGTCTGCTTCTCTTCCTCCGAGTACGCTGCGGTGCCTGCAGCAAACTGATTCCTGATATAAGGATTTCCGCGTCCAACTTCCATATTACCACCCATACCTTTCTCCCCGCCTGCGGGGACCTGTACACCTTCCTGCAGCTGTGATAAGCGATTCTAATTTTCAGCCTCTGTTTTTATAGTAAACTTACATCATGCTCAACCTGCCGTCGGGCGGGCCGCATGGCCATCCATGCTATGAAAGTCGAAGACTTTCATAGTAAATATGTCACTTAAGGAATAGTATTCCTTAAGACCAGCCAATGTTCCCTCTTCAAGAACTTCAAATGAATAATGTGCTAAAAAGATTTCTTTATCAATAGTCAACTCTATATCTATATCTTCATCAAATGTGTTTCCATCATTAGCTAGTAAAAGCTTTACTTCTATATTATTTCTATAACATTTTTCTACAGAACACCAGCTTATAAAATCTCTAATCAATCCTTCTAATTCTAATATCTTTTGATATTTTTCTTTTGCAGTAATGTCTCCAACTAGTTCTCGCCTTCCACCCAATATAGCGACTGTTGTAAAATTATTTTCACACAAATTTCCTAAGTCAAAAAAATGCGAATCCAATTCAATTCCTAATGCATCGGCAGTATACTTTATATATTTCTTTGTATCTTCACTAATTTCCACATCTTTATATAGCGAATAAAGCCCCTCCTTATTATTTGAACTAGATGATATTTTCATTTTTTCAATATCATTTAACAAGTCCTTTATCTCTTCAACTTGATCTTCTTTCCGTTTTAAACCGCCAAAATCAAACTTTTCAACCATAGCATAATCAATAATTTCCCCATCCTTGACTGATTTCAGAAGTAAACACGGATGCTGCTCTGCAAGAGATTTCACTTTTGATAAGGTTAAAAAATGCATTGTTAAATGAGCATTTATCAATTCCTTAAATTCTTCATTTGTGGTATAACAATAAAACAAACCCTTAGCCTTATATTTTTCTCTAAATTTTGTTATCTTATTATATTGTTTAGAATCAATTTTGGATGGTTCTACTTGTTTATCACAAAAGTACATAAATATCTGCTTACCCTTTTCAAGCATTATTTCTATTTCCTCTTCTGATCCCGATCCATATTGATCTGTTGGTGTGCCGAATCTTGTCCAAAACATTGCAATTGCAGCATCGCACTCCTCAACAAATTGTTGATTAATAATCTGTTGCGGCTTAGAACCTGATTGGGGATATGAACTTTTACTCCAATGTCTTGTAAGAATACTAATTCCTAATGTTGCCGAGAATTGCTGATTGAACTTTTCAACTACATCTTCTATTATTTTTACTTCATCAATAATATCCCCTGGACAGGATATTAATAATTCATATTGTGTGATTTGTTTTGCCATTTAACCTATAATCCCTTTCGCAATTATCATAAACTATTTATATGAATAAATCACTTCGCATACTTTTTAAAATTCTCCGCCTGTTCCAGCACTTCTTTATAAACATCATCAATCGTAACCGGCGGATAACCATATTTATCAAGTAAAATAATCAGATCCACCTGCAGATTTGCTTTGATGTCCTCTCTGGTAGACCAATCTGTATATTTTGCTTTATCGTCCACAACTGCCCGAATCTCTTTCGATAATGCAATCATTTTATCTTTCGGATATTCAAATTCATACTTCTTCGATACTGCGAGTAAAATATCAAAGAAGGCTTTTTCCTCATAATCAATGCCTACATTTTTAAAGGAGTTTCTTTCCTCTTTCAATTCCTGTATTAAATCCGCAAGTTGATTTGCCACGTCATCAAGAACTTCATTTGCAAATGCTTCATCTTTCCTTCGATTATTATAGGTTTCTACAACCGCTTTCATTCTCTCAGCAAATTCAATACTTTTGATTTTGTTTACCCTCTTAAATTCCTCAATCGCATAGGCCAACAATCTCTGCAATGCTTTAATCTTCGTATTTGGCATGGAAATTCTTTCAATCCTTGACATATACTCATCACTGAAAATATCAACATCTATATGTTTCCCCGTTTCAAATAGTTCCTCAATACCGTCAGACTGTATTGCGCTATCCAGCAATTTACGAACTTTGGCATTCATTTGGGAAATATCCGGTGCTTCTCCTTTTGTCAGTTTAAACAATACCGAGCGCACCGCCTGATAAAAATGCACTTTTTCAATATCTGTATTGGTAAACTGTTCACTGGAACTGCATAAGTTAAATGCCTGTTTCATCTTCCTAACTCCTGCCATAAACCGAAGCTCCAAGTCCTGTGTCAGCTGTACATACTCTACAGCTCTGTTCAGGCAATTTAACTGTTCAACCGGACTTCCTGTATAGTAATCTTTCGCGTTAAAATTGTGAAACATCTGGTCTAATACTTCAAGCTGATCCAAAACAATTGTCACCGCCTGACTAATGTCATCCAGTTCCTCTTTCTCAAAATTTGTATATTTGCGAAGCGCAACATTCATGTTTTTCTTGATACCAATATAATCGACAATCAAGCCTCTATCCTTGCCCTCATAGACACGGTTCACTCTGGAAATCGTCTGGATTAATGTATGTTGCTGAATCGGCTTATCAATATAAATAGTATCAAGACACGGCACATCAAATCCCGTCAGCCACATATCAACCACAATCGCAATTTTAAAATTGGATTTTACATTCTTAAACTGTCTGTCCAATTCCTTCCTGTCTTCTTTTGTACCCAGCATCTCATAAAGTTCTTTTTCATCATCTTTATTTCTTGTCATGACAAGGCGCACTTTCTCTAAGGGTTTTAATTCCTTTTCCTCTTTCTCCGTTAATTCCACACCCTCTGGTACTTTTCTCTTTTCTTTCCATTCAGGACGAAGTTCCATCAAATTCAAGTAAAACGCATAGGCTATCTGTCTGTTTGCACATACAAACATTGCCTTTCCCGCTACTGTCGAACCTTCTTCTACCCTTTTCTCATAATGTGATACAAAGTCTTTTGCTACTGCTTTTAGCCTGTCCGGATCGCCAATAATCGCATCCAAGTGCGCTACCGCCTTTTGGCTTTCCTCAATTTGTTCTTCAGATGCTCCAAGACTGGCACATTTATCATAATATTCTTCAATCTCGCACAGCTTGTCCTCACGCAATGTCACCTTTGCCGCCCGTCCATCATAAACAAGATTTACCGTTATTTCATCTTTCACTGCCTCTGTCATGGTATATGGATGCCCGACAATATCTCCAAATACTTCCACCGTAGCATCAATCGGCGTTCCTGTAAAACCAATATAAGTTGCATTTGGTAAAGAATCATGCAGATACTTGGCAAAACCATACGTTTTATTTACGCCTTTATCTGTGACTTTTACTTTCATATCAAGATTAATCTGTGAACGGTGCGCCTCATCTGAAATGCAAATCACATTATACCTGTCTGTTAAAAGCTGTGTATCTTCCGTAAACTTCTGTATCGTAGTCAAATACACCCCACCGCTTGGCTTACCCTGTAATTCCTCCCGCAGCTTATCCCTTGATTCTATGCTTATTACATTGTTATCCCCAATAAACTGTTTCGATGCAATAAACTGTTTGGAAAGCTGGTCGTCTAAGTCAGTTCTATCGGTTATAATTAAAATGGTAGGGCTTTTAAAATAACTGCTTTTCATAATCATTCGGGTAAGAAAAAGCATGGTATAGCTTTTCCCGCATCCGGTTGTTCCAAAATATGTACCACCCTTCCCATCGCCATGTGGTTTCATATGTGTTTTCACATTTTCATACAGATTGTTGGCTGCAAAAAACTGCGGATAACGACACACTACTTTTGTATTTTTGTCTGTAGCGTCAGGAAAATAGATAAAGTTCTTTATCACCGCAAGAAGTCTGTCCTGTGCAAACAAGCCGTCTATCATTGTAAACAAAGAATTGATACCATCCATCTCCTTGTCATCATCATAAACCTTTCTCCAAGCATAGAAAAATTCATATTGTGTGAATAGGGAGCCATACTTACTGTTTGCCCCATCGCTGATAACCACAAATGTATTGTATTTGAAAATTTCTGGAATATCTCTCTGATATCTGACTGTCAACTGCGTGTATGCATCCATTATGGTTGTGTTTTCTTGTATTGCAGTTTTAAACTCTAATACCACAAGAGGAAGTCCATTCACATAAATAATGCCATCGGGAATACGAATCTGATAATTATATCCCTCTATTTCTAATTGATTTACAATCTTAAAGATATTCTTTTTGGGTTCTCCGTAGTTTATTAACTCAATAAATATATCTTTCTTATTCCTATCCTCACGATTAAACACAAATCCGTCTATTATCATGGACATAATTGTTTTGTTTGCTTCATATAAAGTTCCTCCTACGGTGCGTAATGAGAGAATAATGCTGTCAATTTCACTTTCTGTCAGTTCATCCGAAGCATATCGGGTGTGCAAATATTCTTTTAAATCATCTGCTATCAGAACTTCCGATTTTTCACGCAACAATTCACTGCCTGTTTGATGAATGTAGCCTTTGTTTTGTAAAAGTTCTATGATAGATAGTTCTAATGCGTGTTCGTTAAAATTCCCCATTGTATTCACTTCCTGCTTTTCTGTTTCTTCTTTTTACGGGATACTCTTTTCTCATCCATATGTTTTATATAATAAGCGTTATAAAGTGCCTGTAGTGTTGCATAATATTTATCCTCATAAGTTTCCACTTGTGCATCCGTATATTCTAATACTTCTCCATTTATTTTTTCAACGCCACTTCTATTATATATGATAATAGCAATATTCTGTATCAGCTCCATCATCCACATACATACCGTTTCTTCGTTAGTATAAGCCAAATTTTGGGAATTCCACACAAAATCTATTGGTGGAATCGGTTCACTTTCCTTTAAGTCAATTCGCTTATCTATAAAATAGTAAAAGTATTCATCAATATAACTTCCAATGTCTAGTTTGTCCATACCAAAGGAAATCCTAAAGTGATTATCTTTACAAATCGGTTCAAAAACTTTTGGAGTACTATTCCATTTCAAATCTCGATATCGTTCATAACTTCTATGAAAATATTTCGCTCCATCATATAAGTAATCTCTACCAAGATTATATTTTTGAATATCCTTTTCCAATGCCTCAATACAATCATTAACCCATGTTTGCCCTTTAATTGACTCCATTTCAAATCCTGCCTGCTTTAATATTTCATTTCGCAGTTCTTCAGGACAACGACAAAAGGAATTATAAATTTCTCTTGTATGTTTATCAAGTCGATGAATGTTTGCTGCAATGACGCACCAAGGTAAATAATCTCGTTCTGCCTCATTATCTATCAAAAACAATTTTGCCTTTTCTTCTAACTCTTTATGTTCTTGCAACTTAGCAATTTTCTGCATTTCTTTTTCGTGACGCAACTGTAACCAATAAATTGTAAATGAAACTGCTATAGTTGCTATTAATGTCATTATTCCAATAATAATTTGAATAATATCTATCAATGACATATTTCCCTCCATCAATTAAATGATAATTTAGCGGCTTAATTTACCAAGCGACTTAAAAGCAACTCCTTGAGGTTTTCCAAATTTTTGACCTCTGCCTCATTTGAAAGCCTTTGGTCGAAAAACGGTTGAATTAGAGCATTGAATTTCTCTATTACGTCGCTGTTAGGAATAGTAATCGGAAAGCTCTTTAAGTTAGCTTGATTGATTTTCGGCTGTGCCGCACCCGTAACAATCGGAGCCATATTCGTATTTGCCAAAAACAAATACAAACTGTCCTCGTTGAAACCCGCTTTTCCTTTTAGAATATGGGCATGGTTGTTTACCCAAAATTTGCCGGCAATATGTTGCAGAAGTGGGTGTCCATTTTCGTCAACGACATAGATTCCATCCTCGCTGACAAGCAGATACTCACCATCAAAGATAAAATCTTCTACATAATCAACGATGGAAACTGCTCCATAATAAGGATAAAGGCGTTCCATATCGGCACGTTCCAATGAGGAAAGCGGTTTACGCATTGAATCATAGAATTCTGCAATATCCTCGACACATCCGTTAAGCCAATTCTGAGGGAAAGCACCGCCAAATGGCTCAAAATCTACAAACCACGACTTATAAATCGCTTGTGTTGTGGCGAGTAAATTATCATTTATCTTCCGTTTAAGCTCAATTCTCTCCTCCACACTCTTATACGCTTCAACAATTTTTCTTTGTTCACCAATATCAGGTACAGGAAGTTCCATTCGACAAATATCATCCCAAGTGATTCCGCCCCTAACACTGCCATCCGTATGCAGCCAGCAAATACGGTCAAATTCTGCCCTGCGAAACCACATCATCAAATAATTTTCATCAAGAACGTTATTATCTATAATTTCAAACATAAAATACGCCGGAGAAACAAGGACTGGGTCATCTTCTCCATATAATGCAACTGGAAGCCTTTCATCACGACCAACATGCATAGGATTACAAGCAAATTTTCCTTTCGTTATCAATTTATATTTGCTCAAATCTGTTCCAATCACATTTGCAACGGAAGGCATAAAAAATTTGTCAATATTAATCCCCATCACTTTATTCGTTACATTATCTTTATTGCGTGTATCAATCAAACGAATATAATTACCCAAAACATCATAATTCGATTTCATACCCCAACTCCTTAAACACCTCTAACAAATCTGCTTTCGATTTTTCCTCCTCAATCAGCAATCCCTTTAACTCCGCTTGTAGCGTTTTCATTTTCGTATCAAAATCAATATTTTCATCCCGATTCACGAACTCAATATATCTACTTGGCACAAGCGTAAATCCCTTTTCTGCCACTTCATCATATCCCGCAGAATAGCAAAATTCTGGTATATTCTCATAAGTATCTTCATAGCCTGCCTGCTGCCAGTTATGATACGTTTCAACCACTTTTGCCCTATCCGCCTCTGTCAATTCTATGTATTTCTTTTCATATGGACTTCCTATCTGTCGCAAATCCATAAAGAGTATTTCCTTTGCCCGATTACGATAATGTTTCTCCACCCCATTCATATCCACTGTACGCTCTTTTTTATTCTTATTCAGAATCCAAAGCGTTACACTGATATCCGTCGTATAAAAAAGATTCCTCGGCAATATCAAAATTGCTTCCACCAAATCATTTTCAATCAATCTTTGTCTGATTTTCAACTCTGTTCCATCATCAGACAATGCACCATTAGCAAGCAAAAAGCCCGCCACTCCGTTTTGTGACATTTTTGACACAATATTTAATATCCACCCATAATTTGCATTGCTTGTCGGCGGTACTTCGTATCCATTCCATCTTGCATCATCTGTCAGCTCATCAGCAGCACGCCATTCTTTTTGATTAAACGGTGGATTTGCCATGATATAGTCCGCTTTCAAATCTTTATGCTGATCATTTGTAAAGGTATTCGCCGCCATTTCTCCAAGATTCGCTGATATTCCTCGTATTGCCAAATTCATTTTCGCCAACTTATAAGTTGTATTTGTGTATTCCTGCCCATATATGGAAACTTTCTTTTTATTCCCATGATGTGCTTCAATAAACTTTATGGACTGTACAAACATACCTCCCGAACCGCAACACGGATCATATAATGTTCCATCGTAGGGTTCTATCAACTCTGCAATTAAATTGACAATCGTTTTCGGCGTATAGAATTCACCCTTCCCTTTTCCCTCTGCAATCGCGAACTTACTTAGAAAATATTCATACATACGACCAATAATATCGTTCTCTTTATCCTTTGTCGTGTCAATCTTATTGATTTCATCTAGCAAAGAAGCCAATTTAACTGTATCAATCTGTAAGCGAGAATAATAGTTATCTGGTAAAGCGCCTTTCAGTATTGGATTCGTTTTTTCAATTGTAAAAAGGGCTGTATCTATCTTTAAGGCAATATCATCTTGCTTGGCATTTTCCATGATATAAGTCCATCTGCTTTCGGGCGGCAGATAAAACACATTGTCTTTTGTATAAAAAGCAATATTATCCACAAATTTCTCCATACCATCAGCAATGATTCTCGCTCTCTGAGCCTCAAATTTATCACTTGCAAACTTTAGGAAAAATAAACTTAAAACTACATGCTTATATTCAGATGGTTCTACAGAACCTCTCAATTTATCCGCAGATTTCCATAAAGCCTCCTCCATAGAAATTTCTTTCATCTTTGCCCTTGCCGCCACTCCTATATCCTCCTCAATCTTTTGAAAATTCCAAAATATCGTCAACACCACACTCAAGCACATCACAAATTTTCGCAATTGTTTCCATAGAAACAAACTCGTCTTTATTGAGCCTTGTAATGATATTACCGCTTATCTGTGCTTTCTTTTGAAGTTCCGAATTTTTCATTTTCTTATCAATCATCAATTTCCACAAACGATTATAACTTACTTTCATTCGCCGTTTCCCTCCAAATATATTTTACATTATATCACTATATCGTTGTGTTTTCCACTGTTTTTATGTTATTTATCACATTTCTCTTGTAATAAAAGAGCATGACCAACGCATGCTCTTTCCTTTTTACCATTTGTTCCGCCAAAAAATCAAATCTTTCTTTATAAAATCTACAGTTCTTGCTTCCACTGTTTATTCTCTCTTGTAACTGCCTGCCGATTGTTCTTTCGCTGTTGGTTGTATTCTGAAGCATCCGTTTTGGCTTCCTCTAACTTCTGCTTCATTGTCTGTGGTGCAAGCGATTTTACAAATTCCACAAATGCTTCTCCAAGTCCCCTTGATGCTACAAATCGTTTTAATTTTTCGACTTGCTCAGTAAGCGTATCTATCTTCCGCTCCAAATTCGATATCTTCTTCTCATACTTTTCCAAGAGATGATTTCTTGATACTGCCTTGCTGAAAGCATCCAGTATTTTATTCCAGTCGCTTTTCTTTACTTTGACATATTCCTCACTGCCAAAAAGATTGTTCACTGGAACAGCAGCGCTTTTCATATTTTTTGTTTCTGCCGCCACTTCCTTTGAAATCAATTTATATGTATCTGCCCTTAAATCATGTTTGGCAAGAACCTCCTGCGCCGCTTTTTCTTTCGCCTCGGCTTCCTCAATCTGTTCCGTAAGCTCCTGTGCCTGCAAAATCAGTTCATTGTTATGTGCTTCCATTTCCTGCACTTGCCCACGCAGGTCAGATGCTCGCTTCTGCAAACTTTCGTTACACTGCTCCAGCGTTTCATTCTGCTTATCCAGCTTTTCCGCCTCTGCCTCAAGACACTCTACTTTCCGCATTACTGCCTTGTATTCCGGCAGAGTAAGATTATCGCGCTTATCTCCTTTGATTTCTACCTCTATTCCACGCTCCCGGCATAAATCCATTAAATAATCACGCTCTCTTGCCTCCCAGTCAATCACCTCATTGTCATACCTGCCTTTGCCCTTTTCAAATCCCATCTGTTGCAAAGCTTTGGAAATGCTGTTCCTTGTTTTCATGCCCTTTTTATATCCGTCTGCGACAGGGATATAGTCTATATGCAGATGCGGCGTTGCCTCGTCTAGATGTAGAACACAGTTGAATAAATATAAATTAGGGTTTCGTTCCTGAAAAGTTCTTGCATACTCGTCCAGCAAATCAACTGCCTCTTTTGCCGCCTCTGTCAGATTTCCATTTTCATCCACAACAGGCGTATCGTACTTTGTGCCAAGCTGTACGATATTTTCATAAAACACATTCTCTCCGTTATCGGAATTTTCTATCTTTTTCACATAATTACTGATTTTTCTGT
>OFFW01002352.1_pt1 | contig 10392 bp, 6 predicted proteins | sample 1521501 | NCBI WGS metagenome assembly OFFW01 (sample SAMEA3504107, study PRJEB24116) | mouse gut metagenome | biome: mouse gut; feature: mouse-associated habitat; material: faeces | place: Denmark | collected 2011
CCAATGCGGCTGCCGTAATCCACCCGCAGGCCGTAGGTCATCAGGGTGTCCAGCACCTTGAGGATGGTGTCCTCGTTAAAGACCCACTCATTGAGGGCGGTGGAGGCGATGCGGTCCGGGGCTTCCCCGTCCTGGCCGAAGGTCTCCTCGTAGGCGGCCTTGTCCTCGTCGGAAAGGTCGTCGTAGACGATGCCCTCTTGTAGGAATTTCAGGGAGGTCTCCGCCGAGACAAAATCCACCAAAAAGCCGTCCCGCACCGCCTGGGCCAGCTCGTAGCCATAGGTGGGGTCGCCGCTGCCCAGCTCAAAGACCTCGTAGGTGTTCTTGTCGATCTCGTCCTTGGGGGTGGCGGTGAGGCCCACCAGGGGGGCATCGAACCAGTGGAAAATATCCCGGTACTTGTTGTAGATGGAGCGGTGGGCCTCGTCGCAGATGACCAGGTCGAAGTGGCCGCAGGTGAAGACCCTGCCTTCGTCATCCTGGGTGGAGTCGATGCAGCCCATCATGGTCTGGTAGGTGGAAAAGACGCAGCAGGCGGCGGTGTTGTCCTTCTCCTCGCAGAGATTGGTCACCGAAAGATTCGGGAGGAGGTTCACAAAGCTGCGCTTGGCCTGGGTGACCAGGGAGTTGCGGTCGGCCAGGAAGAGGATGTTTTTCACCCAGCCCCGGCGGAGCAGAACATCACAGAGGGCGATAACCGTTCGGGTCTTGCCGGAGCCGGTGGCCATCACCAGCAGGGCCTTGCGCCGGTTGCCCCGGTCGAAGCTGTCGCAGACCGCCCGCACCGCCTCCTTCTGGTAGTACCGCCCGGCGATCTTCGGGTCTGCCTCCGCTGCATCCAGACTTTCCCGCATCCCCCGGAGGTTCATAAGTTTTTCCAGGTCCCTCCGGGACCAGATGGCGGCCACCTGGCGCTCCGGGTACCGGCCGTCAAGGATGCGGGTCTCAAAGCCGTTGGTGAGGAAGACCACCGGACGGCGGCCATATTTCTTTTCCAGCTGGTCGGCGTAGAGCTCCGCCTGCTGGCGGCCCTTGGCCGGATCGGCGCAGCTGCGCTTGGCCTCCACCACTGCCAGAGGCCGTCCGTCCTGGCCGCAGAGGAGATAATCGGTGTATCCCACGCCGCTTTTGCTGGGCATCCCGTGGATGGGGACCTCCTCCAGCCAGTCCTTCCCCTTTACCCAGCCGGTGTCCAGCAGCATGGCGTCGATGTAAATTTTCCGGGTATCGTACTCGGAAAGCTCCAGGGGCTTCGTGACATAGCGGGGCTGCTGCCGGGTCCGGCGAGCGGTGAGCTCTTCCCGGAGGGCCTGGTTTTCCGCCATCAGCCGCTCCAGCTCCACCTCCGCCGCCGGGGCGGTCGGGGCTTTTGCCGGAGGCTCCGCCGGCAGCAGGGCGGGGTCGAAGCTCCGGGGGGTGTACTCCTGGCCGTAGCAGCAGGCGAGGAAATCAAAGAAGGCAAAGAGATTTTCCAGGCAGACCATCGCCTGGTTTTGGGTGAGCTTTTTACCGCCGTGGGCGGCGTCGTTGCCCAGCACCCGCACCAGCCGCAGCCGCTGCCGCAGGTCCGCCCCCACCACGTCCCTGGTCCCCATGAGGCCGGCCAGCCGGGTATCCACCGGCAGGGTCAGGGCCTCGTCCACCGAGTACATCCACTTCACCGCAGCCTCCATCCCCCGCCGGCAGTTGAGGATGCTGGCGGCGGGGTCGATAGGGAGGATTTTTTCGGCGGCTTCGGCGATGGCCGCGAAAGGGGCTAGCTGTGGGTGGGGGAGGTAGGGGGTGAAGTTGGGCATGGTAAGCACCTCAATAGTGTTAAATATTAAACTAGAATGGTTTCACTGGTAGACTCAAGTTGGATATTAATCAAATCTTTCATGGGTAAGAAAAAGTTGTTCTTAGTGACACGTATTTGTTTTCGTGTATCTGGTGTCAGCTTAACATTTGAATACCCTACAAACTCTTCTAGGATTTCTCGTTCAAATATACGAAAACGAGTTGGAATAAATTCTTCTTCTGGTGCGTCAAATTTATGTATAACAAGTTGATGATTTATATCTTTTTTTAACCATCTATAAATTCTTTCCCACCACAAAATATCGGTTTCTCCTAAAGACATACCATATATATAAACCAAGTCGCTTTCATCTAATAAATCCCTGCATTTTTGATCTATCTGTTCTGCATGAATAATTTGATTTGTTTTTTGTTTGATGATTTGGCACATATATTCATCATCTTTTCCCAAAAACAAGTCAGGGTTGGAAATTTGAGATTCATCATTAACGCCCAAAACCATCTTTTTATCCGTATATCCATGTATATGGTAAATTTTCCCAAAAAAGCCTCGATATGACGAGCCATCAATTGTTATATCTAGTCCTTCTTCCCCATAATCCTCATGTTCTGTTTGTAAATAATATATACATTTGTCGATGATTCTTGTGTAGTTAAAAACCACAAAATTTAGAACGGCATATGAATTTTTTCTGGAATCTAATGCGGTAGTAGAAAAATTTATTGTACTAAGAGAGTCAGCAAATAATTGAGGAAGAGTTTCTTCTTGCATTTCAATACTTATTCTTGATTCTTGCTCTTCTAAATATTCTCCTAATTTCTGACAGAAATGCATATGGCAATCTAAGAAATCGTCTGCATCTGTAAACTTTATTGTGTATTCACCAAAAGCCTTTTCTGCATTGGCCCATAGGGGCAAATCCTTTATAATTTTTTCCTTGAAACCTGATATTTTAGAATCAAGCGATATACTTTTAATGTATGTTTCCAAAAAATCTAAATAAGTTGTTCTTAGGCCCAAGTTCAAATCAAAACCATTTCCTATGAAAAATGTTATGTTCATTTTCCATCCCCTCTGCTTTCAAAATAATCTTGCATCATTGACTTCTGTAACATTTTTAGTATATCCAAACCCTGTCGGATTGTCAACATTTGTCGGTCGATTTGTGACACATAGGAAACAAAGGAATTTTGAACCTCTATTGGCGGCAACGCAATAGTTAATGATTTAATTGAATCGAAGTTCAGGCCAGCTTTTACACCTGCCTGGTTCTTCCTGTGGAATTGTCTCTTCCCCGCTTCACTCTCCATATAATATGCAATATATAATGGATGTAAAATTTCTTTTTGAAGTCGGATACAAGTTAAATGCTGATTTATATATCCGCCACACTTTGCAATCTCCTTTGAAACCACACCTGTTCTACCCAAATCGGCAGTAATACTTATAAGCAAGTCTCCCTCTTGTACTTTTGTGCGTTTTGCCTCTGCATTTTGGGGAGGAGTTACATATTGCACATCGTTTAAGTTAATTTTGCAATCTTTCACATTTTTGATTGTAATAAAAATTTCGCCTGCATCAGTAAAATATTTTGACCATCCGCGAGAACCAGAAGTTAAAAAGATAATGTATTCTGACAAGCGATGAACAGGCCACCCCATTGGATTTGTCACAGGCTCCCCAAACATCTCCACGAACCGGGCCTTCACCAGCTCATCCAGCTTGGCAAGCTGCTGTTTGCGTAGGGCAATTAAACCGGTGACTTTGTCCAGTATGGCGGCGATGCGACGTTGTTCATCCAGCGGAGGCAGAGGTATTTCTGTTTCGCTCAATATACTTTTGCTTATTGCTTTGAATGTACTCCCAGTACCTTTTGAGTTTAATTCTTCGACCTTGTTTGCAATCGCATACCATAAATACTGTTTTGAACAAATACTCTCGTCAACTGTCAAGGCGGCTAATCCTCGGCCTATACAACATTTCACATCTGCAATATTAAGTGCACCAATAGGAGCCCGAACGGAAATCAAAATATCTCCGGGATAGGCAATCTTTGTTGGTGCATTGCACCAAACTCGAACTGTTGGAAATACTTCTCCAAAATCTGCATTTCCTTGAAAAAAGGGGATACCTTCACCGATTTCATTATAGGAGGAGGAATCCGGTGATTGCCCCATATTTAACCTGCAAATTTCGTCCAACCTCGCCATCACACCATCCCCTCCAGCTCCGCCAGCCCCCGCTGGATCTCCTCCTCCAGCTTCCGCAGCTGGGCGAAGATCTCGCTGGTGGGCGGGTATTCCACCGGGACATACTCGGTCTCCTTGTACTTGTTGATGGACAGGTCATACCCCTTCTCCACAATCTCCGCCTTGGGCACCAGGAAGGACTGCTGGGTGCGCGCCCGGCCCTCCTCTGCCGCCAGGTTGTGGAACCGGGTGACGATGTCCGGGATGTCGTTTTCCGCCACCGCCACCCGCTTGTCGTCCAGGCTGAACCCGTCCGCCCGCATATCGTAAAACCAAACCTTGCTGGTGCCGCCGTGGCCGGTCTTGGTAAAGACCAGCACCCCGGTGGAGACCCCCGCATAGGGCTTGAACACCCCGGAGGGCATGGAGATCACCGCCTCCAGCCGGTGGTTTTCGATGAGCTCCCGCCGGATATCCTTGTGGGCCTTGGAGGAGCCGAAGAGCACCCCGTCCGGCACGATGCAGGCGCACCGCCCACCCACCTTCAGCATCTGCAAAAAGAGGGCCAGGAACAGCAGCTCGGTCTTTTTGGTCTTGCAGAGCTTGAGAAGGTCGGCGGAGACAATCTCCGCGTCCAGGCTGCCCTTGAAGGGGGGATTGGCCAGGATGAGGGAGTACCGCCCACGGTCCAGGTTCTGGTCGGAGAGGCTGTCCCGGTACTCGATGACCGGGTTTTCGATGCCGTGGGCCATCATGTTCATGGCGCCGATGCGCAGCATGGTGCGGTCCATATCGAAGCCGTGGAACATCCGGTTCATATAGTGGTCCTTTTTCTCCCGGTCAAAGAAAATCTCCTTCTGCCGCCGCTCCCGGAGGTACTCCCCCGCCGCCACCAAAAACCCGGAGGTTCCGCAGGCCGGGTCGCAGATGACCTCATCGGCCCCAGGGTCCATCAGCTCCACCATCATGCGGATGATGTGCCGCGGCGTGCGGAACTGCCCATTCACCCCGGCGGTAGCGATCTTGGAGAGGAGAAACTCGTAGACATCCCCCCGCACATCCCGGTCATGGAGCTTTGCCATCTGCTCATAGATGCCGTCCAGGGCGGTGACGATCTTCTCCAGCATCAGCGGGGTGGGAATTTTGAAGATGGCGTCTCCCATATACTTGGCGTAGGCGCTGGCTCCGTCGCTGTGCAGGTTTTTGATGAAGGGGAACACCCACTCCTGCATGACCATATACATCTGCCCGGCCGGAAAATCCCGGAACACCGACCATTTTAATTGCTCACCGGGGATGCTCCGCCCGCCGATGGCGACTTCTCCGGCGAAGATGCTTTTGTGGGGCAGGCCCAACATGACCCCCTCCTTCGCCCGGAGGTTGTCGGTCTCGTCCAGGTCATGGATGAACATGAGGTAGGTCATCTGCTCCACCACATCCAGTGGGTTGGTGATGCCTCCGGTCCAAAAGAGCTCCCAAAGGCTGTTGATTTTGTTTTTCAGTTCGCCGGTGATCATGGTGGTTCTCCTCCCGGATTTATCTTAAATGTAATGTAATAATATCCAAATATATTGTACCTGGTTTTGTCGAAAAAGCAAGCAGGATTCCCGCATGGCGCAGGGTGAAAAAATTTCAAAGGCAGAAAAACAGCGGCATGGCTTTTTACCATACCGCTGTAACCTAAACTGTATCTTGAAAACTCTATCCAAAAATGACACTTACAAAGTTATCGGACCCTTTCATAATAGCCTTCTTTTAAAACAATCGTTCCACCATGTACTGCGCCTCCCAGTGACCCTGCTGCTTTATTCTTGCAATATGGATCACCTACCCATAAAGAGAGTAAGCGATCGTATGAATCCGCTACCGATAGACGATCCCCTACCTTAGGAAAAACTTTTAATATCATAATTTACCTCCTTATTACATCTACCGTTTTTTGTGCTAGTCCAACAACTTTCGATACAGTTTAGGACTCCAGACACCCGTTATGAACCTGTGGAAAGGTAAGCCCCCCTCTTTTGAGGGGGGTGGGTAGGGCGCGACCGTGGCGGCACGCCACTGGCGGAGATGGAGAGATTCGAACTCTCGCGCACTTATTAGGTGCCTACTGCATTTCGAGTGCAGACCCTTCAACCACTTGGGTACATCTCCGGATTTTATCAAAAGCCCTTGGGAAACAATACTTAGCATACTATATTTTCATCCAAAAAACAAGCCCTTTTCCCCGCCAGGCGCAAAAAAACCGGAGGCCCGCATGGACAGGCCCCCGGTTTTTGGGGCTTTCTTTGGAACTAAACAATCAGGAAGAATTTCAGCAGGAAGAGGGCGGAAATCACGTAGGTGAGGAGGGAGACCTCCTTGGCCTTGCCGGTAAAGACCTTGATGATGGTGTAGGAGATGAGGCCCAGGCCGATGGCGTGGCCGATGGAGCTGGAAACCGGCATCCCGATGAGCATCAGGGAGACGGGGACCATCTGGTCCAGGTCGTCAAACTTCACGTTCTTGAGGCCCATGAGCATCAGCACACCCACATAGATGAGGGCGGCGGAGGTGGCGGCGGCGGGGATGATGGCCGCAATGGGGGCGATGAAGATGCAGGCCAGGAAGAGGACGCCGGTGGTGAGGGCGGTAAGGCCGGTGCGGCCGCCTGCCTCCCCGCCGGAGGCGGATTCCACGAAGGTGGTGACGGTGGAGGTGCCGGTGCAGGCCCCCGCCACGGTGCCCAGGGCGTCGGAGAGAAGGGCTTCCTTCATCTTGGGCATGTTGCCGTCCTTGTCCACCATCCCGGCGCGGGAGGCGGTGCCCACCAGGGTACCGATGGTGTCAAACATGTCAATCATGCAGAAGGTGATGATGAGGGTGATGGCGGTGAACCAACCCACCTGGAGGAAGCCCTGGAAGTTGAACTTGAAGAGGGTGGTGGACATCATGTCGCCGAAGGGGGGAACAAAGGAGGCGGTTGCCAGGGAGGCGAAGGGGTTCTGTCCCAGCATGGCGGCCCCCGCCCAGTAAATCACAGAGGCAACGAGCATCCCCGCCAGAACGGCGCCCTTGACGCCCTTCTTCGCCAGGATGACAATGGCAAAGAGGCCGATAAACATGGTGGCCACCTGGAGCACCATGGTGGAGTACCCGGAGCCCATGGTGGTCTGGGCCACGCTGGGGGTGAGGGCCCCGAAGAAATCCCGCATCACAAAGAAGGGACCGCCGGTCTCGGAATAGACGCCGGCGTTGGAGCCAAAGCCGATGTTCATCAGCATCAGGCCGATGGCGGGGGCGATGCCCAGACGAACCCCCAGGGGGATGGCGTCCACAATCTTCTCCCGGATGTTGAGGATGGAGAGGATGATGAAGATGATGCCCTCCACCAGGATAATCACCAGGGCGGACTGGAAGCTGTCCACATAGCTCATGCCGGTGAGGGCGGCAATGTTGGCTACCACAATGGCAAAAAAGCTGTTGAGGCCCATGCCGGGAGCCAGAGCAAAGGGCTTGTTGGCCAGGAAGGCCATGCAGAACATGGCAAAGGCGGAGGCCAGGCAGGTGGCCAGAAAAACGCCGTTCCACAGGGCGGAGCCCACATCAAAGCCGGTGAGCAGGTTGGGGTTCAGGGCGATGATGTAAGCCATCGTCATGAAGGTGGTTAGACCGGCAATGATCTCGGTGCGCACCGTGGTGCCGTTCTCCTTGAGGCGAAAGAATTTCTCCATAAAAACAGATACCCTCCTGTTTTGTTGCGGAGCCGCCCTGGAGCAAGGGCTCCAAAAGGACTCCTTATCCCAAGCCGGAGCGAGTTCCTGCCGGGAAAACAAAACAGGCGGGGGACACCTTGCAACAGCGTAAACCCATGCCGCTTTGTCCTTCCGGTAGTTGGCGGATCGGCCGCCAGTAGAAACTCAGGGCCCATCCCGCCCCGACTATACCGAAAAAATAAAACAACGAAGCAATCATATCATATTCGACAGCAAAAAGCTACTGTTTTTCAAAATCTTCTCAAAAATCCAACCGGAAAACAGGAAGGGAAACGCAGGCTTCGCGCTTCCCTCTCTGCCGGACGCTCCAATTAGAACAGCTTTTTGAGGCCCTCCAGGGCGTCGCCGATTTCCGCGGTGGTAAGTTTTGCCTTGATGCCCGCCACCAGCGGCTCCAGCTGCTGGTTGGGGAGGTCCACCCCCAAAAGCCGCTCGATGGTCTTGATGGGCTCCTTCTCAAAGCTCTTCAGGAGGGCGGGGTCCGCCTTCAGCTTCTCCACCACTTCCTCCACTTTGCCCTTTACGTCAAAATTCAGCTCCATTGTCCATCGCTCCTTGAAGGTTTTTGTCATCACCCGCTCCGGGGTCTGCTTGTCCATTATAGCACAAAACCGGCCAAGTCTCCAGGCAGCCGCCCAGGATTTTTAAAAAATCCAAGGCCGAAGGCCGGGTAGGGCGTGACACCGGAGGCTAGGTCTCCGGGCACCTTGCTGGGATTCTTCGCCCTGGTTAAGCCCCTGCAAGGGGCGGGTGGGGCGTGACACCGGGGGCACCCCGGCGGGGGCACGCCGTCAGAGACAAAAAAATTTTGGGGCTTCGCCGTTTTTTTAACAAATTATCTATAGCCTTTTTGGAAGAAATGTAATATAATGAATTTGATTTCGGCAAAGGAGCGAAGTTTCCCGCTTCGCAAACCAAAGTATAAACCAGGAGAGGTGGAAAAATCATGAAACAGATCGATTTGACCAAGTACGGCATCACCGGCACCACAGAGATCGTCTACAATCCCTCCTTTGAAATGCTTTTCGAGGAGGAGCTGAAGGAGGACCTCACCGGCTTTGAGCGGGGCCAGCTTAGCGAGCTGGGGGCCGTCAACGTCATGACCGGCATCTACACCGGCCGCTCCCCCAAGGATAAGTTCATCGTCATGGACGAGAACTCCAAGGACACCGTCTGGTGGACCACCGACGAGTACAAGAACGACAACCACCCCGCCTCCGAAGAGACCTGGCGTGTGGTAAAGGACATCGCCATCAAGGAGCTTTCCGGCAAGCGGCTCTTTGTGGTGGATGCCTTCTGCGGCACCAACGCCGATACCCGCATGGCCATCCGCTTCATCATGGAGGTGGCCTGGCAGGCCCACTTTGTGAAGAATATGTTCATCCGTCCCACCGAGGCGGAGCTGGAAAGCTTCGAGCCGGACTTCGTGGTTTATAACGCCTCCAAGGCCAAGGTGGAAAACTACCAGGAGCTGGGCCTCCATTCCGAGACCGCTGCCATGTTCAACATCACCAGCCGGGAGCAGGTTATTGTCAACACCTGGTACGGCGGCGAGATGAAGAAGGGTATGTTCTCCATGATGAACTACTACCTCCCCCTGCGGGGCATCGCCTCCATGCACTGCTCCGCCAACACCGATATGAACGGGGAGAACACCGCCATCTTCTTCGGCCTTTCCGGCACCGGCAAGACCACCCTTTCCACCGACCCCAAGCGCCTCCTCATCGGCGACGACGAGCACGGCTGGGACGACAACGGCGTCTTCAACTTCGAGGGCGGCTGCTACGCCAAGTGCATCGACCTCACCGAGGAGCGCGAGCCCGAGATCTTCCGCGCCATCAAGTTCGGCTCCCTGGTGGAGAACGTCATCCACGACGAGGCCACCCGCGTGCCCGACTACTCCGACGGCACCCTCACCGAGAACACCCGCGTGGGCTACCCCGTCGACTATATCCCCAACGCCGCCATCCCCGGCATCGGCGGCACCCCCAAGACCGTCATCTTCCTCACCGCCGACGCCTACGGCGTCATGCCCCCCATCTCCAAGCTCAACGAGAAGCAGGCCCAGTACTACTTCGTCTCCGGCTTCACCAGCAAGCTGGCGGGCACCGAGCGGGGCATCACCTCCCCTGTGCCCACCTTCTCCACCTGCTTCGGCGCTCCCTTCATGCCCCTGGACCCCTCTGTCTATGCCAACATGCTGGCGGAAAAGGTGCAGAAGTCCGGCGCAAATGTGTACCTGGTCAATACCGGCTGGTGCGGCAACAGCGGCAAGCGCATGAACCTCAAGTACACCCGCGCCATGGTCACTGCCGCCCTCAACGGCGAGCTGGAGAAGGCCGCGTTTGTCACAGACCCCTATTTCGGCGTTCAGGTACCCCCCTCCTGCCCCGGCGTGCCCGACGAGCAGATGATTCCTGAACTGCAGTGGCAGGGCGACAAGGCCGCCTATGAGGCAAAGGCCAAGGAGCTGGCGAAAGCGTTTGTGGAAAACTTTAAGAAGTACACCCACATGTCCCAGGATGTTGTGGACGCCGGTCCCAAGGTCGGGTAATACCTTACAGAAGAGAGATAGCAAACCCCTGGAAATCTGTCTGACGGATTTCCAGGGGCTTTCTGCACTGCACAGTCCGAGCCTCCCGCGCATAAG
>OFFW01002353.1_pt1 | contig 10383 bp, 9 predicted proteins | sample 1521501 | NCBI WGS metagenome assembly OFFW01 (sample SAMEA3504107, study PRJEB24116) | mouse gut metagenome | biome: mouse gut; feature: mouse-associated habitat; material: faeces | place: Denmark | collected 2011
CATACATGGCTCGTATCGCAGGTGTAGATTTACCAAGAGAAAAACGTGTTGAAATCGGATTGACTTATATTTACGGAATCGGGAGAGTAAGTTCCAACCGTATTCTTGCAGAAGCAAAAGTGAATCCGGATACCCGCGTCAGAGATTTAACTGACGAGGAAGTAAAGAGAATCAGTGAAGTGATTGACCGGACTCAGATGGTAGAAGGTGATTTGAGAAGAGAAATCGCCCTGAACATCAAGAGATTACAGGAAATCGGATGTTATCGCGGTATCCGTCACAGGAAAGGCCTTCCGGTTCGCGGTCAGAAAACAAAGACCAATGCAAGAACCAGAAAGGGTCCGAAGCGTACTGTTGCCAACAAGAAAAAATAGGCATTGAACACTGAATAAAAGCAGGGTGTGAACGCAGCCTGAATTTAGTGGGAAAACCGTTTCCGGAGATGGCGAAGGCAGACAGAACATCCAGGGCAGTACAGGGTAACTGCCTTTATAACATGATAATAAAACAGAGAGAAAGTAGGTTAGTTTAGAAATGGCGAAAAACACTGCAAAAAAAGTGACAAAAAAGCGCGTAAAGAAAAACGTTGAACGTGGACAGGCGCACATTCAGTCATCTTTTAACAATACAATTGTAACGATTACAGATGCTGAAGGAAATGCTTTATCATGGGCAAGTGCAGGCGGTCTTGGTTTTAGAGGTTCAAGGAAATCTACTCCGTATGCTGCACAGATGGCAGCAGAAACAGCAACAAAAGCAGCTCTTATACATGGTTTGAAAACAGTAGACGTTATGGTAAAAGGACCTGGTTCCGGAAGAGAAGCAGCAATCCGTGCGCTTCAGGCATGTGGTCTTGAAGTAACAAGCATCAAAGATGTTACTCCTGTACCTCATAACGGATGTCGTCCGCCCAAACGTAGAAGAGTCTGATTAGGAGGTATAAGTTAAGATGGCAATAAACAGAGTTCCGGTTCTGAAAAGATGCAGATCCCTTGATCTGGATCCCATATTTTTAGGATATGACAAGAAGTCCAACAGAACCTCGGCAAGAGCAGGCAGGAAGATCAGTGAGTACGGCCTGCAGCTGAGAGAGAAGCAGAAAGCTAAATTTATCTATGGCGTACTGGAGAAGCCTTTCAGAAATTATTACAAGAAGGCTGAGAGAATGAAGGGTATGACCGGTGAAAACCTTATGGTCATGCTGGAGAGCAGACTGGACAGCGTAGTGTTCAGAATGGGCTTCGCAAGAACAAGAAGAGAGGCAAGACAGATCGTCGGCCACAAGCATTTCCTGGTAAACGGAAAGCCGGTTCAGATTCCTTCCTATCTGATCAAGGCGGGCGATGTGATCGAAGTAAGAGAGAAAGCAAGATCCCTGCAGAGATATAAGGATATCTTCGAGGTGACAGGCGGCAGACTTGTTCCGGAGTGGATCGAAGTAGATCAGGAGGCAATGAAAGGAACAGTCAAATATCTTCCGACAAGAGAAATGATTGATGTTCCGGTTAACGAGATGCTTATCGTCGAGTTGTACTCCAAATAATAGCGTTGTTCGCAAAGGAGGGTATTTGCGTGTTTGATTTTGAGAGACCGAATATTGAGGTTGCAGAAATCTCAGAAGATAAGAAGTACGGTAAATTCGTAGTTGAGCCCTTAGAAAGAGGTTACGGAATTACGCTGGGTAATTCTCTTAGAAGAATTATGCTTTCTTCTTTGCCGGGTGCGGCAGTCAGCCAGGTTAAAATCGAAGGTGTATTACATGAATTCAGCTCCATTCCCGGCGTGAAGGAAGATGTTACTGAGATTATCATGAACATCAAGAGCCTTGCAATAAAGAATAGCAGCGATACCAATGAGCCTAAGACCGCGTACATCGAGTATGAAGGAGAGGGCGTTGTCAGAGCGTCAGATATTCAGGTTGATCAGGATGTCGAGATACTGAATCCGGATTTAGTGATTGCAACGTTAAGCGGTAAAGATACGAAACTGTATATGGAATTGACGATTACCAGAGGCAGAGGCTATGTGAGTTCTGAGCGCAACAAGACAGAAGACCTGCCGATCGGTGTGATCGCGGTGGATTCCATCTACACGCCTGTTGAGAGAGTGAATGTGACGGTAGAGAATACACGTGTCGGCCAGATCACGGACTTTGATAAGCTGACACTGGATGTCTACACCAACGGCACACTGGAACCCGATGAGGCAGTCAGTCTTGCGGCCAAGGTACTGAGCGAACATCTGAATCTTTTCATCGATCTGTCTGAGAATGCCAAGACCGCAGAGGTTATGGTAGAGAAAGAGGACGATGAGAAAGAGAAAGTGCTGGAGATGAGCATCGACGAGCTGGAGCTTTCAGTGCGTTCTTATAACTGTTTGAAGAGAGCCGGTATCAATACGGTGGAAGAGTTGACAAACAAGACTTCCGAAGATATGATGAAGGTCCGTAATCTGGGCCGTAAGTCGCTGGAGGAAGTGTTGGCGAAGTTAAAAGAATTGGGCCTGCAGTTAAACCCCAGCGATGAGGTTTAAAGAGAAGCCCGATCCAACATAGAAGGCACAGAGGGTAAGTCCAAAGAGCGCCTCTGCGTCTGCTCATGAATGGAAACCATCAATGCATTCGGTAAGTAAGTCCAAAGCGCGTGGCCGGATGTACACCATGAAGTGGGAGTAAACTCTCTGTAGAGAGCTCCCCAGTGAGAAAGGAGCCTGTTATGGCAAAATACAGAAAACTCGGCAGAACATCTGACCAGAGAAAAGCATTACTCAGAAGTCAGGTAACGGCACTTTTATACAACGGAAAGATCGTTACCACGGAAGCGAGAGCGAAGGAAGTCCGCAAGATTGCAGAGGGACTGATCGCGATGGCTGTCAAAGAGAAGGACAATTTTGAGAACGTCAAGGTTACCGCCAAGGTACCCCGCAAGGATAAGGACGGCAAGAGAGTCAAGGAAGTGGTAGACGGCAGGAAGGTTACCGTGTACGACAGCGTGGAGAAAGAGATCAAGAAGGATATGCCTTCCAGACTGCATGCCAGAAGACAGATGCTTAAGGTTTTATATCCTGTTACGGAAGTGCCTTCCACACCGGCAGGCAGGAAGAGAGGCACCAGGGAAGTAGATCTGGTCGCAAAACTCTTCGACGAGTATGGAGCTAAATATGCAAGCCGCAACGGCGGTTATACAAGGATCATCAAGATCGGACCCCGTAAGGGAGACGCAGCAATGGAAGTTGTTCTTGAGCTGGTATAAAGACGAGATGAAAACACAGGCAGGCCCCGCAGTTTTGCGGGGCTTCTTTGTATCATGCATTCGGCCTGTTCCAAATCGCTTTCGGCGAAGGGAAACCAACTGTTACGAAATGGAAGTAAATTTTTCAAATTTAGGGATGGATTTTATCTGTAAATATGCTACAATAGATATAGCTTTTTGACTAATAAGGGGCATTGGAGGAACAAGAAGATGAAACTAAAACAGAAAATCTTATTGATCGCACTGATTCCGCTGCTGATACTCGGCGTGGCGATTACAGTGGTCAGCAATAAGAAGATCAACGATGCAATGAAAGTGACCATTTCGGACGGTCTGCGCGGAACAGCGACGGCTGTACGATCTACCTTCAGAAAGATGAACAGTGAGCCATACACTCTGAACGAGAACAACGAACTGGTCAAGGGAGATTTTAATATTTCCCAACAGGTAGATCTGGCGGACGATATCAAGGAAGTATCGGATATTGACGTTTCAATCTATTTCGGCGATACCAGATATATGACTTCGGCCAAGGATGCGAGCGGCCAGAGAGTTCTGGGTACATTGTCGGATACTACGGTAAAGGATAATGTACTGGGACAGGGCAAAGAGTATTTTACTGACAACGTACAGGTATCCGGCCAGCAGTATTTCGGTTATTATATTCCTTTGTTTGACTTTGAGACGGGTGAGACAGTCGGTATGGTCTTTGCCGGTATGCAGAAGGAGATCGTTGATTCGCAGATCAGACAGATTACCATGATCATCGTTGCTCTGGCTGTTGTACTTATGATCTTCTGTGCAGTGCTCATTTTTATGATCGTCGGCAAGATGTCGAAGAGACTGAGTATAGGCGTGAACGCTCTGGAAGAGGTGGCACAGGGCAAACTCAACTTCAAGTTTGATGATGATTCCCTGCGGCAGACAGACGAAGTCGGCGAGATCTGCAGGGCGATCAAGAAGCTGGAAGAGAACCTGTCGGATATCATTAAGAACGTGATTTCAGGAAGCAAGGAGCTTCTGGAAGCATCCGATAATCTGCGCAACAGAACGAGCATAACAAGCGAGCATGTTGAGCAGATGGAGAAGGCGGTCAATGAGATCGCAATTGGCGCCGGTTCCCAGGCTGAGGAGACACAGAGCGCGACAGAGAATATCATCCTGATGGGTAATATGATCGAGGAGGCAGCCGGTGAGCTGGATAACCTGAATCACAAGGCACGGAATCTGAAGGCAGGCGGTGAGGCTGTTATGGATGTAATCCGTGAACTTCAGGAGAGCAATGCCAAGACAGGTGAATCTATTGATATCATTTATGAACAGACGAATGTTACCAATGAGTCTGCACAGAAGATCAAAGAAGCGACAGCGCTTATTACCAATATAGCAGAAGAGACGAATCTGCTTTCCCTGAATGCTTCCATCGAGGCGGCACGTGCGGGCGAGCAGGGTCGTGGTTTCGCAGTTGTTGCGGCACAGATACAGAAACTGGCAGAGCAGTCTAACGAATCGGCAAGACAGATCGAGAGGATCATCCTTTCCCTGATCGAGGATTCTGACAAGTCCGTTATCACGATGAATGAAGTGAAAGAGATAATGGAACAGCAGAGCCAGAACGTAATGAAGACCAATGAGCAGGTTGCACAGCTGGTTGAGGAAGTAGAGCAGTCTATCGGTGTGATCGATGAAGTATCTGCCAAGACCGCCAAGATCAATGAAGCGAGAAGCAGTGTTGTTGATACCGTACAGAACCTGTCGGCGATCGCCGAGGAGAATGCGGCAAGTACAGAGGAGACATCCGCATCCGTAACAGAAATCAGCGGCATCATCAATGAGATCGCAGATGAGGCTCATGAGTTGAAGACCATCTCTAATCAGATGGATGAGACGATGTCGATGTTCGTATTATAATTACATCGTAGTTTGTGAATTGCATAACATAACGAAGGAGTACGCAGATGATGCGTACTCCTTTTTTAAATTACCATTTCCTGATCCGAAAATTTGATCTTATAGTAAACGACATTAGAAATTTCGTTTACTATAACTTCAAAGGACAATCTGAAAGTGCTGATAATCTTTGGAGGAGTTCCAGTTGCCGCCCCAGGTAAAGCCGTGTGCGGTAAAAAGCCTGTAGCAAAGGTCGTTCTCATCAATCTTATAAGGAAAACTCCGGGAGCGGTCGGCATAGATCTCACTGCCTTTGGGGGAGATATAAGTTTCGCCCTGTGTGGGCCTGTTGAAGACCACATAGGGATTGTAAAACGGGTTGATGTCAATGGCACAGCCAAGCGCATGTTTGGAGAGGCTGTCGGTGCCGTCCACCACCCTGTAGTTGAAACAGGAGGTGTTGTTATCTTCCATGGACAGGGTGTCGTCCCCGCCGTATTCGTCGATGAGGCGGATTCGTTCGATCCGGTAGTCATTCAGATAAAGCTCATAGAAGATCTCCACCATGTCCTGAGCGATGGCCTTATTGCAGATCAGCTCTCCGGTCTGCGTCTCTCCGTTAAAATCAACATACAGAAGTCCCACATAGTGCAGATCCTCATAGGGGACGGTACATCCGCTCTCAGGATATGAGATGCCGGTGATCCGTTCCTTGACTTCATCGCTCAATGGTTCGTAGTAGAAACCGTCCTGATAGGTAGTGCGTTCCGGGTTCATGCTCATTTCTTCCTTCTCCCAATCCGATTGCCGTGTCTGCGGGTCCGTGCCGACGCCAGAACCCGCAGCAGACTCTTCTGAGGTATTGTATGCAGACGGCATGTCCGGTGTTTCGGGAGCGTTTGGGTCAGCGGCAGATTTCTGTATCTGCGGATTGCCTGTGTCAGCGGCGGGTTTCTGTGTCTGCGGATTGCCTGTGCCGGCGGAGGAATCTGTTGCCGGCGGACTGTCAGCGGCAGTGGAAGACTCGGAAGCAGGCGGAGCGTCAGAAGTGCCCGTCAGTTCGGTGTCAGGCGGCTCCTCGGTTTCTGAGCGGCCGTAGGCCAGTTCGGGATTGTTGTCGGCGTAATCCTGCAGCGTTTCTGCACCGGTCAGATATTGTGCGAAAAAAGCGCACAGCAGAACGAAGAGCAGGAGGAATACAAAGGTTCCTGAGATTTTTTGGACTTTATGTGAAATTGTTCTTTTTTGCATGAATACTGTGCTCCTTGTGTAGTATATTGATCGCCCGCAGGCGAGGATCTGGATGTCTGAAACCGAAAAGTTATCGGCCAGTCATATAAAGTATACCACAAATGAAACTCTTGTGCTTTCAAATATTTTCTAGTAAAATAGGACATAAAGTTGTGTCATGACAGGGAAAATGATCGCTTCCGGTAAGAGGAGAGATGGTATAGATGGGTATTATAAAGGCGGATAAGCTGGTTTTTGAGTATATCAGACGTGATGAAGAGGGAAATGTTGAGGGGATCACCCGCGCAGTGGATGAAGTGGATCTGGATGTGCAGCAGGGTGATTTTATTGCGGTTCTGGGGCATAACGGCTCCGGGAAGTCTACGCTGGCGAAACATATCAATGCTATTTTGTATCCGACTGAGGGCACCGTGTGGGTGGACGGGATGGATACGAAGGATGAAAAGGATCTGTGGAACATCAGGCAGGAAGCAGGGATGGTCTTTCAGAATCCGGACAATCAGATCATCGGTCAGGTAGTGGAGGAGGATGTCGGATTCGGACCGGAGAATATGGGGATTCCTACAGAGGAGATCTGGGCGCGGGTGGAAGAGAGCCTGAAAGCGGTAGGTATGTATAAGTACCGCAAGTTTTCCCCAAACAAACTGTCCGGGGGACAGAAGCAGAGAGTTTCCATCGCCGGCGTGATCGCCATGCATCCCAAATGCATCATACTGGATGAGCCGACGGCGATGCTCGATCCCAACGGGCGTAAGGAAGTGGTGCGTGCGGTGCGTGCGCTCAATGATGTAGAAGGGATCACAGTCCTTTTAATCACCCATTATATGGAGGAGATCATTCATGCCGATAAAGTGTTCGTCATGGATAAGGGCAGGATCGCGATGCAGGGCACGCCGCGGGAGATCTTTTCCAGAGTGGAGCATCTAAAGCATCTGCGTCTGGATGTGCCGCAGGTGACTCTGCTGGCCCATGAGCTTAAGAAAAGCGGTGTCGGACTGCCGGACGGCATTCTGACGGTGGAGGAACTGACACAGGAACTGATGCGCTTATATCATGTGTAGAAGCGTCCGGGTTGCGAGACGGTGTGCCGGTATCGGCACGATTTCGGTCTGCCGGTGTGCAGACTGTGAGAAAGGCTTGGTTGTGGAATGTCGATCATATTAGATCATGTTAATTATGTGTACGGCGGCGATACTGCGCTTGCGGTACATGCATTGAAGGATATCAATCTGGTGATACCGGACGGCCAGTTTATCGGGCTGATCGGGCATACAGGTTCAGGAAAGTCCACGCTGGTGCAGCATTTGAACGGGCTGATCAAGCCTACCGGCGGCAGCATCTATTTTAACGGTGAGGATATCCATGCAGACGACTATGACAAAAAGAAGCTGCGCAGCAAGGTAGGACTGGTGTTTCAGTATCCGGAACATCAGCTGTTTGAAATTGATGTGTTTTCCGATGTCTGTTTCGGCCCCAGGAATCTGGGGCTGTCCAGACAGGAGACGGAGCTGCGGGCCTATGCGGCCCTGAAACAGGTAGGCTTGGAGGATGAATATTTCTATCAGTCGCCTTTTGACCTCTCAGGCGGGCAGAAGCGCCGGGTGGCGATTGCCGGGGTGCTGGCCATGAAACCGGATATACTCGTACTGGATGAGCCAACGGCGGGTCTGGATCCCAAGGGAAGAGACGAGATCCTGGATCAGATCGCAAAGTTGAAAGAAGAAACGGGTATCACCGTTATTCTGGTGTCCCACAGTATGGAAGATGTGGCGAAATATGTGGAACGCATTATTGTCATGAACCAGGGCGCGGTCATGTATGACGATGTGCCGCGGGAAGTCTTCAAGCATTACCGGGAGCTGGAAGAGGTAGGGCTGGCGGCACCGCAGGTAACTTATATCATGCAGGCGCTTCATAAGAATGGGATGCCCGTACAGACGGATGTCACGACGATCGCGGAGGCGAAGGACGAGATCCTGCGTGTGCTTGACGGACAGATGCGTGTGACAGAGCAGATGCAGGATTTGGGTGCCATGTGACGTGCCGGGATGATAATGATAAAAAAGCGGGAGCAGGAAGGAATCAAATATGTTACGAGACATTACATTGGGCCAGTATTATCAGACGGAATCCGTCATTCATAAACTGGACCCGCGTGTGAAGCTGATAGCGACAATATGCTTCATCATCTCTCTTTTTGTGGTAAAAAGCTGGATCGGTTATGCAGTGGCAGCCGTTTTTCTGGCGGTGGTGATCAGGCTGTCCCATGTGCCGTTTAAATACATGGTAAAAGGCATGAGAGCGATCGTGTTCATCATGTTGATCACGGTGGTATTTAACCTGTTTCTGACGCCGGGAGAGGTGCTTGTTACGGTGTGGAAGATAAAGATTACAAGGGAGGGCCTGCAGCAGGCGGTGACGATGGCAGTGCGGTTATCTTTCCTGATCGTGGGTTCTTCGGTCATGACGCTGACGACCACGCCCAACAGCCTTACAGATGCGATGGAGAAGCTGATGAAACCGCTTAAGGTCTTTAAGGTGCCTGTACATGAGGTGGCGATGATGATGTCCATCGCCCTGCGATTTATCCCGATTCTGCTGGAGGAGACGGATAAGATCATGAAGGCGCAGATTGCCCGCGGTGCGGATTTCGAGAGCGGTAATCTGATCAAGAAGGCGAAGGCTATGGTGCCGCTTCTTGTGCCGCTGTTCATATCGGCGTTCCGCAGGGCCAATGATCTTGCGATGGCGATGGAAGCCAGATGCTACCGGGGCGGCGAACACAGGACGAAGATGAAGCCCTTAAAATATGCGGCCAGGGACAGAATGGCGTATGGTGTGCTGGCGGCTTATTTTGCTGTCTGCATTGTGATCAGGATTTATCTGTAATATCGCAAAAAGTAAGGAAAGCGTAAGTAAAGTATAGTAAACGACATAACAAATTTCTGTTTCCGGCTCTTGCAGAAGCCATATACGGTAGCTACTGCAAGGCCGAAAACGAAATTTCTAATGTCGTTAACTATAGAATAAGAAAAATTTAAAGAAAAAGGCTTTGTATATGAAAAGAGTTATGTTAACCGTGGCATATGACGGGACAAATTACTGCGGATGGCAGGTACAACCGAATGGGGAGACGATAGAAGGCATCTTAAACAGATGCCTTTCTGAGCTTCTGGGGGAAAATGTGGCAGTGACAGGGGCAAGCCGGACTGATTCCGGAGTCCATGCGCTGGGCAACGTGGCGGTTTTTGACACGGACAGCCCTATTCCGGCGGATAAGATATCCTATGCACTGAACCGCAGATTGCCGGAAGATATTAAGATACAGCGGTCAGAGGAAGTAGACAGCACGTTCCATCCGCGCCACACGGCGAGCCGTAAGACCTATGAGTATCGAATCTACAGCGCGCCATTTCCCATGCCGGTACGCAGACTTTATACGTATTTTACTTATGTGCCTATGGATGTGGAACGGATGCGGCAGGCGTCGGCCTGTCTTGTCGGAACGCATGACTTCAAGAGCTTCTGCAGTGTCGGCGCGCAGGTGGAGACGACGGTGCGTCAGATTGATTCGCTGGAAATAGAAGAAGAGGGACGGGAGATCGTGATCCGGGTGACCGGGCGGGGATTTCTTTATAATATGGTGAGGATCATCGCCGGAACCTTGATGGAGGCAGGAAGAGGACACAGGGAGCCGGAGGATGTGGAGAAGATCCTGCAGGCAAGGGAGCGGCAGGCTGCGGGGCCTACGGCCCCGGCCTGCGGGCTTACGCTGGTGCGGATTGATTATCTGGATTAGGTATGCTTTTGTTACAATTTCAGCCTGTATTTTCTGAAAAAAACGGAAAATTCTCTTGCTAAATGCAGGGAAATATGGTATCATAGCATTCGTTGAAGTTACTTGTGAGAGAGCAAGAGCAGAATGTTATGAATATCAGGCTCCATGGTCAAGCGGTTAAGACATCGCCCTTTCACGGCGGTAACACGGGTT
>OFFW01002358.1_pt1 | contig 10355 bp, 6 predicted proteins | sample 1521501 | NCBI WGS metagenome assembly OFFW01 (sample SAMEA3504107, study PRJEB24116) | mouse gut metagenome | biome: mouse gut; feature: mouse-associated habitat; material: faeces | place: Denmark | collected 2011
GCGGGGGCATATAATGCCCCGCCTAAAGCCAACCCTATCAAAATATTGGCAAATCTGCTTTTCATTTTACTGTACCGCTATAAGTTACAACTGCACGTTGGTTGCCGAGGTCGGTTACATCGGCCGAAATTGTGATATTTCCTTCGCCGTCGTCGGTGACTTTGACCTTTCCTGCGGCTGCAACAGGGCGATTCTCGTCGTTAGGTCCGGCAACCTGGATGTTGCAGAAGTAGCATACAACCAATCCAGTCGCTTTGGTGATGTCAAACTCCTCACCGATGAGTGCCGGGGCTATCTGTAGATAGATTTTGTTGTAGTACGAGTCGGCCATATTTTCATCCGCAACGTCGAAGGAATATTGGATCAGTTCGCCGCCACGCACTGTTTTCTTGGTCACGGCATTGATTTCCGTCTGGTTGATTTGCTGTCCGTCGGGATTGAAGAATACCATTTCGTTTTTAACAACCGGGGCAAGCCCTGTGCATGGGCCGTTGTATTCAAAGGTTACACGTTCCGGGGTGCCTTGGGCGGCGTCGCCTCCCCATGGGGTTTTATATTTGTTGGTAACGTCGGCATAAATCATGCAGGTGCCGTCGCCGTTGTCGGTTATTTCGATGTATCCTTCAACTCCTACGTTGCGATATTCGTTATTGGGGCTTGAAAGCTGTATGGAGCCGTATTTGAAGTTGAATGTCCCTTCAGCCGCCTCGGCGAAGTCTATGCGTCGGCCTATGGATTCGGGCTTGATTTCGATATAGCCTTGGTCGGCACTCTCGTTTTCGAATTCGAATGCGAATTTCCACATCCCGTCACCTTTTACGGTTTTTTTCACGCCTGTAATAGCTGACTGGATTGCCAGTTCCCCGTCCATGTTGTAGTATTTCATCTCGTTCTTCGGGCCGGGTGTGGGGAACAGTTCTTCAAGGTCGTCGACATCGGTCGGCGTCCCGTTGTAAGAAGCCTTTAAAGTTGTGCCGTCGGCAAACGTAGCGTCTACCTCTATTGTCAGAACCCCTTTGGATGTGCGTGTGGATGAAAAAGTTCCTTCTTTCAGTTCGGTAACGGTGTTTGTGATTTCGCCGTCGGTGTACTCATACATTTTTATGGCAGCGGGGGCGTCTGTGCCGGTAAGTGCAACTTCTCCCTGATAAAGGGCTGAGGGTGCGATGTCTACTATGAACATGCGTTTCCCTGTTGCAAGGTCGCCAAGGGTGGTCACATTCCCGGCGGTGCCGAACAGGAACTGCACGCGAAGCCCTTCCTGGGCCGGGACATATCGGAACAGGCTTCCGAATGTCTCGCTCTTGTATTCCTCGTTGCCGTCAGTCCCCGTTACAAGCATGCCGATGTTGTATTCACGAAGGTCGAACGCAACTTTTTCAACTTTGTCGACATTATATTCCACCGTGGTCCCGTCGATAAGTTCCACTGTCATGGTCTCCACCAGTTCGGTGAACGCATAGGCGCTTGTGCCTGCTGCAATGGCCAGTATGGCCGACATTATGTTTTTTGTTTTCATCACTTCAAGGCTATTTTGATTGATTGGTTGTTGATGCGGAGGATATAGATGTTTGACGGCAGGCTGGATGCGTCGAGGGTTGTTGCGGCATTGCCTGTCGCAACGGTGCGTCCGTTGAGGTCGACAAGCCGGATGTCGGCATCCCCTCCGTTGAGCACCATTATGTTGCGTCCCTCCACAGCCACTTTCACCTGGGTGTCGTCGCCGGTTGCCACTGTGATGCCGGATAGTTCTTTTTCAAGGTCGTCGCGAGAATAGAAGTATTCGATAGGCTTGTTATCCCATTTGCCTTTGATTTCGAAACCTGCATCGTCAACAAGGTTGATTTCGAAAGTATAGTTGATGTAGTCGTCGGTCGATACCAGTACGGTGCCTTCATGAATCGGGCCGAGCAGGTCGTAAACACAGTAGGAACCATCCTTGAAATGTGCGTAACGGGTTCCTTCGTCGGTTACGAACCCTTGTTCGAGGCTCATCGGTTCATATGTGCCGCCGGCGTTCAGGTCATTCTCGTTCCAACGGTATGAAGCCGTGGTGTATAGGCCGGGTTTAATAGCCGCGTCGCTTGCGGGTGACAGGAATGTCATGCGCAGAAGGTCGCCGCCATAGTTTATGCTTTCGTCACGTCCGGCAGGTGAGCCGAGGTCGACAATGAATGAGCGGCATCCGCCTTTAAGGCCGGTGTGCCATATGCGTCCGGTTTCGAGTTTGCTGAAGTCGAGGTCGACGTCGTCGGTAAGGTTGGAAACGGCACTTTTAAATGTGGCGTTGTCGGTGTTGAGCAACATCGGGCCGCTGAAAGTAACCTTTATGTGGTAGCCGAGGTTGGTAATCGCGTCAAGTGTCCCGTTTACGTTGCCGTCCTCGTCGGTGTTTATTGTAAATTCTCCTGATTCAAGGTAGCCATATGTGTATTCTCCATCCTTGCGTTCGCGGATAAACGAGCCGAATGGCATTGTTACGGTCTGATCGCCAAAGGGGTATTCGATTTCGCGGCATGGATACCATGTGAATCTGTCCAAAGAGCCGGCGTTGGTATATGTACCTGGGAAAACGGCAAAGTCTTTTTTCTGGGTCACACGTTTGTGAGCCACCATCATCGCAAGATTGAATCCGTCGCCTTTCATTGCTCCATTACTGTCATACTCGCCTGAATACAGGTTAATATATGTCACACCGTTATTGGAGTAATCCGTCACACCCTGATAGAATGCTATGCCGCCGTTCATCGTTACATCCACATCCTTTTTCATCATTACATAGGCTGTCGGTTTTTCGTTACTATTTGTAACGGGGATTCGCCCGGTGTAACGAAGATCGCATGTTTCATTGGTTACCGGATCGGTTGTGGTTGTGGTGATAGTGTACATGCCGGCTTCGTCACATTCAACGGTTACAGGTGCTGTTATGCGTTGTGTTCCTTGCCGCTTGCCGTCTTTGTAATAACTCAGGTCGGAATAGTCTGGGTCGAACACACCGGGTGCGTCGGCCTGTGTGGCATCCTTGGGGTTATAGGTTCCGGGAAGCAGGGCTGCCGGGTCGGTTGCTGAATTATACATGTCAAGGACGAGCACATATCCCTCGTTAATCGACAATGACCCTTTCAGGTGGTCGTATTTTGCATTTTCAGAATCGGAAAGGATTACGTAATAGTTCGGAACATCGTAGCCCGCTTCGTCGTAGATGGCGACCACGGAATATGACAGTTCCTTCGTCGATGCCATGGCGGCAATTATGCCCAAGGCCATGAACGCTGTTGTAAGTAGAAATTTTTTCATAAGAATAAATTGTGATATGATAATGAAACTTTATTAGATGTGAATTATGTGTGAAACTTGTTTGAATGGTATGTTGAGATTTTAGGTGGTTTTTAACATGACTTGCCAAATATACCTAAATCTTCACCAAACTGCCCGCCATGATTGTTAAAATCTGTTAATGCAATGACCGCGGGCGTCATTTATTGACATAGGTCAATTTTTTACTCGTAATTGTCGGCATGGTCTGCTTTATCGCGCCACTAAATTGCAATATGTCCGGTTATTTTATATTCCGGGATAATCTGTTTGCAATAATAAATGCCCATGTTTGCCTGTTACATTGGAAAATCTTAATTTTACAGACTGAAACAAAACATGTAATTTTATGAATCTGTTTGACAAAATTTCAGAAGATATAAAGAAAGCTATGCTGGCACGTGATGCCCGCCGTCTTGAGTCGTTGCGTGGCATCAAAAAGGAATTCCTTGAGGCAAAGACAGCCAAAGGCTCCGACGGGAACCTTACTGATGAGAAGGCTGTGCAGATTTTGGCCAAGATGGTGAAGCAGCGCAAGGAAAGTGCTGAAATCTACACTCAGCAGAACCGCCCGGAACTGGCTGAGGCCGAAATGGCCCAGGCTGCCGTGATTGAGGAATATATGCCCAGGCAGCTGTCGGATGAAGAGCTTACAGCGGCTATCAACGAAATTATAGGCCGTGTGGGTGCCACTTCGCCGAAGGAAATGGGGAAAGTGATGGGTGTTGCCTCAAAGGAACTCGCAGGGAAGGCCGAGGGACGTGCCATCTCGGCAAAGGTCAAAGACCTCCTTTCGGCGTTGGCCTGACAGGTTGTTGGCAGCATCGGTTACGAGATGCGGAAAATGTAGGGAAAACAGAGGGCGCGTCGGCAAAATTTTGTAATTTTGCCGACTGAAAACAGCAATAAATCTATCATACAGGATGCTTACTTTACAGCAGATAAAATCGAATCCCGCCGAAGTTGTCGCACGCTTGGCGGTGAAGGGGTTTGATGGCAAGGAAGCCATCGACCGCGTACTTGCCTTGGACGACCGTCGCCGCCAGCTTCAGCTCGACAACGACAAGGCTGCGGAACTCAACCGCCTTTCGGCCTCTATCGGCGCTTTGATGAAACAGGGGAAGCGTGACGAGGCCGAGCAGGCCAAACAGGAAGTGGCACTTCTGAAAGAATCGCAACGCGGCATCGCACAGCAGCTTGCCGAAACCGAACAGGAACAGCACGACCTGCTGATTACGATTCCAAACATGCCTTGCGCCATGGTTCCAGCGGGGACTTCGGCTGCCGACAACGTGGTTGAGAAAACCGGCGGCCCGATGCCTGAACTGGGTGAAGACGCGCTGCCTCATTGGGAATTGGCGAAAAAATATAACCTTATAGATTTCGACCTCGGTGTTAAAATCACCGGTGCCGGTTTCCCGGTGTATATGGGTAAAGGGGCGCGGCTGCAACGTGCGCTCATACAATTTTTCCTTGACAGGGCCAATGATGCAGGCTATCTGGAAATCGAACCCCCTTATGTTGTCAACGAGGCTTCTGCCTATGGCACCGGGCAGCTGCCTGACAAAGAGGGGCAGATGTATCACTGCCAGCTCGACAACCTCTACCTTATCCCCACCGCAGAAGTGCCTGTGACCAATATCTACCGCGACGTTATCCTTTCGGAAGAAGAACTCCCTAAGAAAAACTGCGCGTATTCGGCATGTTTCCGTCGCGAAGCCGGTTCATATGGCAAGGATGTGCGCGGCCTTAACCGTCTGCACCAGTTCGACAAGGTGGAGATTGTGCGTGTGGAGCGTCCTGAGGATTCCTATGCCGCTTTGGAAGATATGAAGGATCACGTGCAGGGCTTGCTTGACTCCCTTGGGTTGCCATGGCACATTTTGCGCCTTTGTGGCGGCGATATGAGCTTTACATCGGCCATTACATTCGACTTCGAAGTATGGTCGGGTGCGCAGCAGCGTTGGCTTGAAGTTTCATCGGTATCGAATTTTGAAACATACCAGGCCAACCGCCTGAAATGCCGCTATCGCGGTGCGGATAAAAAGACGCGCCTTTGCCACACGCTTAACGGTTCAGCCCTGGCTCTGCCGCGAATAATGGCTGCGCTGCTCGAAAACAACCAGACCCCGGAGGGTATTGTCGTTCCCGAATGCCTGCGCAAATACACCGGTTTCGATATCATAAACTGATAAGGAAGTCGTAAAGATTATTCTATATCCCATAAGGGATTAATCCCCACAATAATCTTTATGACGTATTTATTGACTTAAAAAACTATATGGAAAGAGGTTGCGCCTTTGTGGACACAACCTCTTTCTTTAACCTCATCAACACAGATATATGAGACATTTATTAACCAAAATTCTGTTTGCATTAGCATTGCCGTTATGCTGTGTATGTGTAAGTTCGTGTGGCACAGACGATCCGGAACCGGTGGAAAAACCTGTTCCCGACCCTGATCCCGAGGAACCTGTAATCCCTGCCGAACCGGCTGCATGCGATAACAAGGTTGTGGCTCACCGGGGTGGCGCCAAGGAACTTGGTGAAACGGTGCCCGATAATTCCCTAGCATCGCTTGATTATGCCAAATCGCTGGGCTGTTATGCATCGGAATGCGACATCTATATTACTGCCGACAAGCGTGTTGTGGTGGCTCATGCCGATAGTGACGGGAAAATCAACGGCTATTACCCGTTTGATGCGACCCTTGACGAGCTGCGTCAAACCCCGCTGTCGAATGGTGAGCAGATTCCCACCCTTGAGGAATATCTCGACCATGCGATGACCAATGGCAGTTGCACACGTTTATGGCTGGATATCAAGAATGTGACGAAGCCGGAAACGCTTCCCGACCACCCGGTGGAGGCTTGCAGGCAAGCGTGCAGGATTATAGCCGGGAAAGGTGCGGAAAAGTGGGTGGAATTCATATGCACAGGCAATGAGGAGGTTATGTCGCGGTGTGCCCCCATTGTGTGGCGTTATGAAGGATTGAAAATGGGATGGATGGCCAACAAACCTGTCGAGGAGTATATCGCCCATAGCTACGAATGGGCCAATATGGATGTTAAGAACATGACCGATGCCACTCATTCCGGCCCCCGCACTGTCGACGAGTTTGCCAATGCCGGGGTGGCTATCAGCGTGTATAATGTTGACAAGCCTAAGAATATGCGCTATTATATCGAGCGCCTTGACAAGATGAAGGCGATATGCACCAATTATCCCGCCCTGTTGCTACAGGAAATGGGGCTGGACAGGCAATAAACGGGCAGCCATGAAGCCTGTGGTGCATGGCATTTGACTCACTTAAATATATAATCAGGCGTTATATTCCCTGCGGCTGAAAGAAAGCGCTCAGTGATGATATAAAATAATTTTTACGCCTTACGCCTTACTTAAGATATGGGTTGGATAGAATCGTTATTGTTTGAACATAGCGCGTTACAGGCGGTGGTAGTGCTCTGCCTTATCTGCGCGGCGGGCATGGCTTTGGGTAAAATCAAGATTGCCGGAATCTCGCTCGGGGTGACATTTGTGTTTTTCGTGGGAATCCTTGCAGGTCATATCGGAATCAGCGTTGATGAGGCCATATTGGATTACGCGGGCGATTTCGGCCTTGTACTGTTTATCTATGCCCTTGGCCTGCAGGTCGGCCCCGGTTTTTTCAGTTCGCTGGCCCATGGGGGTATAAAGCTGAACATGCTCGGACTGGCATTGGCTGTTGTGTCGCTTCTGATGGCCGTGGGGCTTACGTTTGTCACACCTGTGAGCCTTCCCGACATGATGGGTGTGTTCTGCGGTGCGTCGACAAATACGCCTGCGCTGGGAGGTGTGCAGCAGATGCTTGCGCAGCTCGGCATACCGTCGGGTACACCTGCCCTTGGGTGTGCGGTGGCGTATCCACTTGGCGTGGTGGGGGTGATTCTGGCCATAGTGTTCATGAGGAAAGTTTTTGTAAGGCAGTCGGATATATCGTCGGCCCCGCTTCATGAGATTCCCAAACCTAAAATCACCGAGTTTGAGGTGACCAACAAGGGGATTGTGGGAAAGAGCGTGGCCGATGCCGCCCGGATGTTTGATTGCCATTTTGTGATTTCGCGTCTTTGGCGTGACGGGGTGGTGTCGATTCCGACCTCTACCACCGTGCTTGAGATGCACGACCGCCTGCTGGTGGTAAGCACACCTGAGGATGTGGAGCGCCTGCATGTGATTTTCGGGGAACAGGATAACACCGACTGGAATGATGCCGGGATTGACTGGAATGCTGTCGACCGCCAGCTTGTGTCGCACCAGTTCATTGTGACGCGCCGCCAGCTCAACGGCAAGACGCTTGGCTCGCTCAGACTCCGCAACCTTTATGGGGTGAATATAAGCCGGGTTTACCGAAGCGGTGTACCCTTGCTTGCAGCACCCGATCTGCGGTTGCAGTTCGGCGACAAAATAGTTGTGGTCGGTGAGCAGAAAGCTATCGACAAAATCGAACCGCTGATCGGTAACACCGTCAACACCCTGGATGAACCCAACCTGTTCGCCGTTTTCATCGGCATAGTTTTGGGTGTGGCATTGGGTGCGGTGCCGTTCCATTTCCCCGGGGTAGGCGTGCCTGTGAGCCTCGGTCTGGCTGGTGGCCCTATCATAATGGGTATCCTTGTCGGCACTTTCGGCTCGCGCTTCCATATGATTACCTACACCACTGCCAGTGCCAACCTGATGCTTCGAGCCATAGGGCTGTCGCTTTTCCTGGCATGCCTCGGCCTGTCGTCAGGCGCCGGATTCTTTGAATCGGTGTTCCGTGCCGAAGGGGTGATGTGGATAGGCATCGGAGCCTTCCTGACAATCGTGCCGGTGGTGTTGCTCGGCCTGGTTGCCGTGAGATTTATGCATCTTGATTTCGGCACGGTAACCGGCATGCTCTGCGGCTCCATGGCCAACCCCATGGCTTTGGAATATGCCAACTCCACCCTTCCCGGCGACCGCCCGTCAGTGGCTTATGCCACCGTTTATCCTATCAGCATGTTTGCCCGCGTCATCCTTGTGCAGCTGGTCATCCTCCTGCTGATGTAATCAGTCGGATTACAATATTGCGACCAAATAGTAAGCGAAGATACCGACGGCTAAAACCTCCGTCGGTATCTTCGCTTACAACTTACAACTTACAACTTATAACTTACAACTTATAACTTATAACTTATAACTTATAACTTATAACTTACAACTTAGAACGGGTATCCTATAGCTAGGTGGAATGCGAGGGATTTTCCGAACGATTCCATGTTGTAGTAGCCTTTCTTGCCGGTGTCGTAGGGGGCGTGGATACCTATGCCGAGGTCACCTCGTATAACGAGCATACCTATGTCGAAGCGGAGACCGGCACCTGTGCCTAGGGCAATGTCGCGCAGGAAGGTGGATGCCTTAAGCTGTCCGCCGGGACGGAGTGGGTCATCCTTGAGGAGCCACACGTTGCCCGCGTCGATGAATACGGCGCCGTGGAGCGGGCCGATTATTGGGAAACGGTATTCAAGGTTCATTTCGAATTTGAATGTACCGGTCTGGTCAAAGTAGCTGTCGCGCACATCCTCCGGCGGCCTGTAGCTTCCCGGACCAAGGGAACGAACTGTGAATGCGCGGATTGAGTTGGCACCACCTACATAGAACTGCTCGGCATAGGGCACTTCCTTGGCGTTGCCGTAGGCATGTGCCGCGCCGAGGGCCACACGGCTCACCAGCCAGTTGTCGCCCCAAAGCCGGCGGTTATAAACGAGCTGGGTGGTACCTTTGACGAATTGTGAGAACGGTGTGCCAAACAATTCTTTCTCACCATGTTTGCCGCATAGTTCGTAAACGCTCCAAAACAGGTTGCCGGCCTCTTGCAGGGTTGTCTGCCAGGTGATGGCGTTGTCGCGGTCAAATGCCCGGTCGTAGGTGTAAGTGTAGCTCAACTGGGGGATATACTGGCTGCGGAAACTCAGGGCTATCGCCGGGTTTGCATTGGTGATGGAGTCGAACACCTGGGTGGTGTTGAGCAGGTTTGTGTAGGTCAGTTTGAATGGTGTGAGGGTATGGGAGGAGTAGCGCGATGATTGCCAGTCGTAGTTGAACGAGAAATTGAACTGCGCCATCTTGAAATAGTGCGGGCGGTTAAGGATGTCGAAATCCAAAGTGAAACGCGTCCAGTTGAGGTTGCGGTTTCGGCGCTTGATAAAGCCGGGCGCGAGTAGCCGAGGCACTGCAAGAGAGGTCGATATCCCCAATTCATAGGAGTTGAACAGCGATGATTTGCCCTTGCCTGTCTGCCATTCGTAATTGCCTGTAAGGGTGACGTTGAATTGCTCGCCCCCGCCGAAAATATTGCGGTTGGTCAGGCCGAGAAGGATTCCAGGCCCGATATAGGAGTTTGATTTCGAGGAGGCATTGAGTTCGACGGTAGCTTCCAGGGGGGTGTCGAATGTGCAGTTCACAATTACGTTGAGTTTGCGGTCGTTGCGGGCGGAATCCGGCACCACGTCGATATTGATGGCGTTGAAAATCCCGAGACGGGCAAGGCGTGTCTGCGTTCTGTTCATGTCGCGAACGGCAAACACTTTCCCTTGTCGGAAGGTGACACATTCGGGAATGAGCTGGTGGCGCAGGCGCGACGGTTTCATCTGGATAAGGGTACCCCGCGAGGTGTGTATCGTGTCGGGGGTGCCCCCTCCCTGGTTACGGAATGCGTACACCGTTATGTCGCCTGTTGTGTAGCGCGCAAGCATAGGGGCGGGTATGTTGTTGGCCAGCATCATCCGAAGGTCTATTTTGAAAGGCTGGTTGACAGAGTCGGCGAGATACTCGATATAGTCGGGGCGGAAAAAGTAGAATCCCCGGTTTCGGAGTTTGTTTGTGATGCGCGTCCGCACGGCCGAAAGGGAGTCGGTCGAGTAGCGTTCCCCTGCACGCAGGTAGGGGTCGCGCATTGCGATGGAGTCGATGAGGTGGTTGAGCAGGCATGTGTCAGGCAGGAACCCGATTGAGTCGAGGGTGTAGGCCGGCCCCGTCTTTAT
>OFFW01002360.1_pt1 | contig 10349 bp, 10 predicted proteins | sample 1521501 | NCBI WGS metagenome assembly OFFW01 (sample SAMEA3504107, study PRJEB24116) | mouse gut metagenome | biome: mouse gut; feature: mouse-associated habitat; material: faeces | place: Denmark | collected 2011
CGCAGGCGCTTCATAGCGGCGGCATGTGTCCGTGTGTCAACCTGGAGGTCGTTCCAGTATCTGTCTCGGATCGCTTTCCGCTGCTCCTCCGGCAGCTCTGCCAGGACCTCGGCCACGCCCAACCGAACGTCCATGCCCTCTATCGCCGCTTCCGCCGCCGGGTCCGGTATAAGGTCGGCGAACGTGTCGGAATCATCGTCATCTGTCAGGGGTGCGTCAAGGCTGACAGCGTTTTGGAGCGGGTCAAACCAGCTTCTTTTGGAGTTGTACCCCGTGGCCGCCGAAAGCTCCGCCCGCAGACGTTGAAACAGGTGTGTGGAGAATTTCGTCCCTCTGGATGGATCATAGCTGTCCACCGCCCGCAGCACAGCGATAAAGCCGGCCTGGGTCAGGTCCTCAATGGTAGTCCCGCCCAGGCCAGCCCAACGTGTGGCCTGTTTATAGACCATGCGCTGTACCTGGTGCCACAGCTCCACGATCCTGTCACGGTCCCCGGCCTGAATCAGCGCCACCAGCTCCTCGTTGCTCACGATACCCCTCCTTCGAAATAGAAGGACAGGGTGGAAGCTCCCTGTCCCTTTTTGTTAAAAGTTCTTGATTGTGTTCTCGGTCAGCTTCTCCCACTGGCTGGAGATAGAAAGTACATATCTGGGTTCCCCCTTTCCGTGGGCCTGTCCAGTACAAATCCGGGCCGTGTCCTCCAGGTTCTTCCACACCTCCATAATGTCGTTGGCCGCTGCCTTTTGGCGTACTGCGATCAACTCCCGGCGGGTCTGGGTGTCCTTCGTGTCTTTCAGCAGCTTTTCGACGTGCTGGGCAATCAGCCGCTGCATGGTGGGGCTGTCCTCGTATTGGTCCAGGAGCGCCCACAAATCATGGGCATTCAGAATCCCGCTCTTCAACAGTTCCAAACCGTTCTGGTCGATATCCTCCGGTGTGGCCAGGTTCGCTTTTGCGTGGGTGCTCTCCAGGTTCTTACCAATCTCTTTCACCTGCTTGTCGAAGTCCTCCCATATCTCGACTCCGGCATGAGCAAATACATTTTGTGCTCTTTTAAGCTTGGCGGCGCATTCTTCCCGCCAGAGGTCAGCGTCCCCCTTGTAATAGAAGTCGGTTTCGTGCTTGGCGTCCTCGACACGCTTTTCTGCCGCTCTCAGCGCTTCGTATGCCTCTGTGTACTTGGTCCGGGCCTCCTTAAAAGCGTGGTCCAGTTGGACAGCGTAAACCTTGTAAAAACTCATAAAAACACTCCTTTTTTTATTTTACCAGGGCACAGCTGCCATCCTCATAAAGGGCGCAGCTCTTGCCACAATGGGCCATACCGGGCCAGGGGCAGACCGTCCCGGCCCCCATGCGCCGCCCCTTGATACCACACCCCACCTCGGGGATATACAGGGCACAGGACGTATCACAGCGGGCGTCGTACATCCGGCCTTTGAGCGGACAGGTCTTGTCCAGCTTCACCGGCCCCAGGACCGGGGGCGGGGCTTGATTCTTTGCGACCTCGTTTACATCGTGGAGGGCGCTTTGCGGTATCATCCCTTTTGTGGTTCTTATCATTGGCTCATGTTCAATCATCTTCTGCATAGTAGTCCTCCTCAGATATTTGGGTAGATCGTTTTGGCCGGGGACAGATAGAAGTCAACCAGGGCCAGTGCGGCAAGCTCCAGATCGGTCATATCCATTTCTTCAAGGGGCGGTAACTGCTCCCCGGTACAGAGGGTAATAAAATCACGCTGCTCTCCTCGAAGCTGTCTCCTTGTGATTTCCCCAGCCCTCAAACGGTCCTCCCCTGTCACAATCCTGTCAATGGCTTCATCCACTTCCAGGGTCCGGGTGGGCAGCCGGTACACCCTTCCGCAAGTCACATAGTAATATTCCACACTCTCCTCCTTCTACTGTACACCAACGCCCACTCGGGCGTCCTCTGCGTCAATAACAGGCTTGAATACCTGAGCAAACTGGGCAAGGTCACCGTCAAAATGGATATGTATATTGGGCCGGACAATAATGGGCGTTTGCCGCCCGCTGTCGTTCCCGCTTGCGCCATAGCTGGCCGGGGGCGGTGCGGACTATGATGTGATTATTCCTTCGGATTACATGGTCTCCAGGCTTATTGACGAGAATATGCTGGCCCGGCTGGATTTTTCCAACATTCCCAATTATCAGTATATTGACGAGAAATTTCGGGATCCCGAGTATGACCCGGGGGGTTTGTATTCTGTGCCCTACACCTGGGGCGTGGTGGGGCTGTTCTACAACACGGACTATATCCAGGAGGAGATTACCAGTTGGTCCGCTCTGTGGGATGACCGTTACAGCGGAAAGATCCTGATGTTCGACAATCCCAGGGACTCCTTTGCCATTGCGCAGTTTATGCTGGGACAGTCCCTGAACACCTGTGATGACAATGACTGGGCGGAGGCGGCGGCTCTCTTAAAGCAGCAGAAGCCCATGGTGCAGGCTTATGTGATGGACCGGATTTTTGACAAAATGGAGAGCTGTGAGGCCTGGATCGCCCCCTATTATTCCGGAGATGCGGCTATTCTGGTGGACAATAACGACAGCATTCGTTTTGTGGTGCCTGAGGAGGGAACCAATTACTTTGTGGACGCCATGTGCATTCCCATTACCTCCACCCACAAAGAGGAGGCGGAGGAGTACATCAATTTCCTCTGTGATCCTGAGATCGCCGGAGCCAACATGAATTATGTGGGGTACTCTACCCCGGAGAGCGCTGCCAAGGCGTATATGGATGAGGAGATGGTGGAAAACCCTATCTATTATCCGGATGAGGAGACCTTGGAGCGCACCCAGGTGTTTGTGAATCTGCCCGAGGATACCAGCAGGCTGGTGGACCGTCTGTGGGCAGAGGCGAAAATGGGAGGGCCGGGAGAATCGGCGGTGCTGATTGCGATAATTCTGGGCTTTTTGGGCGTATACATTGCCATTCTGGTATACAAGAGAAAAAAACGCCGAAGGTGGAACCGTCCTTGAGGCAGAGAGAGGGCTGTGTGGTCGAGAAACCGTACAGCCTTTTTGAATGAAGTTTGTTTTTTCCTTCTCGGACATTGTCCAACTCCTTTCCGTGATGAAAAGGTTGTATAATATCGAGATTGATTTTTACATCACAGTCTTTCAAATCGAAATCGTCAAACAATCTTTATTATTAAATCAATCAACTTATATCTATATAACGAAAAACTGCTGAAGAGACAGTTGAAAACAAAATGATTCCCCGCGCATATACTCTATTATGACAAATGGATGGGGTGGTTTTCAGTGAATCAATATCATAACAATCGGATGTATAGTCCGCCGAATTTGTTCGGTATGAGGACTCCTGGCAGAAACTGTAATCAAAACATGTCCCGCTCTTCCCCTGCTTCCGGCAGTGAAAGGGATATTTTGGATCCTGAGGGAGCTGAAGAGGAACCAGAGAGCACTGCGGCTGCTTGTGTGTGTCCGGAGCCAGGGCCCATGGGCCCGCGGGGGGAGCCGGGCCCGCCGGGCTGCCCTGGTGAGCAGGGGGAACCGGGCCCTCAGGGGGTCACAGGGCCCCAGGGACCCCAGGTTGAGATACCTGATATTACCCGGAACATTACGCTCTGCAATAACTGTTCCGTGGCGCTGACGCCTGGGTACTATGCGGTCAGCTATTATATCTCTACGGTGATGAAAAGGCATGGTTTTATAAAGCTGACGCCTGTATTTAACAACTGTAAACAGACCGTATACGGCGCATATGCGAAGGCGTCAACACAGAAGGAAATTCTGGTGGTTTCAAGGTATTTTATCATAGAAGTTCCGACCGGTTCCACGCTGTTTTTTGTCTGGAATTCTTCCGCGGGAGCTTCCAGTATCAGCGTGAATCTGAGCATAGAAAAGCTCTGCCGATAATGGCGCCGGGGGACAGGTTGAAAAAGGAGGGAGGAAAGAATATGCCCGCTATAAGTCTCTGCATGATTGTTAAAAATGAGGAAATGCACATTGGGCGCTGTCTGGACAGTGTGGCAGAACTGGTGGAGGAGATTATAATCGTAGATACCGGTTCCACAGACCGGACAGTAGAAATTGTGAGCAAGTATACAGAGAAAGTCTATTCATATCCGTGGAAGGATGACTTTTCCGATGCCAGAAATTATTCTTTCTCTAAAGCATCAATGGACTACTGCATGTGGATGGATGCCGATGACATTCTGGAGGAGGCAGAAAAGGATAAATTTCTGCAGTTAAAGCAGTCTCTGTCGCCGGAAGTTGACATTGTAATGATGAAATACAATACCTCTTTTGATGAGGCCGGCAGGCCGTTATTTTCCTATTACAGGGAGAGGTGGATTAGGAACAGCCCCCAATATCGGTGGCTTGGTGCGGTTCATGAGGTGATACCGCCCCAGGGCAGGGTGATATATTCCGATATCGCTGTCAGCCATAAAAAGACAGGCCCTGGAGATCCCGACCGGAATCTGAGAATATATCAGAAGATGGCGGCAGAAGGGAAGGTTTTTGAACCCCGGCAGCAGTATTATTATGGCCGGGAACTGTACTATCACAAACGGTATCAGGAGGCTGTGTCTGTATTGGAACAGTTTCTGCTGTCGGCAGATGGGTGGGTTGAGAATAAGATAGAGGCGTGTTCTGTGTGTGCCAGCTGTTACTATCGACTGGGGCAGGACTGGTCCGCTCTGAACATTCTTCTGCGCAGCATGAGTTTTGATCTGCCAAGGGCTGAACTGTGTTGTGAAATCGGAAAGCACTTCCTGGAGCGCGGAAACTGTCAAAATGCTGTCTACTGGTATGAAACGGCCCTGAGCAGGCCGAAAAATGAATGCTGCGGCGGATTTATTCTGCCGGACTGCTATGATTATGTTCCTTTCTTGCAGCTGTGTGTATGCTATGACAGGCTGGGAGATCGGAAGAAAGCAATAGAGTATAATGAAAAAGCTGGAGTCTGCAAGCCTTATTCCCAGGCATATCTTTATAACAAGCGATATTTTGACAGTCTGTAAATACTGCGGAGCATGGTGAAGATACGCTTTTTATTGGTGCAGGGAGTCTCCAGCTGATGTGATTGCAGCATCTTTCGACAAAAAGGCACAGTTTTCTCGCCCTCGCATAAGTTGTTTGTATAAAGGGTTATCTGAAATACCTTTTACAAAATTTATGGAGGGTGAGTTTTTATGAATCAGAACAATTATTGTAATTGTTGTCAAAATCAGTGCCACCCCTGCTGTGAGCGCGGGCCTGCGGGGCCTAAGGGGGATCAGGGGCCCATGGGCCCTCAGGGGATGAAAGGGGATACAGGTTGTCCCGGTCCTAAAGGTGACAGAGGGGAACAGGGGCCTATGGGTCCTCAGGGGATCCCTGGCGCCCCCGGCGCAAGAGGTCCCAGAGGAAACACTGGTCCGGTGGGTCCTACCGGAAATACCGGTCCCAGGGGCTGCGCGGGTCCCAGGGGTTACGCAGGCCCTCAGGGGCTTCAGGGTATCCAGGGCGTTCGGGGAGATATTGGCCCGAAAGGAGATCCGGGCTGTGAAGGCCCGAAAGGGGATATTGGTCCTCAGGGTCCTGTTGGTCCGGTGGGTCCTGTCGGCCCCGTGGGTCCTCAGGGAGATATCGGTCCCCAAGGCCCCAGAGGGATTCCTGGCCCTACCGGTCCCACAGGCCCCACCGGTTCCATGGGCCCTCAGGGTGTGACGGGTCCCCAGGGTATTCAGGGTGTTACAGGGCCTATCGGCGCTCAGGGACCCAAAGGCTGTCCTGGGGATACAGGACCCACAGGAGCTACGGGAGCCACAGGAGCAACTGGTCCTACCGGTCCTACAGGCCCTACGGGAGCCGCAGGCACCGGGGCAATTATTCCGTTTGCATCAGGGCTTCCGATCTCACTGACCACAATTGTCGGAGGGCTTGCGGGGATTCCTGCCTTTGTTGGTTTTGGAAGCAGCGCACCGGGGCTTACAGTGCTGGGATCCACAATCAATATCACAAACGCCAGTGGAACGCTTTCTAACTTTGCTTTCCAGGTACCGCGTGCGGGCATTATAACTTCTTTCAGCGCATTTTTCAGCACAACAGCGGCGCTCTCCTTGATAGGTTCCACTGTTACGGTAAATGCGCAGATTTACCAGTCGGCAACGCCGGACAATATATTTTCACCCATTGCCGGAACGCTGATCAGCCTGGCGCCGTCACTTACCGGAGTTATCGCCATCGGAACACTGTTAAACGGTGTGCTCACCGGACTCAATATTCCGGTGGCAGCTCAAACACGGCTGATGCTGGTATTTTCGGCAACGGCAAGCGGACTGACCTTGGTAAATACAGTTGCCGGATATGCAAGTGCCGGGCTGAGCATCAACTAATCCCCTTTTACAGTCTGTTTTCCGCTGCAGTGTATATTCTTCTTTTTTTTAAAATTATTGCATGGTAGAACTTTCACAATTGTGGTAAGATATTAATAACGTGTGCGGAGAAAGAAAAGTCTGTTATTTTATGCACGCAGGCAAAAGGATACCTGAAAGGAAATACAAGGAGGACAGGAAAATGAGAGAACTGATGGATTTTGTAAAGGAACTGAGCTTTGTCCGTGTGGGTGGAAGCGCGGAGGAGAAGAGAGCGGCGGAGCTGATCATGGGAGAGGTCAACTGGGCTGCTGAGGAAGCGGGACGGGAAGATATCCGGGGCGAATACATGACATTCCAGATTCCTGGCGCAAAAGTGGAGAAATGTTCCATACAGGCGGCAGGACGGGAGATCCCCTGTGTGCCTTTTCTGCGCTCGGGCAGTATTGACAGGGAGTGCGGCCTTGTGTACATGGATGAAGCTTCCGAAATTGATTTTGCCGGAGTCGGCAGCCTGGAAGGCAAGGTGGTGCTGTTGAACAAACTTGCCGAAGAGGAAGTTTACAAGCGCCTGGTGGAGCATAAGGCATCGGCGTTTCTGGTTATGCAGGGCAAGTATTACATTCCGGAGAAAGAGGCTTCCCTGTATGCCAGGAGACTGCGGGAAAATTTTGCCAGAAACGGAGTGATTCCCGGGTTCGTGATTACAGCGGCGGATGCCCTCTGGCTGGTTCAGGAAGAGGTGGAGAAAATTCAGCTTACGCTGAAACAGGAGGACACGGATCCAGAGAGCCAGAACATATCGGCTGTGATTGAAGGAACAGATCTGAAGGAGGAAAGCATCATCCTTACGGCCCACTATGACTCTGTACCTGTGGGAACCGGCTCCTGGGACAACGCCACCGGCGCTGTGGCCCTTCTGGCGATTTTCAGGCATTTTGTCAAAAATCCCACCAGAAGGACGCTGCGGTTTCTCTGGTGCGGCAGCGAGGAACTGGGGCTGCTGGGTTCAAAAGCATATGTGGAGCAGCAGGAAGAGCTGCTTGATAAGATCGGATTCTGCTTCAATTTTGACATGTGCGGCACAGCGCTGGGGGTGAACAAAATCTTTGCCACAGGGGTGAACGAACTGCGGACCTTTGTGGAACAGTACTGTAAGATCACAGGCTATTCCGCCGAAGTAGGGGCGGGGATTCATTCCAGCGATTCCGCTCCTTTCTGTGACAAGAACATCCCGGCGCTGGGGCTGAGCAGAGAGACAACCACCGCGGAGATACATACCATATACGATTTACTACCCACTCTCAGCGAGAAGGCGATGAGTAAAAACGTAGCTTTTGCGGTTCGGATCATCAAAGATGTGGCAAATGCAGCGGTGCTTCCTGTCAAGAAGGAAATGCCGGAGGAGCGCAGGAAAGAACTGGATAAGTTTTTCCACCGGGACAAAGATAAAGACGCAGATAAGGATAAAGACAAAGCGAAAGAAGAAAAATAATAGGAAGGTCAGGCCGCTCGTATGCTGATTGCCGAAGCCCCCGGAGGACAGGAAGACTAACAGGGGCTTCCCTTTGTGGGAAGTACAGGGGAGATATTGGACAGTCTTCTGGGGGGCTGCGGGCAAGGAGATTTCTGAATGAAAAAAATCTTAAAAAATGCTTTAATTATCACGTTGCTTCTGATGTTGGGTCTTTCCACCGCTGCGCTGGCATACCTGCATTTTTTTACACAGGAGGTCATGGACGTGTCAGGGGAGTGGGCGGGGGAGCTGGACATGACAGAACAGGCTGCGGTGACGGCTCTTGCGTGGCTGCAGGACATAGAAGCCGTTCCCGTTTCTCTGGAAGATATGGGGGCTTATATGCAGAATCTCACGGTTCAGGTGAGACTGAATATGAAACAGACCGCCCAGGGTGAGGGAACTTTCCAGTGCAGTGTCCTGCCAGAGAGTTACGAGATCTGCAGTGAGGCTGCCTATGAGGCCTTTGCCGGGGCGTTTCATATGTTTCTGGCCGAGAGGCTTCGCATGACGGGCTATGAGGGCAGCACCGACAGGGAAGCTCTTGAAGTTCTGGTAACGGAGTCTTTTGGAATGTCTACAGTCTCCTATCTCAGATCCTGTGTTCCCGATCTGCTGCCTGCCCTGGAGGAACTGCAGGCCCAGTATGACGGCAACGGTACTTATGGCGTTCAGGAGGACATTCTGTCCAGGCAGTTTGACAACGATACACCTGTGGCTGCCAGAACGGAACGCTGTATCCGCAGCGGCGTTACCCTGATTCTGTCTGAAGAGGTCAACCCTGCCGTATCGGCGTCCTTTTATGAGTATTATCCTATAGTATATACACTAAAACAACCTCAAAACCAATAGCTCCAATTTAAGCGTGAAGGAAAATACAATGAAAAAAATCCTGCAGAAATTTTGTTCCCTTGTACTGGCCGCTGTGCTGACATGTTCCATGGTGCCTGCCAGTGCGGAGGCCAGCTTTGAGATCCCCGGAATCTGTCAGGTACAGGCAGATTCCGGCACTTCGTACACGGTAAAAACTCTGGATTACTATTACGAAAATAACACCTACCTTTCCCTGCGGGATATGGCCATGGTGCTGAAGGATACGGACAAAGCCTTTTCCCTGGAGGTCACAAGAAATGCCGTGGCTCTGAACAAGGGGCAGACCTACAGGCCGGTGGGCGGGGAAAACACACCTTGGGAGGAGAGTGAGAATCCTGGCATTTCCCTGCAGCGGAATGAGTTCAATGTAAACGGGGAGAGAGTGCTGTATTATACACTGATTATGAGACTGCCTTCAGGATATTATGACTGTTTTATGATGGCCGCAGACCTGGCTATGATCCTGGATGTGGACATTGCGGTTCCTGCCGAAGGCTCCCTGGAAATTCACACTCAGGAACCTTTTAGTGTATCCCCTGTCGCCCTGGAGGAAGACGGTTATTTTTACGGAGTCAACAGTGTCCTTATAGGGGACGCCACCACGGGGGAAGTCTATTACCAGTACCAGTCAGATACGGCATATCCCATAGCCAGCGTTTCCAAGCTGATGGCCTGTCTGCTGACCATGGATGCCCTTGCGTCAGGACAGATTTCCCTTCAGGATCAGGTAACAGTCTCTGAGGCAGCACAGCTTCTGGCATCCTCCGATGACGGAGTGGTTCCCCTGGAAGCGGGACAGCAAATTACGGTGAAAGATCTGCTGGTGGGGGCTCTTCTGCCCTCCAGCAACGAGTGTGTGCTGTGTCTGGCGGAGACCATCGCCGGTTCGGAGGAAGCCTTTGTCCGGATGATGAATGAGAAAGTTGCGGAACTTGGAATGACCCGGGCGGTCTTTTTTAACAGTCATGGTCTGCCGGTCTTCACGGAAGAGGCGGTTCCCTCCAAGCGTCAGAACCGTATGAGTACGCAAGATTTGTTCCGGATGGTATCTCATCTTTTGAAAGTATATCCCCAGATTACGGACATCACTTCCATGAGAAATGCCACTCTGGAATCCCTGGGGGTGGCGGTGCGCAATACCAACCCGTTGCTGTACAATCTGCCCGGCGCCACCGGCCTGAAGACCGGAACCACCAACAAAGCCGGCGCCTGCCTGGTCACATCTGTGACTGTGGATGACGGAGTCATGGAGCATGATTTGGTGGTAATCGTACTGGGCACGGAGAATTCCACAGAGAGAGGGCGCGTCTCGGCCCTGCTGGCAAGATATGCCCTGCAGGCCTTTTATATGGACAGGCCGGAAGGCGGGGAGTCCGGGCAGATTTCCGGAAGCCTGCCCGTCCATGCCGAGGCGGCAGTGGAGTGCATTATCCGGACAGCCAGGAAACATTGACGATGGAGGAGAGTGGCTGGGGTGTTAAAGGGATTACAGCTATTTCTGCTCTGAAGTTTCTTCTGGTGTGCACAGCAGGAAGATTTGAAAATTGGTTAGGAAGCCTCTGACCAATTCTCAAATTTCCTGCCAAAAAACAGGCAGATTTTTATAAATTAAATAT
>OFFW01002365.1_pt1 | contig 10331 bp, 7 predicted proteins | sample 1521501 | NCBI WGS metagenome assembly OFFW01 (sample SAMEA3504107, study PRJEB24116) | mouse gut metagenome | biome: mouse gut; feature: mouse-associated habitat; material: faeces | place: Denmark | collected 2011
ATATAAGCTGCAGCAGGGATATTACATCATTCATCCGATGGGATGGGACGCTTTCGGCCTTCCGGCTGAGAATTATGCCATCAAGATGGGCGTACATCCTGCGATCTCCACGGCGGAGAACGTAAAGAATATCAAGAAGCAGATCAATGAGATCGCCGCCCTGTATGACTGGGACAGAGAAGTGAATACCACAGATCCGGGGTTCTATAAGTGGACCCAGTGGATCTTCGTGAAGATGTTCAAGGAAGGGCTTGCCTACGAGAAGGAATTTCCGATCAACTGGTGCCCGTCCTGTAAGACCGGGCTTGCCAATGAAGAGGTAGTCAACGGCAAATGTGAACGCTGCGGCGCGGAAGTGACGCGGGTCAGAAAGCTTTTACGCAACGATATGAGCGCCTATAAAGCCAGGGCGGAGGTAGTCCGCCATGCGGAAGTATACAAAAAAGCGTTTGCAATATCCGTATGCCCCGGCAAAATGGAAAGCCCTACTATCGTAGGCGCGCAGGCAGCGGATGAACTGTTGAATATTATCGGGATTAAGGCTTCCTTTGTATTTACCGAATACAAAGGCAAGATCTATATCAGTTCGCGATCCATAGATGAAATAAACGTCCAGTTAATTATGGAACGGCTCGGCGGCGGCGGCCATTTAAACGTGGCGGGCGCGCAGCTTACAAATTATACCCTGGCGGAAGCCAAACGTATCGTACAGGACACAATTGACAAAATGCTGGAAGAAGGAGACATAGAAGTATGAAAATAATTTTACTGGAAGATGTGAAATCACTGGGAAAAAAGGGAGATATTGTCAATGTCAGCGACGGTTATGCCAGAAACATGATTCTTCCCAAAAAACTTGGGGTAGAGGCTACCGGGAAAAACCTGAATGATTTGAAGCTGAAAAATCAGCATGCAGAAAAAGTGGCGCAGGAAAACCTTGACGCGGCAAAGGAACTGGCGGCAGCAATTTCAGATAAGGAAGTAACGGTAAGCCTTAAAACAGGAGAGGGCGGAAAAACCTTTGGTTCTGTTTCCACCAAAGAAATTGCGGCAGCAGCAAAAGAACAGCTTCAGATGGAGCTGGATAAGAAAAAAATGCAGCTTCCGGAGGGAGGACTGAAATCGCTGGGGGTACATGAAGTGACCATTAAATTCCACCCGAAGGTAACAGGAACCCTGAAGGTAAAAGTAACAGAAGAGTAAATATGCACAGAGGAAAATTTTTCCGGACTTACAGGATATGAACAGGAAACAGGAGGCTTTATGGAAGAAGCTCTTATCAGGCGGATAATGCCCAATAATCTGGAAGCGGAGCAGTCTGTGATTGGTTCCATGATTATGGACCGGGATGCCATCGTTATGGCCTCAGAACTGCTGATACGGGAGGACTTTTATCATCAGCAGTATGGGGTTTTGTTTGAAACTATGGTGGAACTTTACAATGAAGAACAGCCTGTGGATGTGATTACGCTCCAGAACCGACTGCGGGAAAAAGACGTGCCGGCAGAACTGAGCAGCCTGGAATTTGTGGGAGAACTGGTAACTTCTGTACCGACTTCCGCCAATATAAAATACTATGCCGGTATTGTAAAAGAAAAATCCATGCTGCGCAGGCTGATTAAAGTAAATGAAGAGATTGCCAGCCAGTGTTATCTGGGCAGAGAAAGCCTGGAAAACATTATGGCGGATACGGAAAAAAAGATATTTGATCTGCTCCAGAACAAAAGCGGCGGCGACTACGTTCCCATCAAACAGGTGGTTATCAATGCACTGGAAAAAATCGAACAGGCCTCCAGAACAAAGGGAAACGTGACAGGAATTGCCACAGGATTTGTGGATCTGGACTACCGCATGTCGGGGCTTCAGCCATCGGATCTGGTGCTGATTGCTGCAAGGCCTTCCATGGGAAAAACCGCATTTGTACTGAATATTGCCCAGTATGTGGCGTTTCACAGTAATCTGTGCACGGCCATATTCAGTCTGGAAATGTCAAAAGAGCAGCTGGTAAACCGTCTTTTTTCCCTGGAATCCCGTGTGGATGCCCAGCTTCTTCGTTCCGGAAACCTGGCAGATGCCGACTGGGAGAAGCTGATAGAAGGAGCCGGAGTGATCGGACGCTCCCAGCTGATTATCGACGATACCCCCGGCATTTCCATTTCAGAGCTTCGCTCCAAATGCAGAAAATATAAACTGGAGCAGGATCTGAAGCTGATTATCATTGACTATCTCCAGCTTATGTCAGGTTCCGGCAGAACCGATTCCAGGCAGCAGGAAATATCGGATATTTCCCGTTCCCTGAAAGGGCTGGCCCGTGAACTGAATGTTCCGGTGATCGCATTGTCTCAGCTGAGCCGGCAGGTGGAGCAGCGGCCGGATCACAGACCCATGCTTTCCGATTTGAGAGAATCCGGGGCCATTGAGCAGGACGCGGATGTGGTAATGTTTATTTACCGTGATGATTACTATAATAAAGATACTCCCGATAAAAATATTGCGGAGATTATCATTGCGAAACAGAGGAACGGCCCCATTGGAACGGTGAACCTGGTGTGGCTGCCTCAGTATACAAAATTTGTAAATATGGAAAAAAGATAGGGATGGAAACTGTCAGATTTTGATAGCACAGGCAGATATTTTTCTGAAAAGAAAAGTATCTGTTTTTTACTGTCGTTATTTCACGATGAAAAAAGATTGTAACAGAAGAAAAAAATCGGTAAAATAGAATCAGTAAAAAGGGACAGGCTGACAGTTTCAGAGGTCTGAGGCATCTGAAAAACAGTGTATCCCCGGAAAAGGAGGTTAAAATGTGGAAAATGTACGCTATATGATTTCGGACGCGGCAAACATTGTGAATGTTGAGTCCCATGTATTGCGTTACTGGGAAGAAGAACTGGAACTCCAGATTCCCCGCAATGAAATGGGACACCGCTATTACACAGAAGAAAATATAGCGCAGTTCCAAAAGATAAAGGAATGGAAAGAACAGGGATACCAGTTAAAAGCCATTCGTATGATGATACATAGCAGCAATCCGGAACAGGAACTGGAAAATTATGCGGCAGCAGCTTTGAAGCAGAAACCGGAAAATTACAGTGAGAACCTTTCCGGTCAGAGACCGGAGAATTATGGTGCAAATAACGTTATCCGGATGAACCGTGAATACATGGAAACCGTACCCGGAGCCATGATGGACAGGCATGAAAATCCCGTCTCTAACACGGTGAAGCTGGAACAGTTCCAGTCCATGATGCTTACCATTGTGAAACAGGCGGTGGAAGAGAATAATCAGGCCCTGGGCAAGGAAGTGGGTGTGCAGGTAGGAGACCGTGTGCTGAAGGAAATGAACTATCTGATGCGGGAGCAGGACGAGGCCGAGGAAGAACGGTTCCGTAAGCTGGATGCAGCCATCCGTACCCACCAGAAAGGCAGAAGATTCCACCGGGAGAAAAAGGAAAAAAAGGAGAAGGAGACAGCTTCCCGGAAGTTACTGGAGAAAGACAAAAATCTGAATCCCAATCCAACGGTATAGCAGTGAGACACTCCGGCAGGGGAAACACTTCACAGGAAGATGTTTCCCCTGTTTTAACAAAGGGTTTCTTTTCCCATGAGCGCGTATATTTTTATTTTGCAGGAAAGATACTTTCGTGCTTTTGCGTGACAAAGCCTTTCCTGTAAAATAAAAAATACTCAGGTCTTCCCTGTAAGGAGTACCTGAGTATTTTTAAGTGCATGGAATTCCTATGTAGAAATTAACCCTGCTCAATAGCGCCTGTAGGGCAGCAGCCCGCGCATGTTCCGCAATCAATACAGGGATCTGCATCGATTTCATATTTTCCATCGCCAGCGGAGATAGCGCCAACCGGACATTCACCTTCACATGTTCCACAGCTTACACAAGAATCTGTAATCACGTATGCCATAATAATTTTCCTCCTTATAAATGAATATACATCTCAGCTACATAGCGGTAGCTTTGAACCTTATTTTAATACAAATGCCCGCTGATTACAAGTAAAAATTACTAAAGTTTCATTGTTTTCTAACCGAAATACTTATTGTCATAAATCAGAAGATTAAAATAATGAGGCGTGGATATGAATATAAACGTAGAAAACAGTAATCTGCCGGAAATTACCAGGTCCAACAGTAAAACGGAAAACAGAGGAACCCTGGCAGCGGGAGCCCAGGAGACCAGGGGCTGTCAGGCAGTGGATGAGGCAGGTAAAATCACATCGGTACAGCAGACTGCAAAAGTGACCTATCATCCGGGAAAATCCCAGACAGAGAAAATACAGCAGGATGCGCAGCAGATCATGGAGGAAGAGATTTTCCGGAAACAAATGGAAATCATATCCAATACCATGTCAGGAAAAGACAGTGAGAAGCTGAACGAAGACGGATTTTCCGTGAACGGCACTGACGTGGAGACCATTGTAACAGAAATTGACAAGATTAAAATGGAGCTGGCGAAAGCCGGCGTTGATATTACCACATTCGGAGACGGACTGAGTGGAGAACAGCTGGCGAAACTGGCGGGAAATCCGGAACTGGCAGGACAGCTGGAAGCAGTGATAAAGCAGGCGGATCTTCCGGCTACACAGGAAACGGTTTCCGGCTGTGAAGAAGCCATAGAGCAGGCCTCCGGGCTGACAGGCTGCAGTGATGAAGTGGTGAAATACATGGTGGAGCATGAACTGGAGCCCACTGTGGAGAATTTATACAGGGCGCAGCACAGCACCGCAGCCGCAGGCAGTAAACCTGCTCCGGTAGCTCTGGATGACCATCTGAAAGCACAGGTGGAAGGAATTATTGCACAGGCAGGCCTGACTGTAAATGATGAGACAATGGCCTGCAGCCAGTGGATGCTGGAAAATCAGCTTCCCCTGACCGAAGAAAATTTAAGATATGCCATGGATTTAAAGCATATGCAGCTTCCGCCGGATACAGAACTGCTTGTGGGCGCCATGGTGGAGGCCGTTGCAGAAGGAAACCGGCCTGTGGATGCGGTGATTCTGGAGGGATACAGCAACAGAGACCGGGCAGAACAGGCAGTGCAGGCAGTGAATCAGGCCACAGACGCAGAGGTCTGGAATGTGGTGGAAAAAGGACTGCCGCTTACGATAGAAAATCTGCAGGCAGAGCAGAACGGGGCGCAGCAGGAAAATGCTCAGGCCGGACGGAATGCACAGCAGCAGAACCTTCCGGAGTATGCCAGAGAGGAACTCAGCTTTCTGACTGCAAAGAGACAGCTGGAAGAAACACGGCTGATGATGACGGTTCAGGCCAGTTATGCATTGCTGAAACAGGGAATTTCCATTGAGACTCAGCCCCTGGAAGAGCTGGTGGCTCACCTGAAGTCACTGGAGGATGAATATTACAGAAATCTGCTGGCCCAGAACGGAATTCCGGCCACAGAAGAAAATACAGCAGTTTTTGCAGAAACCATAACAAAAAGTCAGGAGCTGGCAGGTACGCCTGCTTACATACTGGGTACCATACGGACAGGGGAAGATACCGTTACCACCATGCACCAGGCAGGAACTGCAAGACAGGCAGAACTGGAGCGGGCAGGAGAGGCGTATGAAACCCTTCGGACAGCTCCCAGAGCAGATATGGGGGATTCCATCCGGAAGGCATTCCGGAATGTGGATGATATTTTACAGGATCTTGATCTGGAAACCACAGAACAGAACCGGAGGGCAGTGCGTATTCTGGCGTATAATCAGATGGAAATCAATGAGGAATCCATTGCCGGCATTAAGGCGGCGGATCAGAAAGTCCAGAATCTGTTTCAGAACCTTTCTCCGTCGGTAGTTATGGAAATGATCCGTGAAGGGGTAAATCCTCTGGAAATGAACGTGGAACAGTTAAACAGCAAGGCTCAGGAAATCAAAAACCGGATGGAAGATGCCGGAGAAGAAAAATTCAGCAAATATCTCTGGAAATTAGAACAGCGGCAGGAAATCAGTCCCCAGGAACGGGACAGCTACATCGGTATTTACCGGCTGCTGAATCAGATTGATAAAACAGACGGAGCAGTCATCGGCGCACTGGTTCACCAGGGAGCAGAACTTAGTATAAAAAATCTGTTGTCGGCTGTGCGTACACACCGGAATTCCGGTATCAATGTATCCGTGGATGACAGTTTCGGAGAGGCAGATGTGGCTGAGAGCCAGGAATTAAGCATTTCTCAGCAGATTGAGGCTGCTTATCAGACCGACTGTGCCAGGGAGGCTTTTGGAAAGATAACCCCGGAAGGCATGCAGCAGGCCATGGCAGACGGATCCATGGAGCAGATGACTCCGGAAGAACTGTTATGGCAGCTTAGAGAAGCCCCTGTGGATCAGGAGGCGGAAGAAGCCTGGTATCAGGAACAGATGCGGGAATTTTCCAGTGCCAGACAGGCAGAAGACCAGGTATTACAGCTGCTGAAAGGCCATGATATGCCCATGACAGCCTATAATATCATGGCGGCCGGCCAGATGATACACAATCGAAACGGAATATTCAAAACCCTTTTCGATTATAAAAATCTGGATAAAGAAGTGGATTTTGAGGAAATAAAAGAAGGAATTCTGGAAGACTTTGCCGAGGCGGTGAAAACGCCGGAAGAGATGGCAAAAGCGCAGGAAAAACTGGCGGATATGGCAGAAAATGTGATGAAAACCATGATCAAGTCAGAGCCTGTGGGCAGCATGGATATCCGGGATATGAAAATCCTGCGGCAGCAGATTGAACTGGGCACCAGAATGTCCAAAGAAGAAAATTATGCCATTCCGGTACTGGTGGCAGACGAACTTACCAACGTACAGCTTAAGATTGTCCGTGGGAAAGAAGAACGGGGCCGGGTGGATATTATGTTTGAATCACCCGCACTGGGGAAGGTGGCTGCGAAATTCCAGGTGCAGCAGGATTCCGTAAAAGGATATGTGGTATCGGATTCTCACCGGACCATAGAAGAATTAAAGAACCGGCAGGAGGAGCTGCAAGAGCAGATAAGCCCTGGCGGGGAAGGCGCATGGAAACTGGATCTGATATACAGTGAACAGGTAGAACTTTCCCGTTTTTCCACGGAGGAAAAGGGAGTGACAAAGGCAGAACAGTCAGAAGAAGCATGGCAGGTACAGACAGGGACGTTATACGGCATTGCAAAGACTTTTCTGGAAGAAGTAAAACAAATGGGACAGAAAATGTAAAACAGGAGAGGTGTGTAAAATGAAAATCAATCATAACATGTCAGCAACCATTGCCAACAAAAGATTATTAGCGTCCGACAGGAGCCTGTCAGCTTCTGTGGAGCGTCTGTCTACAGGCCTTAAAATTAACCGTGCCTCTGATGACGCGGCAGGAATGGCAATTTCAAGTAAGATGAAAACCCAGATCAGAGGCCTGAATCAGGCGTCTCAGAATGCTTCCGACGGAATATCCGTACTGGATACGGCAGACGGTGCGCTGACAGAGGTTCATTCCATGCTTCAGAGAATGCGGGAATTGTCCGTACAGGCGGCGAATAATGCAACTTATACGCCGGAAGATCTGGAGGCGATTCAGGCGGAAATTTCTTCTCTGCGGGATGAAATTGACCGTATTTCCAAAGATACGGAATTTAACAAGAAAAAGCTGCTGGACGGTTCACTGAGAGGAGAGCATGACGGCTCTGATCTGAACGCCACCGGCAAAATGAAAATTCATTTCGGTACGGGCAACAACAGCGCGGAAGATTATTACTATGTGGAAATCGGCGCTTGTACGCTGGCGGGATTGGGTTTAAGGGAACCGGAAGCAATAACGCGCCAAGCAAAACAGAATCAGATAGCCGGTGATGACGTGACCGCACAAAACACCTTTGTTTTCTCTAGAGGAATACCATCCCCCGGTCAAACACAGACATTGCCGGTGGTGGAGCATGACCCTCCCCGGCTTTTGCTCAATGACGCGGTCGTGAATACTCCTGATATCAAGATGCCGACAACCGGCCTGGAGACGATGCAAAACCTGTTTCAAGCAGGGCAATGGGTATGGGGCTTGTCGAATGGCGGCAATGAAGAAAACAATTTTATGTTTGTTATTCCAAAAGGCACAAAAAATATTGTCATTAACATGAACGGCTATGCGCTTCAGGCCGGAATGCCTGAGCCAGGACACAACGACATTCAGTTGTTCACGTTTTCAGTGTGCCATCTGGCAGGCACCCCGCGCGGTGATATTTCTTGGACTTTCGGCGGTGGCGTTGCCGATAATAATCAGGCTCGTCTGCCTTTCAAGATGGATCAATATGACGGCTCCATCCTGAATGACGGCCCGGCGGCGTATGATCCGGTAAAAAAAACTCTTGCCTACTCTTCGTATAACGGCATGGCCATTGGTTTCAGCGGGGATCCCGACCGCCATGAAACGGGGATAGGGATGTTTGATTGGAATGATGGTGTCTCCCAGAAGTTTGCCGACTATGAAATTCTGACCATTGACGAGGCTACGGAAGACCTGATCGTCTGGCTCCCAGGCTCCGGTTCCGCCCGTATAAAAGCATATTGGGATCTGCCGGACGACGTTTTCAATAAGCCTGCTCAGCTTCCCCCCGAGCGAGCGCCGCAAGGGGGCAAACCGCCCGCTCCCGGCACACCGCCAGGCCCAGGTCTGGTTCGGGGCGACATCATCTCCATCAAGACGAAGCAACTGGCGCAGGAGGCATTGCCCCGGCTTGAGGAGGCTATGGTCAAAAAAGACAATGTACGCGCGCACCTCGGTGCCATGCAGAACCGTCTTGAGAACACCGTGACCAATCTCTCCATTCAGGCTGAAAATATGCAGGCTGCGGAATCGCAAATATCTGATGTGGATGTGGCCACGGAAATGACGGAATTTGTTCGCTCCCGGATTCTTGCGCAGGCCTCCGCCGCCATGCTGAGCCAGGCCAATACGCTGCCCCGCATGCTGGCCGGTGTGCTGGACGCATAAGCCGTTACCGCCCATGCGGAAAGACGCAAAAATCGCTTGTTTTACGGTGCGGCAAACCGTCGCAGCGTCTTCGCGTCTGACCGTTATCAGCAGGCTCAAGCCTTATCCTTGCGGTTGGCTGCGGAGCATGGTAGGTCTATCCGATGTTCGACTCTTCTTTTTCTATCAGTATGACCAATCTCGCCGTGGCCTTTGTGCCGGTGCTCTTCGGCATTATCCTGCACGAAGTTGCCCACGGCTGGGTGGCCTCCCTGTTTGGCGATCATACTGCCCGCATGCTGGGCCGGTTAACCCTTAACCCCATTCCGCACATCGACCCCATGGGGCTAGCCATGTTTGTGCTTACCGCAATGGCGAGCCCTTTTGTCTTCGGCTGGGCCAAGCCTGTTCCCGTCAATTCGCGCAATATGCGCGATCCGGCTCTGGGCATGCTGCTGGTGTCCGCAGCGGGGCCGCTGGCCAACATGCTGCTGGCCTTTGTCTGCGCGGGGGGAGCGGCCTTCATGTGGCACTATGCGCAGGCCAACGGCATGGCGGAAGGCTCCGGCGTACATTTTCTGCTGCGCATGTTCGTGGTGGGAACCTTGTCCAATTTTGCCCTGGCGTGGATCAATCTCATGCCCATTCCTCCGCTGGACGGCAGTCATATTGTGGAAGCCTTTCTGCCGCGCCGTCTGGCCTGGCAATATTCCCGTCTCGGCCGCTGGGGCTTTATTATCCTGATTGTCCTGCTTGCGACCGGGATGTTGGGAGCGATCCTCGGACCTCTTGTCGAGTGGTCATCCGAACTCGCTTTTTCCTTCTATCGTCTTTTCTGAACCTGTTTCGCCGACCATTGTTTCCGGAGGTATCTGTCATGGCGAAGGAACGCACTGTATCCGGCATGAGGCCCACGGGGCCGCTGCATATCGGTCACTATTTCGGCGCGCTGAAGAACTGGGTGGCCATGCAGGAGGAGATGGAATCCTTCTTCTTCGTGGCGGATTGGCACGCTCTGACCAGCGATTACGCCGACACCACCCATGTGCGCGAATACGTGCGGGAAATGGTGCTGGACTGGCTTTCTGTGGGGCTTGACCCCGCCAAATGCGCCATTTACCGGCAATCCGACATCAAGGAGACGGCGGAACTGCATCTTTTGCTTTCCATGATCACGCCGCTCGGCTGGCTGGAACGTAATCCCACCTATAAGGAACAGCAGCAGGAAATCACCACCAAGGATTTGGGGAACTACGGCTTCCTCGGCTATCCGGTGCTGATGGCGTCCGACATCATCCAGCATCGGCCCCAGTGGGTGCCCGTGGGGCAGGATCAACTGCCGCATCTGGAACTGACGCGTGAAATTGTGCGCCGCTTCAATTACCTGTATGGAG
>OFFW01002366.1_pt1 | contig 10322 bp, 8 predicted proteins | sample 1521501 | NCBI WGS metagenome assembly OFFW01 (sample SAMEA3504107, study PRJEB24116) | mouse gut metagenome | biome: mouse gut; feature: mouse-associated habitat; material: faeces | place: Denmark | collected 2011
CAGCGGCGCGCCGGCAGCAGTTTATACTTTTATAATAATTTTTTACCGGTTTCTTTCTTGATTTCTCATCAGATTCTGTTATTCTGATTTTATCAGAAAACACATTGGAAATTCTATCATATCCCTGAACTTTAAAGGGATATTCAAAGGGCATTTCTGCCGGGCTGGTTCGCCGGTATTTCCAATAAGATTAAATTATGCAGTCAGGAGAAGATATGGGAAAAAAGAATAACGTTATCTGCGACTATCTGGAGAAGCCGGAGCGGTTTGCCGACTTCATTAACGGGAGTCTGTATGGGGGAGGACAGGTGATATCGGCAAAGGAGATTGAGGAAGGCCCGACTGTCTATTCGAAAGCGGCAAAGAGCAGGGATATCCTGAAAAAGGTCTGCAGGGAAGGGAGCTATATTCTGATAGGCGTGGAAAATCAGGATATGGTCCACTATGCCATGCCCTTTCGCTGTATGGAATATGATGTTCTGGAATATAAAAAGCAGCTTAAAAGGATAAAGGAGGATTACCGTAAAGCGCGTGAGAGAAAGAATGAGATGGGAAATGGCGCCGCAGCGGAATTTTTGTCAGGTATGCGGAAGGAAGACAGATTGAGCCCTGTGATTACAATAGTATTCTACCACGGCGAGGACGAATATGACGGTTGCAGAAATTTGCACGATATGTTAGACTTTGGGAAGAAGAACGAAATTTTCAAACAGTATATTTCGGATTACCACATAAATCTTGTGACGGCGAAAGACCTGGAAGAAAAGAATTTTCAGACAGGTATAAGAGAGCTTATAGGTTTTTTGAAGCGGAGGGAAAGCAAGGAGGAGCTTCGGAAGTACTGCGAGGAAAATGAACGGCGGATGCGGGAGATGGACGAGGACACCTTTGACGTTATCAGCGTTATGATAAACAAATCCGATTTCATAGAGCAAAAAAGGAATTACCGGCAGGAAGGAGAAAGGGTAGATATGTGCAGGGCGATGGAAGAGTGGGGAGAGGACTTGCGAAAAGAAGGGCTGGAACGCGGAATAGAGGCGTTTGTGCTGGATTACCTGGAGGAGGGATTTGGCAAAGAAAGGATTGTCGCGAAACTGCAGAAGCGGTTTTTGCTTGATGAAAAGAAGGCGGAGGACTTTTTTATAAAATATGCTCCGGGGATACCGGATGGGAAATGAGCGGGAGGGCGGGTGCGATTACGCTTTCTCCGGCGTCCCTGCCGGGGCGGGCGTTGCCCTTAAAAGTTGCCAGTTGTACATATTGCATAAAAACAGAAGCGGAATCATGTATATAAGTCCAAATTGACAATAGAAACCGGTGGTGTTATCATAAAGTTAACACGTGTAAACTTTGAGAAAGAGAGCGCCTGTATGGAGACGGCAGCACGGATGACACTGGAAGCAATTGCCGCGGAAATCGGCATTTCCAGAACAACGATTTACAAGGTTTTAAAGAACAAGGGAAATGTCAGCGAGAAAACAAAAGCCACGGTGATTGCGGCTCTGGAAAAGTATCATTATGTACAGAATAAAAACGCCAGAAATCTTGCTTTGAACAGACAGTATACCATCGGATATGTGGGATTTCAGTCCCGGAGCGCCAACTACTTTTCTCCGGAGGTGAGAAAGGGAATCAGCGAGGCGGTTAAGGAATTTGGAGACGACGGCCTGCATGTTTTAATTGCGGAGGCTTTATTGGAGGAGCCCTGGCGGCAGCTTCAGGAAGTGGAAGATATGCTGGCTAAGGGAGTGGGGAGTTTTCTGCTTGCGTCTTCCGATGATAAGGAAGTGACGGAGAAGATTCTGCAAAGACTTGCGGAGGAAGATTGTCAGGTGGTTCTTCTGAGCCGGGACAGCAAAAAAGGCGGCGAAAATTATTATGTGGGCGTGGACTATTACAGGAGCGGCCGGCTTGCGGCGGAGCTGCTTGGCAAGATGATTTCAGGAGGGGCAGCCGGGGCGGGCAAAGGCGCCGAAACCAAAAAGATTTTTGTGCCGGTAACCACGGAATACCGGAGCAATCAGGATATCCATGACAGATTGAACGGTTTTCTGGATAAAATAAAGGACTTCCCGGACTGTCAGGTGCTTCCCGCTGCCTTTGAGCTGGTGGAGGATGAGGAGATTTTCAGGGCGGTTACTTCCTGTGTGCAGAAGGAGCCAAAGCTGCGCGGTATTTTTGATTTGACTTACCGTCTTGACCTCATGGCGAGGGCGCTTCGGGGCTGCGGCAGGTGTGATATCAGACTGGTGGGCTTTGATTTATTTGAGGAAATCAAAAAGGACATTCGGGATTCGGTGATTGACGCGGTGGTGTATCAGGATTTGAGCAGGCAGGCGTATCTGGGAATCAAGCTTTTGTTCGAAGAAATGTGTTACGGGATTTCCAATGAAAAAAAGAAGTTCTATTCCAAGCTTGAAATTATCACAGGTGAAAATCTGTGTTATTTTACGGAAGAGTAGCAGAGAATTGAAAAGCGGAAAGGGAGGTTTTGTTATGCTGTATGTAGGTGTTGACCTTGGGACCAGTGCGGTAAAGCTGCTGCTGATGGACGGAGAGGGAAAAATCCGGAAAATCGTTTCCAGAGAGTACCCGATTTTTTACCCGAATCCGGGATGGTCGCAGCAAAATCCCGAGGACTGGTTTACCCAGACCATGGAGGGAATTAAGGAGCTGACGGCCGATGTGGATAAGAGTGAGGTTAAGGGAATCAGCTTTGGCGGGCAGATGCACGGGCTTGTGATTCTGGATAAGGATGACAATGTGATACGTCCCGCCATTTTGTGGAATGACGGGAGAACTTTTGAGGAATGCGATTATCTGAACAATGTGATTGGGAAGGAAAAGCTCTCCGAATATACGGCAAATATTTCCTTTACCGGCTTCACCGCTCCCAAGATTTTATGGGTAAAAAATAAAGAGCCGGAAAATTTTGCGAGGATTTCCAAAATCATGCTTCCCAAGGATTACATTGCCTATAAGCTGACCGGCGTACACTGTACGGACGTGTCGGACGCTTCGGGAATGCTGCTTCTGGATGTGAAGAACCGCAGGTGGTCCGGTGAAATGTGCGATATCTGCGGAATCAGCGTGGAAATGCTGCCGAAGCTTTTTGAAAGCTACGAATGTGTGGGAACGGTGAAGGAGGACATCGCGCAGCAGCTTGGCATTTCTCCCTCCGTTAAGGTAGCGGCGGGCGCCGGGGATAATGCGGCGGCGGCGGTGGGAACCGGAACCGTCGGCGAGGGAATGTGCAATATTTCTCTGGGAACCAGCGGTACGATTTTCATTTCCTCGAAAAAATTCGGCGTGGACAAATTCAACGCCCTCCATGCTTTTGCGCATGCGGACGGAAACTACCACCTGATGGGGTGTATGTTAAGCGCGGCTTCCTGCAACAAGTGGTGGATGGAGGATATTATCGGAACGGAAAACTATGCCGGGGAGCAAAAGGAGATTCAGAAGCTGGGCGAAAACCACGTGTATTTTCTCCCTTATCTGATGGGCGAGCGTTCCCCGCACAATAACCCCAACGCAAGGGGAACTTTTATCGGTATGACAATGGACACTACCAGAGCGGATATGACCCAGGCAGTGCTTGAGGGCGTTGCCTTTGCCCTCCGGGATTCTCTGGAGGTGGCGAAGTCCCTGGGCATTCATCTGGAGAGAACCAAAATCTGCGGCGGCGGCGCAAAGAGTCCTTTGTGGAAAAGGATGATTGCGAATATACTGAATTTAAAGGTGGACGTGATTGAAAGCGAGGAAGGGCCGGCCCTTGGCGGAGCCATGCTGGCGGCGGTAGCCTGCGGGGAATATGAAAGCGTGGAGGCGGCTGCGGAAAAAATCGTCAGAATCGTTGACACCGTGGAACCGGAGCCGGAGCTTGTTGCAAAATACGAAGAAAGATACCGGAAGTTCAAGGAAATTTACCCTGCCTGCAGACCTTTGTTTGATATTTTGCGGAACTGAAAAACGGCGGACTTTCAATGCAGTGAAGAGAGTCTGCGGAAATATTTACAGAGAGAAAGGAAAAAGATATGAAGATTTACGATGTAACGGACGAGCGTTTCAAAAAATACGGAAAGGTTGTGAAAGACATCGACTTTTCCGGCCTTGTGAAAGTCATGGAGGAGGAAACGCCTCTGCCTGACGACGTGGCGTATGTACCCGGGTTCGAGCCCTTAGAAGCGCTTCCGGTGATGAAGGAACTTACCGAAAAGACATACGGGGAGCTGCCCATTCAGGTCGGTTACTGCAACGGCCATAATTCCATGCTGAACGCGCTGGAATACCACAGAAATTCCGAAATTAACGTGGCCGCAACGGACGCCATTTTAATTCTGGGGAGCCAGCAGGACATTACGGATGACTTTACCTATGATACCGCTCTGGCGGAAGCATTTCTTCTGCCAAAGGGAACGGCAGTGGAAATCTACGCCACCACCCTTCACTATGCCCCCTGCGGAGTGGGCGACGCCGGCTTCAAGGTGACGATTGTGCTTCCTAAGGGAACCAATCTGCCTTTGGATAAGGAGCATGCAGGCGGCGAGGACGGGCATCTGACAGCCAAAAACAAATGGCTTTTAGGACACCCGGAGGGAGGGCTTCCGGAGGGAAGCCCCATGGGACTTACCGGAAAAAATCTCTGCGTGAACGAGTAAGCAAAACTAAAAAACAGCGAAGGCTCATCCAGTACACAAATCGATTTACGGGCACAGAGTGACCGGAAGTCGATTTAGACCAGGTGCACTGAAGGAGCCGGAGCGGAACTTGAAAACAGCGAAGGCTCATCCAGTACACAAATCGATTTACGGGCACAAAAAGTGACCGGAAATTGATTTAGACCAGGTGTACCGAGGAGCCGAAGCGGAACTTCAAATAGGAGGATAATGAAAATGAACAATTTACCCAAAGTAAAAATCGGAATCGTAGCGGTGAGCCGCGACTGTTTCCCGGAATCTCTGTCCGTCAACAGAAGGAAAGCCCTGGTAGAGGCATATAAAGCCAAATATGATGCAGCAGACATTTATGAATGTCCGGTCTGCATTGTGGAAAGCGAAATCCACATGGTTCAGGCTCTTGAGGATATCAAAAAAGCCGGCTGTAACGCCCTTTGCGTATACCTTGGCAACTTCGGCCCCGAAATCTCCGAAACTCTTCTGGCAAAGCATTTTGACGGACCGTCCATGTTTATTGCGGCTTCCGAGGAAAGCCAGAATGATTTGGTAGGCGGCAGAGGCGACGCTTACTGCGGTATGCTGAACGCAAGCTACAACTTAAAACTCCGCAATGTGAGAGCCTATATTCCCGAGTACCCCGTAGGCACCGCGGAAGAATGCGCGGATATGATTAATGAATTTGTGCCCGTCGCAAGGGCAATCGTGGGACTTAAGAGTCTTAAGATTATCAGCTTCGGCCCCAGACCCCTCAATTTCCTTGCCTGCAACGCGCCTATCAAGCAGCTTTACAATCTGGGAGTGGAAATTGAAGAAAATTCCGAGCTGGACTTGTTTGAGGCATTCAATAAGCATGAGGGCGACGAGAGGATTCCGGCCAAGGTAAAGGAAATGGAAGAGGAACTTGGCGAGGGCAACCAGAAGCCTGAAATTTTAAGCAAGCTGGCGCAGTATGAGCTGACACTTCTTGACTGGGTGGAGGCGCATAAGGGATACCGTGAGTATGTTGCCATTGCCGGAAAATGCTGGCCCGCGTTCCAGACGCAGTTTGGATTTGTTCCCTGCTATGTGAACAGCCGTCTGGCCGGAATGGGAATCCCCGTTTCCTGCGAGGTGGATATTTACGGCTGCTTAAGCGAGTTTATCGGCACGGCTGTGAGCGACGATGTGGTTACGCTGCTTGACATCAACAACACGGTTCCCGCCGATATGTACGAGGAATCCATCAGAGGCAAATTTGATTACACCCACAAGGATACTTTCATGGGATTCCACTGCGGCAACACCTGTTCAAAGAAGCTGGCATTCTGTAGCATGAAGAATCAGATGATTATGGCAAGGTCTCTGCCGGTAGAGGTTACCAACGGCACGCTGGAAGGCGACATTGTTCCCGGCGATATCACATTCTACCGGATTCAGTCAACGGCGGACAATAAACTGTGCGCCTACATTGCCCAGGGTGAGGTTCTTCCCGTGGCGACAAAGTCGTTTGGCGGCATCGGCGTATTTGCAATCCCTGAGATGGGAAGATTCTACCGTCATGTACTGATTGAGGGGAATTATCCTCATCACGGCGCGGTGGCTTTCGGCCATCATGGAAAAGCGCTCTATGAAGTGTTTAAGTATATCGGCGTTCCGATGGAAGAAATCGGTTTTAATCAGCCGAAGGGAATGCTTTATAAGTCCGAAAATCCGTTCGCCTGAAAATTTATTTTATTTTTGAAAAATTAGTATTGTAATTTACAGCCTGTGTGATTATACTCTTACTTACTGTAATCGCACAGGCTGTTTTTATAAAAATTTTAGTGCAATGCAGACGGGAAAGGTCTGCCAGGAGGATTGAAATGGCTGAGGTAAAGGTCAGGGAAGAAAAAAAGAGCGTGTCAAAGAGTGCAACGAAGGATATGACGGTGGGTTCCCCTATGGGACTGATTCTGGGATTTTCCATTCCGCTTTTGTGCGGCGCGCTGTTCCAGCAGTTCTACAGCGTGGTGGACACGGTGATTGTGGGGCGGATTCTGGGCGTTAACGCTCTGGCGGGAGTGGGGGCGACAGGCTCTGTCAATTTTATGATTGTAGGATTTTGTATGGGCGTGTGCAGCGGTTTTTCCATTCCCATAGCGCACAAGTTTGGGGCAAGGGATTATTCTGGAATGCGGCAGTTTGCGGCCAACAGCACATGGCTTGCGGCAATTTTTTCTGCGGTTATAACGGTGACGGTTGTTTTTTTATGCAAAAATATATTGATGTGGATGAAAACGCCGGAGGATATTTTTGCGGAATCCTACGCCTATATTGTGGTTATTTTTGCGGGGATACCGGCTACCTTTCTCTACAATATGCTGTCCGGCATTATCCGGGCCATGGGAAACAGCAGGACTCCTCTGTATTTTCTGACGCTGTCCTCGGTGCTTAATATCGGGCTGGATTTCCTCTGCATTCTGACTTTTGACATGGGAGTTGCGGGAGCGGCGGTTGCCACCGTGGTATCCCAGCTTGTTTCGGGAGTTTTGTGCCTTATTTATACGATAAAGAAATTTGAACTTTTACATATTACAAAGGAAGAATGGAAAATCAATGCTCATCATATGTGGACCCTTTGCGGGATGGGGATTCCCATGGGGCTGCAGTATTCGATTACGGCAATCGGCTCGGTTATTCTCCAGACTGCCGTGAATACGCTGGGCTCCGCCGTGGTGGCCGCGGTGACGGCGGCGGGCAAGGTGAGTATGTTCGTGAGCTGTCCTTTTGACGCTATGGGAACCACTATGGCCACTTACGGCGGGCAGAATGTGGGGGCAAAAAAGCTGGAGCGTCTGGGAAGAGGGCTGAAGGACTGTACGATTCTGGGAATAGGATATTCTGTTCTTGCTTTTGTGCTTTTGTATTTTTTCGGCACTCATCTGGCGGCGCTTTTTGTGGATACCGGGGAAACCCGGCTTCTGGAAATGGCAAGGCAGTTTCTGATAATCAACGGCGCTTTTTATATTCCGCTTGCGCTGGTGAACATCATCCGGTTTATGATACAGGGAATGGGATTTGGCGTTCTGGCGATTATGGCCGGTGTGTTTGAGATGGTGGCAAGGACTCTGGCGGCCCTTTTACTGGTTCCGGTTTTCGGGTTTACAGGGGTCTGTCTGGCCAGCCCTCTGGCCTGGCTGTTTGCGGACGCGTTTCTGATTCCCGCGTATATTTCCGTTCGCCGCAGGCTGGATAAGATGATGGGCGTTACGGGATAAATCACGGGAAATAAATAACAAAAGCCCGGGGCGGAGCAATACGGACATAAAACGGGAAATATATGGTAAGAATATGGAAACAAAACGGATAATAAACGGTTGAATCCGGTTGACAAACGGATGAAAAACGGTTAAAATGAAGTCATAAGACAGATAAGGGGGTATCTGGCGATGACAATAGAAGAAATGAAAAGAATAAAGAAAGAAAAGGGATACTCTTATTCCCAGATTGCGCATATGAGCGGAGTGCCTGTGGGAACGGTGCAGAAGATTTTCGGCGGGGAAACGTCTTCGCCCCGTTATGACACGCTGATGGCGTTGGAGAGTTTTTTCATGGGGGAAAACGGGCTGCCCTCCGTAGGGGAGGAGGCTGCCGCATACAGAACGCATAAGATGCAGGGAGAGTACACGGTGAAGGACTATTATGCGCTGCCGGACGATAAGCGGGTAGAACTCATAGACGGTGTGTTCTATGATATGGCCGCGCCCACCTTTGTGCATCAGAGAATCGGCGGTGAGATTTACAGACAGATTTCCAATTTCATTTTTGAGAATAAAGGGAGCTGCATTCCCATGATGAGCCCGGTGGACGTCCGTCTCGACTGTGATGACAGGACGATGGTTCAGCCGGACGTGCTGATACTATGCGACGAAAAGAAGATTATGAAGTGGGGCATTATGGGCGCGCCGGAGTTTGTGGCGGAGGTGCTTTCCCCTTCCACTAAGCGCAAGGACTGCCTCAAGAAGCTGAACAAGTATGAGGAGGCCGGCGTAAAGGAATACTGGATGATAGACCCTCAGCAGAAGAAGGTGATTGTCTATGAATTTGAGAAAGAAAGCTATCCGACGATTTACGGGATAAACGGACAGATTCCGGTAGGCCTTTACGAGGGGAAGCTTATGATTGACATGAACCTGATGGAAGAAATGATTCAGGATTATCCGGATGGCGGCAGAGACTAAAAAGATATTGTTACCACGCGTTATCGGGGCTGACGCATTAAGAAAACGAGGCGCAGGATATAGAAAAGCAAATGCTGTAATACCACATCTTGCATACTCCGGTCTTAATGCGGCAGCCCCGATTGCAGTCAGGACAGTTTGTTGATTTTTCGGTCATAGGTAAGCAGGCCGTTTACTTCTTCCTCCACGTCGGAAACCTGCGTATACACGGCGCCGCAAAGCCCCTGCTCCTTAAGGGGAAGAAGGGATTTTTCTATCAATTCACGGTAAGCTGCGGAAAACTCCGCAAGGCTGTCAAAGCGTTTATATCCGAATACTCGTTCCACGCTGGAATGATTCCTGATATGGCAGGAAAAGCCGCCGTATTCCGACAGGAAAAAGGCGCGGTCTTTCCATTTCCCGGCGGAAACGGATAAGGGGCGGAAATAATTATGTACACTGATAAAATCACCACAGTTTTGGTCATACCATCCGCTGGCGGAGTCTATCAGCCGGGAAGGGTCTTTCTTCCGTATGATATCCGTTATGCGGGCGGCGTCAAATTGACCCCAGCCTTCGTTAAAAGGCACCCAGACGGCAATCGAAGGGAAAAATTTCAAATGTTCGATTGTTTCTGCGCATTCTCTTTCCCACTGCTTTCGCGCAGCCCCATCCTTTCTGGAAAACAGGGCGTAGTGCGAGTCTTTCAGGGAAAGCTTTGGAAACAGAGTGGGCAGGTAGCTGATAACCGGCATACGGTATTTGCTTCCACCGTTTACCATGTCCTGACAGACAATCATTCCAAGCCTGTCGCAATGATAGTACCATCTGGCGCTTTCCACCTTGATATGTTTGCGCATCATATTAAAGCCCAGTGCTTTCATGGCGGTGATGTCGTAAATCAACGCTTCGTCAGAGGGCGAGGTGTACAGTCCGTCTGGCCAGTAGCCCTGGTCCAGCACGCCCATCAGAAAGCAGGGTTTGTGGTTTAAACAAAACAGAGGAATGCCGTCCGCCTGTTTTTCGATAGAATAGTGGCGCAGGGCAAAATAGCTTTGCACCTCGTCAGAGCCAAGCGAGAGCCGTACCTGATACAGGAAAGGGGCTTCGGGGCTCCACGGATGGAAATGCTCTTCCGGTATGGTAAAGGAAAGCATTTCTTCTTTCTGTCCGAAAGCGGAGACGGAAAGGGAAAGAGATTTTTGAAGTATTTCACTGCCGTTGCAGATAACGGACAGGGAAAGACAGGGGAGTTCCTCTTTCGCCTGATTTTGAGGCATGGAAGAAACCGGCGCTAAGAAGAGGAGACGGTTATCATGAACATTCTGGTCATCAATGCGGGGAGTTCCTCCCTGAAGTATCAGCTTTTGGACCCCGAGAGCGGCGTTCTGCTGGCCAAGGGCCTGTGCGAGCGCATCGGCATTGACGGCAAATTCACCTACAAGGCCGAGGGGAAAAAGACCCT
>OFFW01002368.1_pt1 | contig 10321 bp, 6 predicted proteins | sample 1521501 | NCBI WGS metagenome assembly OFFW01 (sample SAMEA3504107, study PRJEB24116) | mouse gut metagenome | biome: mouse gut; feature: mouse-associated habitat; material: faeces | place: Denmark | collected 2011
GGCTTCCTTGCGGGAAGCCGGGTATGGGAAAAATGCCTCAGGGAAGAAGTTTTGCCGGGCGCCCTTCAAAAATCCCGCGCTGAGGAACGAAAATGCGGTCATTGGGCTGGATGGGAATCGCCCTGTCCTTAATGGAAAAATAATCATACGTCACGGTTTTCCCACCGCGCGTCACCTGCACGTAGCGGGATCCCCAGTCCGTGATGTCGCCGGCGCCCACAATCGCCTCCAGAAGCGTCATGCCGCGCCGCCACAAAACATTCTTCTTCATAGCCACGCCGCCGCTTACCAGAACGATGTGTTCCGTCAGCCGCGCATCCGAACTCTGCACCTTCACCAAAAACGTAGGGGACGTGTACAGCTCCGCCTTCTTGTAGGCGGCCATCAGCATGTCTTCAATCTGGCGGGCCGTTTTGCCTACCACGCGCAGCACATCCTGCCCCGGAGGGAGCTGGGGCATGCGTATCGTTCCGTTCCCGTCCAACAAATACTGCCCGGAAATAGCGGTAGCGTCGTCGGCGGGAATGCCGCGCACCTGGATTTCAATGGTGCCCTGGGGCGGCACGGCATCCGGAGACTGGGCGGAGCCCAGCCCCGCCGGGCCCAGCATAAGACAAAGGATGGAACAAATATATTTTTTCATGGAGCAATGGGTTAATACAAATCTTCGCTATCATGGGACTGGGTGGCTGCCAGCTCCTTGGCCTTTCCAGAACGTTCCACCTTCTTCATGGAAGAGGCATCCGCGTTCTCGCCGGAGGAAGCGCCATCCGCAGAATAATAGGAATAGTAAGTTGTGTAATACTGATACTGGTGATCGGACGTAATGTCCACATTATTCATCACCACGCCGGCCAGGTTGCCGCCCACGGACTCGATTACCTGCTTCTGCCTCAACAGGGCTTTCAGCGGCAGCTTGCGGGGCTGGACAACCATAAGAGTCATGTCCACCTCGCTTACAATGACGGCGGAGTCACTGACCCCCAGGATGGGAGGGGAATCCACCAGCACAATGTCAAAACGTTGCTTCACTTCCTGCAGCAATTCATTAAACTTGCGGGAATTCAAGGCGCCCGAAGGGTCAAAGGGAGTGGGTCCCGCAGGCATGACGTACAGGTTTTCAATGGGCGTCTGAAAAATGACTTCCTCCAGAGGATAATCTTCCAGCAGGTAGGAAGTCAGCCCTACCTCATTATCCAGCTCATAATACCGGTGAAGCTTGGAACGGCGCAGGTCGGCGTCAATCATCAGGGTGGCATACCCCCCCTGGGCGCAAATATAGGCCAGATTGCACAGGGTGGTGGTCTTCCCTTCTCCGGCGCTCCCGGAAACAAAGGTCAGGGAAATTTCTTCCAGCCCTTTCTTATTGAATTCTATGTTCGTCCGCAAAATGCGGTAGGCTTCCGCGTCCGGCCCCATGACATCGGAAGAATGCAGAATAGGCACATTCTTGGGAATAATGCCCAAGACGGGAACCTGAAGAGCCCGTTCCACATCTTCCATGGTCTTCACGGAGGTATCCATGAATTCCAGAAGCAAGGCCAATCCGATGCCCAGCAACAGACCGGCACCCGCTCCCACCGCCAGGTTAATGGTCACATTCGGCTTGTAGGGCGCAGCAGGATAGGTCGGCAGCTGATACATTTCAATTGCCTCACGGGGTACGCGCAAACGGGCAATCTCATCTTTGTACCGGGAATCCAGTTCCTTAAGCTGGTCCAGCGCAGCGTCATAATCACGGCTGGCCTGTTCATACATGGGAACCTGCAGGACGTGCTTCTGAAGATCCTCTTCCTTTTGGGCAACGGTCGCCTCCCAGTGCTTCCGGCTTGCGGCAACCATTTCCAGCTTGCTCTTCAGGGAAGAACGCAGGCCTATCAATTCCTTGTTCAGCTTATCCCCCAGAATCCTTTCCGTTTCCAGCAGCGCCAGCATTTTGGGATGCCTGGCGCCGATATTCTGGGATTTCAGATTTTCCTTTTCCTTGAGCTTGTCGGAAAATTCAGCATAGGTCTTACGGAGAGCGTCCGCCCCTACAGTCTCCGCATTCAGCAGGTCGGAACTGATCACGTAATCCAGCAACTTGTCGTCGGGCAGACGCTGCAATTCCTGCACATAGGAAGCCAGTTCCTTTTCCCTCCTTTCAAAATCCATGGCCTGCGCTTTGGCATTCCGGAATTCCTCTTCTTCCATACCGGCCGTCAGGGTGCTGCGGTGTTCACCGTTTCTCCAGGACGTAGGCAGGTAGGAGCTCTCCGCAATCAGCTTTTTGAGAGCCATCATTTTTTCATTGACGGCATCCTCCTGTTCCCGGAGGACATCCTTCAGGCTCTTGATGGCGGTTTCCACCAGACGGTTTTCGCGCATTTCACGGTCCTGCTTGTACGCCTCAGGCACCGCCTTGGCAATATTCTGCACCAGTTTGGGATCCGGACCGGAAACAATGACATCCACAAGGTCCGTGGCACGCACAGGGGCCACCTTAATCATGCCGGCCAGATTAGTCGCCGCCATTTCATCCGTCATCCCCCATTCCGCGGCAAGGTTCAGTTTTCTGGATACCACTTTAAGCACTTCGGCGGAAGTCAGCACGGAATACTGCATGGGAATGTAGTTGGCCGTCACGTTGGAAGTGGCAACCACGTCCCCCCCCCTGCCTATATCCATCACAGGCTTGGGCAGTTTAATCTGAAACTGGCTGGTCGCCCGGTAGGAGGGCGGCATCAGGAAAGTCACTACCACGGAAATGACCAGCACCAGAAGGAAAACAAGAAAGACTTCCTTCCAGCGATTTTTTAAAACTTGCAAATAGTCAATATTGCGTACGATGCGATCACTGTTCTGCTGATCCTGGGCACTCATGGAATATAGTAAGGCAGTAAGATAAAAACTCCTCTAATTGTGAATGAAAATTCGCAATTAGAGGAGTAAAGGCATTAATGGTCAGTCAAGACTTAGAAGCTGTAATTCACGCCGAAGGAGAACACGTTGCGGTTGTAGGAAGGCATCGGGTAGTTATAGCCGCTGTAGGAACCGTTCGTGTAGGAATATTGGGCCGTAAGGGCCAGGGCATTCGTCAGCAGAAGCTTGATACCGGCGGTAGCATTGAAAGTCAGGTTGGACGTGTCACTGTTGCTGATGGAACTCGGACGCGTATAATCGCTGGCAATCAGGTTTACTCCGCAATTCAGACTGACGCGGTGCGTCAGCTTCAGCGTGCTGTGTACCCCGAAACGCCACGTTTCATTGGAGTAATAGCTGGCGCCGTTGTAAGGGATATAGGTATTCACCGCTTCGTTGGAATAACGGACGAACGTTCCGAGCATGAACCGGTCGCTCAAGCGGTGGTTTAAGCCGAATTCCGCGGAGGGATAGGTTTTTGTTCCGTAGTTCTCGACATACTTGAACTGAGGACCTACGCGCAGCGTAGCAGAAGTATTTTCGCTCACCGCATATTCAGCGCCGGCCATGACGAAGTTGGAAAATTCGTTATTGCCGTATTCGCGATTACAGTAGGAACCCGTCCAGCCCAGGGAAACAGCCAGACGTTCCGTCCATTTGTACCGGTTGGTGAAATTCATGCCAACATAATCGCGGTTATCCGTCTTGGCGGAATCCTCCTGATAGTCGATCATGGAGAAATTGGCACCCAGCGTCGTGGAATAGCGGGAAGTCCACGCCTTGCTCACGGAACTGGAAACATACACGTAAATGTAGTCGCCGTCCCGGCGGGCATTGGCAATACCGTTGGAATAGTTGGGTTCCGGCTGCCATGCAAAGGAGACGCTGCCGTTATAACGCAAAGTCTGGTCAAAACTATGGGAAAGTTTGGCGGACAGCGTGGAATTGGAAAGGGCTTCATTCGTTCCGCCATCAAGGTCTTTCAGGTAAAAAATACCCCCCAGCTTGGCGGAGAAAGAATATTGGGTTACGGCATCGTAGTTGGCCAGGGAGCACCCTATGTCCGTACTGATGAATGCGGATTCCTGCTTGTTATAATTGGAGGCGTTGACATTGTCGTCATACCCTCCCGCCAGGTTGAAGAACCACTTGAGAGGAAGGGACTCTTCCAGACCAACCGGACCCGCCAGCGTGTACAGAGACTGCCCGTTGGCATGGACGGCAAACATGCCGGCGGCCACCAGGGAGAGATAAAAAAGACTCTTCATGCTATTTTATTAAATAAGAATCAGGTTAATTGCCAGCAGCATTGGACACGGGAGCGGGGCTGGTGGGCGTGCCGCCCACAGGAAGACCGCCCGGCAGAACCAGGGAGCCCCCGGCAACATCTTCAACAGGCTTTACCAGGCCATGTTCCTGGACAGTTACCCCTGAGAGGGGGTTATCAGGAGTCTGGGCAGCCACGGCCACAGCAATGGAAGGAACAGTACCGGCTACCGGAGAATTGCCCAAAGCTTTTTCAACCGCTTCCGAAATGGGAGCCACGGATGCATACGGATGGGGCTGGGAGGAAACAGCGGAAGCGATCACATTGCGCACCTGTTCTTCCTTCACCCCGGGCCCGTAGCTCCGGACAGCGGCGGAAGCAACGGCAGGAGCGTTGGACGGGAAAGCGCCCGCAGCCATGGATACCATCGCACCCATCACATGATCGGACACACCAGCCTTAGCGGCATCGTTCAAAACTCCGGACACCGCTTTCATATCCAGAGCACCGGCTTTCAATCCGGCCTGAACAATATCTGCCATTTTCTTCATAAAAGCCTTTTCAACAGCGGAGGCTTTAACCTGATCAACAGCCGGAGCGGCTGGCGGAGAAGCAGTTTGCTGAGCCATACCGGGAAGGGTACCCGCAAACGCAAGTGCCAGCGCACTAAGCGCCGCCTTTGTCACGAACCTGGCTTTCATAAAGGAAGTATTTAGCAGGTGAATTTAATAAAAAAATGGAGCGGGTAACGGGAATCGAACCCGTATAATCAGCTTGGAAGGCTGGAGCTTTACCATTAAGCTATACCCGCGCAACGAACGCATTATGTTCAAATCACGGGATAAGACAAGTTTTTTTTCATTACTGCGTCAAAATAACAAAAAAAGAGGATACGTTTTTTCTGTGGTCTTGACATCCGGACCTTCTGCCGCTAAATAGGCATCCGCATTTCATGCGGGCGTCGTTCAATGGTAGGACGCGAGCTTCCCAAGCTTGAGACGTGGGTTCGATTCCCATCGCCCGTACCAATTTGTTCCGCAAGTTATTGTTTATCAAAGCTTGCGTTTTTTGTTTTCTTGAGACGGCAACATACATGGCAACGCCTGGAAACGGCCTTTCAAGACATTGTCCCACAGGCAGAAGACATGGTTTATCCGTAAAGAAGCCTTGTTCCGTGTGAATAAAAAAGACCTGGCAGCTACTCCCAATACGGGAACAGTCCGGGCAAGATGTCCGCGCCGGAAGCATTCGCCGCCGGCACGGACGTGAATTACAGGGAGAGGCTACCAGCCAAGAACAAATTTTCTCTGGATTTTAGCAAGAAGAAGTACTTTGCGGATCATTGCCCGGGTTTCATTAAGGAGGTTGAGATAGAGAAGCGCCCGTCGCATATCGGAGGCGTCTTCCGGACGCAGAATAATCTGCTGTTTGACGGCTTCCGCAAATTCCTCATCCAGGGCGTCCATGCCTGCCAGGCATTCGTCCAACCCGGTATAGTCATTGCTTTCCATCATTTCCCGGAAACGGGGGTAGAGGGAGGAAACACGGCTGTTCATTCCCCGCAGAAGCTCTATCCTTTCCAAATCCAGCCCTTCATGGTTGTTGTCTATATAGGCATGGCTGGTCGTAGTAATGTTGGAGAGGGATTCAAAGACGGAGGTAGCGTATTCCACCATCTGCACATAGCGCTTGCCTCGGTCGGCCTCTTTGTCCGGGAGTTCACGGACGACGGGCATGACTTCCATCGCCATTTTATCGCTCAGGGAACGGCGGATGCCGCGCGCTTCTTTCCGGAGTTTTTTCAGACGCTTCCTGTCCTCCACGTTCAGGGCCTCCAGATTCATTTCATAAATTTCCGCCATGCGCTTCATCAGTTCAATAATTTCCTCATTGTAGCGTGCGGCGGCAGCCGGATCCCGGTAATTGGCGGCCTGCGCCTGAGCTGCAGCCTGGGTTCTTTTACGATGGAGCCTGGAACTTTTCAGAAGCAGAAAAGCCGCCAGCGAACACATGGCGATGATGCCGAAGAGACCGCCATAAAGGATGCAGGCCGCCACAATGAAGCACATGGAAAACGCGGCAAAGGCCGTAAAAAACCACCCTGAAATCACCGTAATCACTCCGGTGATGCGATACACGGCGCTGTCCCGCCCCCAGGCCTTGTCCGCCAGGGAGGAACCCATCGCCACCATGAACGTCACATATGTGGTGGAAAGAGGAAGCCGAAGGGACGTGGCCAGAGAAATCAGCAGGGCAGCCACCGTCAAATTCACGGAAGCGCGAATGAGGTCGAAAGATGCACCGTTATCCGGCCCTTCCGGCACAGGCCGGAAGCGTTTTTCAATAAACCTCCCGACGCAGGAGGGCATGATTTTTTCCACCGCGCGGGAAGCATTCAGGGCATAGCGCACCGCCATGCGGGCCGGGGGGACGGAGCCGAACCGCTCTACTCCCCCGCCCTGCCTCGCCAGATTGACTTCCGTATCCGTAACGGTTTGCGCCTTTTTGGAGAACATGAGGGCCAGCACCATGATGACGCCCGCCCCCAGCAGGTAACGCCAATCCGCCGTGACGGGGGCCATCAGACCGCCCATGGACAGAGTGGTAAGGTCCGCCCCCTGCACTGCGGCGGCGGCCGCAATTTCCATAGAAGACTGCCCCGCCATGAAAACGCCGATGAAGTTGACCAGGTCATTCCCGGCAAAGGAAAGGGCCAGGGCCATGGTGCCCGCGAGAACGGATACTTTCAGGATATTGACTTTGCAAAGATTCTGGAGCACGGCCATCAGGACGGTCCAGAATGCCAGGCTGCAGCAAACGTACAGCCAGATATGGGCGTCCAGGTGGCGGATCATATCCTTGGTGACCAGCGTGCTTCCCTTCAGCCCCTTGAAAATGGCGAAGTAGGTGATAGCCGTCAGGGCCACGCCGCACCAGACGGCGCCCAGGTATTTGAAGGATTTTTGATAGTTGAAGGAGAAGATGAGGCGGGAAATCCACATAACCGTTATCCCGCAAATGAAAGCGATAAAAACGGAGGAAAAAATGCCGGAGATGATCGCCAGAGCTTTGGAGGAATTGATGTAGCTGGACAATTCCTGAGCGACTCCCGGTTCCCCGGACCAAATTTTAAAGAGAGCTGCGGCCACGGCTCCGCCCAGCAGTTCAAAAACAATGGAAACCGTGGTGGAAGTGGGAAGGCCGAACGTGTTGAAAACGTCCAGCAGGATAACATCCGTCAACATGACCGCCAGAAAGATCAACATGATGTCATGGAAGGAAAACCGGGCCGGCATGAATACGCCGCTTCTGGCGATTTCCATCATGCCGCTGGAGAACAGCGAGCCGATGATGATACCCAAAGCGGCCACCAGCACAATCGTCCTGCGCGGAGCGGCCTTGGAACCGACGGCGGAGTTCAAAAAGTTGGCGGCGTCATTGGAAACTCCGACAACGAGGTCGAAGCAGGATAACACCAGTATCAGTCCTATGATAAAGTAATAGATCGGGTCCATATGCGTAGTAAACGGCCCTCTATTACAGGAGGCCGCTCCCGCACGCCCGTTTTAAAACGTGAACATTCCGTCACATTTTCCCATACGCCCCTGCTTCCGGTCCTCAAAAAAGGAGGAGAGCGGATTCATCCGCCCTCCTCCCGCTTTCATTAAATGTAAAAAACAAAAAGCCTAACGGTCCACATGAAGGATATTTCCGTCAGGGGCAATCAGCACATCATAATCGTCACGGCTGTCCGCAACTTCCACCTTGTAACGGACAAGTTCTCCTTCAGTAATTTTTTCCGCTTCCTTAATCCGGCATCCCGGATAACGCTTCAAAACGGACGCACGGACGGCTTCCGGAAGAGAGGAAGCAGCTATTTCTTCCTTAATCCTCACAATTTTCCCATCAGGAGCAATCTTCACGTCAAACTGGAATCCGTTAATTCTAAATTCGGCTTCGTAGATCCTTTCCATGCCATGCATTTCAGAGTCCCATTCAATGGGACCGGCGTTCGGATAAGCACCCTTGATACTGGAAACGGCGGCAGCCGGAACGGAAGACTCCGGGATATCGGCCAGGGCAGAAGGCATGGCCGCCGCCGCAAACAATATGTTCTTATGCAGCTTTTTCATGTTATGATTAGACAAATATGTTCTATAATCATTCAATATTTTTCTAAACTCTGAACATCCTGTGCAGCTTTTTTCCCGAAACCGGCTCCTGATGAAGCATATTAAAAAAGGCTCCCCGGAAAAACCGGGGAGCCTTGAAGCCGATTGCCTTGGTCTCGAAGAAACGGACGGGGCTTACATCATGCCCATGCCGCCCATTCCTCCCATGCCGCCCATGTCGGAAGCTCCGGAGCCGCAGCTGCAGCTCTTCTTCTCGGGCTTGTCAGCAATGACGCATTCCGTGGTAAGCAGCAGGCCGGCGATGGAGGCCGCATTCTGCAGAGCGGAACGGGTCACCTTGGTCGGATCCACCACGCCGGCGGAAAGCAGGTCTTCATACTTGTCCGTGGCCACGTTGTAACCTTCGGCAGTATTCTTCATGCCTTTCACGTTGGCGACGATGAGGGCTCCTTCGCGGCCGGCATTGCAGGCCAGCTGGCGGAGCGGGGCTTCCACAGCGCGATAAACGATCTGGGCGCCGGTTGCTTCGTCACCTTCCAGTTTGAGGGTGTCAATGGCTTTCTGGGCGCGAATCAGCGCCACGCCGCCGCCCGGAACGATGCCTTCTTCCACCGCAGCGCGGGTAGCGTGCAGGGCGTCGTCCACACGGGCCTTCTTTTCCTTCATTTCCGTTTCCGTAGCGGCACCCACGTGGATGACGGCCACGCCGCCGGCCAGCTTGGCCAGGCGTTCCTGGAGTTTTTCGCGGTCGTAGTCGGACGTGGTGTCCTTGATCTGGCGGCGAATCTGGGAAATGCGGGCTTCAATATCGGAAGATTTGCCGGAACCTTCCACGATAACGGTTTCATCCTTGGAAACAACCACGCGTTTGGCCTGGCCGAGGTCTTCGATTCCCACGTTTTCCAGCTTGATGCCCAGGTCTTCCGTGATGCACTTGCCGCCGGTAAGGATGGCGATGTCTTCCATCATGGCCTTGCGGCGGTCGCCGAAGCCGGGAGCCTTGACCGCGCAGATGTTCAGCACGCCGCGCAGACGGTTGACTACCAGGGTGGCGAGGGCTTCGCCTTCAATGTCTTCCGCGATTACCAGGAAGGGACGGCCGCTCTTGGCCACTTTTTCAAGCAGCGGAAGGAAGTCCTTCAGGTTGTTGATTTTCTTTTCGTGGATGAGGATGTAGGGGTTTTCCAGCACCGCTTCCATCGTTTCCGCGTTCGTCACGAAGTAGGGGGACAGGTATCCCTTGTCAAACTGCATGCCTTCCACCACGTCCAGCGTAGTTTCAATGCCCTTGGCTTCTTCCACGGTGATGGTGCCGTCCTTGCCCACCTTGTCCATGGCTTCCGCGATGATGTTGCCGATTTCAGCGTCCCAGTTGGCGGAGACGGTAGCGACCTGGGCCACTTCCTTGCTGGAGTCGACAGGCTTGCTGATCTTCTTGAGTTCTTCCACAACGGAATCCGCAGCCTTCATGATGCCCCTCTGGAGGGAGATGGGGTTAGCCCCGGCAGTAACGTTGCGCAGGCCTTCGCGGTAAATGCTTTCAGCCAGCACGGTAGCGGTAGTGGTGCCGTCGCCGGCCACATCATTGGTTTTGGAAGATACTTCCCGGACAAGCTGGGCGCCCATGTTTTCAAACGGGTCTTCCAGTTCAATTTCCTTGGCCACGGTTACGCCGTCCTTAGTGATGAGGGGGGAACCGAATTTTTTGTCAATCACTACGTTGCGGCCGGCAGGGCCCAGCGTGCTCTTGACAGCCTTGGCAATCTGTTCCACGCCGCGGAGCAGAGCCTGGCGGGCGGTTTCGTCAAATTGGATTTGTTTAGCCATAATGTTAAATATTTAAAATGATGTTGAATGTGTGTGTGGTGCCATTTAGCCGATGATGGCCAGAATATCGTTTTCAGACAGGATAAGGTAGTCTTCCCCGTCCAGTTTGATTTCCGTGCCGCCGTACTTGGAAATAAGCACGCGGTCTCCGGGCTTCACGGTAAATTCAATCAGGGCGCCTTTTTCATCGCGG
>OFFW01002369.1_pt1 | contig 10321 bp, 7 predicted proteins | sample 1521501 | NCBI WGS metagenome assembly OFFW01 (sample SAMEA3504107, study PRJEB24116) | mouse gut metagenome | biome: mouse gut; feature: mouse-associated habitat; material: faeces | place: Denmark | collected 2011
GGGGGGCGGAGGTATCCCGCCGCCAGGCGGGAAAGGATAGATTTTGACAGAAGGCAGGTGTTCAGTGGTGTACGAAAATCTGGACGAATTGAGAGAAGAGGTGCTGGAGTGCCAGAACTGCGGCCTGGCAGCCACCCGCCGCAATGTGGTCTTCGGCGTGGGGGGCCCAGGGGCAAAAATTCTGCTCATTGGGGAGGGCCCCGGAGAAAACGAGGACAAGCAGGGGGAGCCCTTTGTGGGGCGCAGCGGCCAGCTGCTGGACAAGATGCTGGAGTACGCCGGGCTTTCCCGAAAGAAGAATATCTACATCGCCAATATGGTGAAGTGCCGCCCGCCCCAGAACCGGGACCCCGCCCCGGACGAGATTGCCGCCTGTATGGGATGGCTGCGGAATCAAACCGCCATTCTTCGTCCCGCCATTATCGTCTGCATCGGGCGGATTGCGGCGGTGAGCCTGATTCAAAAGGATTTTAAGGTCACAAAGCAGCACGGCCAGTTCATCGAAAAGAACGGCACTTTGATGACCGGAACCTTCCATCCCGCGGCGCTTCTGCGCAATCCTGTCAACAAGCCCGCCGCCATGGAGGACCTGCTGGGGGTGGCAAAGAAGGCCCAGGAGCTGGGGCTGCCCCTGTAAGGCGGAAAGGGGGAGAGGAATGAAGCGGCTTTTGGCCGGTGCTTTGGTGCTGGTGCTGTGTCTGTGCTTGCTGGCCCCGGAAAAGAGCGTTCCTTCCCAAATTCCGCCGCCGGAGCCGGAGATCAGTGCTGCCCCGGTGCCTTCCGGCCGCGCCCCTGCTCCCAGCAGCGCCTCCAGTAAACCACCGCCCCCGCCCTTCAGCAGCAGCCAGCCGGAACCTGGGGAGCTATCCCAGGCAGAGGCGGAAAAGCCCCCGGTTGAGGACGACATGGAAGCGCGGTTCCCGCCGGCGGGGGAGAAGGACCAGCGGGACGAGACCACCAAGCGGCTGGAGGAATTCCTTGAAGGCGCCCGGCTGGGCACCTTTGTGGCGGACATTAACAACGGCTCCAAGGGGGAATTTTCTTCCATCGAGGAGCTGGATAAAGGGGTGCTGCTGGCCTGCGGCATCTTCAGCCACTGGCAGGACTGGAGCAAGGAGGCTGTAGAAGAGCGGGTGCGTTTTTACTTCGGAGAAAAGGCAGTGGTGGACCACTACGCGCAGAATGGCTTGCTTTATGGCTGGGAGTATGATGAAGAAACCGAGAACCATATCCCGCCAGGCCGGGACTACCTCAGCTTTTCCTGCCCATGGATACTTTCCTGGCAGAAGGAGAGGGATGAGTACGCAGTGATTTTTACCGCCTATGCAGTGGCTCCAGGCCGTGTCGTCTCTCCCGATCATGAGGTGGACTTTGATTCCTGGGAGGAAGCGAAGGATTGGTACAAGGAGCACGGGGCCCAGGCCAAGGCTATCCTGCGGGAGAGGGAGGACGGAAGCCTTATTTTCCAATCCCTGGAGGTTTTAAGGGGCTGCGACCCCTGGGAGCAATAACAGAAGAGCGCAGCAGGGACAGCCGGATTTTCCCCGGCTGTTCTTTTATATGCTACATAAACGGCGCGAAGAGCCGCAGAAAGGCCGCCAGCAGCCGTTTGTACCAGGGTTCCGCCGCCAGCTCGGCAAGGGTGATGCGCTGGCTTTTGGAGAGGGTATGCCGGATGTCCCCGGCAATTTTCCCCACCGCGGGGCAGTCCCAAAGGGCTACCGCGCACTCGTGGTGGAGGTAAAGGCTGCGGAAATCCAGGTTGGCGGTGCCGACGATGGCGGCCTCCCCGTCGCTCACCGCCATCTTGGCGTGGATGAAGCCGGGGCTGTATTCCCATACCTCCACCCCCGCCGCCAGCAGGGGCGGATAGTAGGAGCGGGTGACCATATGGACGAACCACCGGTCCCCCTGGCGGGGGCAGAGGACCCGCACCTGCACCCCGCTCTGGGCGGCGGCGCAGAGGGTCCGCAAAAAGCGGTTATCCAGGATGAGGTAAGGGCTGGTGAGCCAAATATACCGCGTCGCCCGGCTGATAAGCTGTAGGTAGGCGTTTTCTGCCACCTGGTGCCGGTCCAGGGGGGAATCGCAGTAGGGCTGCACCCAGCCAGGGGAGAGGGGGGAGGCCTCGGTGCCCTCCACCGGACAGGGGAACCGGTAGCGCTCCGGCTCCATAACCGGTCCGCCGCCCCCGGAGCACCAAAGCTGAAAGAACATCCGGGTCAGGCTCCACACCCCCGGCCCCCGCAGCACCACGGCGGTGTCCTTCCAGTGGCCGTGGAGCCGTTTTTTGTTGATGTATTCGTCCGCCAGGTTGATGCCCCCGCAGATGCCCAGCCGTCCGTCGATGATGCAGAGCTTCCGGTGGTCCCGGTAGTTCAGGCCGGGGTCTATCCCCGGTCCCAGGGGGTTGTAGACCAGAGTGGAGATGCCCCATGTCTCCAGCTGCCGCCGGGTGCCGGGGGGCAGGGTGCCAATGCACCCCATATCATCCCAAAGGACCCGCACCTCCACCCCCGCCTGGGCCTTCTGCCGGAGGATGGCAAGGATGCTGTCCCACATCTCCCCCGGCTCCAGGATGAAATATTCCAGCAGGATAAATTTTTCCGCTCTTGGCAGCTCCCGGAGCATCACCGCCAGCTGCTCCTCCCCCAGGGGGCAGTAGTCCACCTGGGTATTTCCCATAGGCCCAAAGCCGGAGATGTTGTGCAAATAGGCAGCCTGCACCCCCAGGGAGGGCCGCTTTCGCAGCAGCTCCTCCAGCGCGCCGGAATCCGGCTGGAAAAATAGTTTCTGCTCCTCCTTGGCCTGGAGAAGGGCCTTTTTTCGTTTGCCGGCGGGTCCCCGCCGCCCCCAGGTGAGCCAGAGGAGGGCTCCGGCGGGGGGCAGCCCCAGAAGGAGCAGCACCCAGGCCGCCTTGTAGGAGCCGTTTTCCTCCCGCACCGCCACCCACAGGGCCAGGGCGAGGCTGACGGCCCACCAAAGGGTGAAGGCAGCGGTGGAGCGGAAGGCCGCCCACAGGACAAGCGCCGCCAGCGCCCCCATTTGGAGGAGGATGAGGGCGGCGCACAGAAAAAGGCGGCCGGTTAGGAACCGCAGGGTTTTTTTTACCAGGGACGCCATTGTGGAAGGCTCTCCTTTCGTGGGAAGGAACTTTTTCTTAGGGAGGGGCGGTTTTTGGTTGCAAAGAAAAGCCGCTTCGTATATAATGTAAAATAGCCGTAAAGCGGCAGAATAGGAGGTGGCATCGCTTTGGGTACCGACCCTGGACGAAGTAGCGGAAAATAGAACAGGAGCGGAGACACAAAGCAGCCAGCAATCTCTGCTTCTGTTCAGGAAGGGAGATTTGCGCCTATGCTGAATATCTATAAAACCGAAGGCGGACAGGTGGTCCGGCAGGAGCAGCTGACACCGGGCTGCTGGGTGGATGTGGTGGAGCCCACCCCGCAGGAGGTGGAATACCTCACCGGGGAGCTGGAGCTGGACCAGGGCTTTGTCCGTTCCTCCCTGGACGAGGAGGAGTCCTCCCGTATTGAGGCGGAGGACAATGGCCAGGTGCTGGTGATTGTGGACCTTCCGGTGGCCCAGCGCCAGGAGGAGGACAAGTCCATCCTTTACACCACCACCCCTATGGGGATTATCCTCACCCCGGAGTATGTTTTTACCATCAGCACCCAGCCCCAGCAGGTGGTGAGCGAGATGGCGGACGGCCGGGTGAAGAACGTCACCACCCACCTGCGGGCCAGGTTCCTGCTGTCCCTGCTCTTTCGCATCGCCACCCGCTACCTCACCTATCTGAAGCAGATTGATAAAATCTCCTCTTATACCGAGCAGCAGCTCCACAAATCCATGCGCAACAAGGAACTGATTCAGCTGCTGGGCCTGGAAAAGTCCCTGGTCTACTTTTCCACCTCCCTTAAAAGCAACGAAATCACCCTGGAAAAGATTCTTCGGGGGCGGATTATCAAGCTGTACGAGGAGGACCAGGACCTTTTGGAGGATGTCCTGGTAGAGGTGAAGCAGGCCATCGAGATGTGTAACATCTACACCAGTATTCTGTCCGGGACCATGGACGCTTTTGCATCGGTGATTTCCAATAACCTCAATATCGTGATGAAAATTCTGGCTTCCGTCACCATTGTCATGTCCATCCCCACCATTGTTTCCAGCTTCTATGGCATGAACATCGCCGGGGGGATGCCCCTGGACCAGTTTTGGTGGTTCCCGGTGGCCCTTTCCATCGCCCTCTCCCTGGGGGCGGCGGTGATTTTGGTTAAAAAGGACATGTTCCACTGAAGAGAGAATAGAAGGCCCTCTCCGCTTGTATTTCGTGGCGGGGAGGGATTTTTTCATGGATGGGTGCCTTTGTATGCCGGCGCTTTCCGTTTTCCACATTCCGGACAGATTCCCCGGAAAAGGATAGCATAGCCCGCGACAGAGAATCCATGGCTTCCGCAAAGGCGTTGGAAAATGGCCGATGACAAGAGGTGAAAGCTGTGTGATAAATATATCAATATATGATTTCCATTATAAACTGTTTTTTTACTTATTTTTACCAAAAAATTTATCATATCCACCAGAAAAAAGAAAGAAAATCAGTCATATAGCCCAAAAAAATACAGTTTTTGTCTTGTCACTGGGGTAAAGAACTGCTATAATGAATAATGATAATGATGAAAATAGGGGCGTTTTTTCTTGTATCAAAGGTTTGGGGCTTTTCAAACTTAAGACTGCCAGTCTGTCCGGCATCCCCAGACCGGTTTGGAATTTAGGAGTGATATATATTGACCCATAGGAAATGGATGGGACCCCTCGCAATTGTTTTAACATTTATGGCAATTATACTGATTAGCTTTGCTTATTCGCGCTTTGCTACCCAGCAGATCCTTCAGGAGAGCATCGAGCATCTGGAGGAAATCTATAACCAGATTAACGATAACTTCCGCTCCACCGTCAGCAAGAACTGGCGGCTGCTGCGCAGCTGGAAGAGCTATATCGCCAATTCAGCGGAGGAAAATCCCGATGGATTTACTGCCTTTATTGAGGAGGAGAGGGAGGACTGGCACTTCAGCACCTTCTATTTCCTGGCGGAAAACGGCGATTATATCACCTCGCGGGGGTGGCGGGGGAACCTGGACCTGGGCGAAGAAAATATGCGGCTGCTGATGGAGGAGCAGCGGGATATCATAGTGGACTGTACCGCCCCCAACGCTCCCCGTATTACCGTTTTTGCGGTTCCGGCCAAGCCGGGGCGGTACAGGGACTTTCATTATTCCGCCATCGCCTTCAGCTTCTATTCGGCGGATATGACCAGAGCGCTGAGCATCAATGCTTTTGCCGGGCAAAGCGACTGCTTTGTCATCTATCCCAGCGGACATGTGCTTTTCTCCTCCCGAATTGATGAAACGGTGCCCGTAAATTTAATGGAGTGGCTGCACGACCAGGGACTTTACATAGACACGGTGGAGCAGGACTGGCAGGACGGGACGCGGCGGGTGCTGTTTATCAACAACGCCAGCGGACGCCCCCTCTACCTATATTACCAACCGGTGGGCTTTTCCGACTGGATGCTGGTAAGCATCACTCCGGCGGATGTGGTGAACGCCAGCATGAACCACTTTATCCTTGTGACTATGGCGGTTATGGCCCTTCTTTCCGCCCTTGTGGCGATGGCTGTTGTGATTTATGTTATCCTGCTGAACCGCCGCCAGGTGCGGGAGAAAAACCTGGTAATTGATTCCCGTGAGAATCTGTTCGGCCTCCTCACCGAAAATACAGAGGATGTCTTTATCCTCTTCTCCCCAGAGACCTTTGAGGCGGAGTATGTCAGCGCCAACCTGGAGAGGGTCCTGGGCCTTTCGGCAGAGGAAGTAAAGCAGGATGTCCGCCCCCTGCTCTTTGGGGACCCGGATAAGCCCGCCCCCATAGGAGCCATCACCCCGGAGACCCTGGCCACCATTTCGGAGGGCAGCCTTTGGAGCGACGAGCGGGAGATTCTTCAGGTCCAGACCCAGGAGCTGCGCTGGTTTAAGCAGCTTCTGCGCCGCTGTGTGTTGGAAAAGAAGGAGCAGTTTATTCTTATGCTCTCCGACCGCACCAAGGAGCGGCAGATGAACAAGGTTTTGGTGGAGGCGCTGCAAACCGCTAAGGCCGCCAACGAGGCCAAGAGCAACTTCCTGGCCAATATGTCCCACGATATCCGCACCCCCATGAACGCCATTGTGGGCTTCTCCGTCCTGCTGGGCAAGGATGCGGAGAATCCGGAGAAAGTGCGGGAGTACACCCGCAAGATAACCGCCTCCAGCCAGCATCTCCTCAGTCTCATCAACGATATTTTGGACATGAGCAAAATCGAAAGCGGCAAGACCTCCCTGAACATCGTGGAGTTCAGCCTGCCGGAGATGATTGACGAGCTGTACACTATGATGCTTCCCCAGGCCAAGGCCAAGCACCAGCGGCTGGAGGTGCATACCAAGGGGATGCTCCCGGAAATGCTCTCCGGGGATAAGCTGCGCCTGAACCAGGTGCTTATCAATCTCCTTTCCAATGCGGTAAAATACACCCCCAACGGGGGACAAATCAGCCTGCGGGTGCGCAAAAGAAGCAAAAATACCCCCGGCCGGGTCCGTCTGCGCTTTTCGGTGGCAGATAACGGCTTTGGTATGAGCGACGAGTTTGTCAAAACCATTTTTGACCCCTTCTCCAGGGAGGTCACCGACGCCACGCGGGAGATTCAGGGCACCGGCCTGGGGATGGCTATCACCAAGAACATCATAAATCTGATGGGGGGCACCATCTCGGTCCAAAGCCAGCTGGAGCGGGGCTCCACCTTCACCGTGGAGGTGGAGATGGAGGTTGCGGACCAGAAACAGGATAAGGAGTTTTGGAGCCGCAACGGCATCACCTCCCTCCTGGTGGTGGACGACGATGAGGACGTCTGCGAAAATATCCGGCGCTCGATGGAGGAGACCGGCGTGAAGCTCACCTTTGCCCCCAGCGGGGAGAAGGCGCTGGAGCAGGTAAGAGCGGCCCGGACACAAAACCAGCCCTTCCAGCTTATCCTTCTGGATTGGAAGATGCCCGGCATAGACGGCTTGGAGGCCGCCCGGCGCATCCGGGAGGAGATTGGAACAGAGGGTTCTATCTTTGTGCTCACCTCCTACGACATAGAGGAGATTCAGGCCCAGGGGAAGGACGCAGGGGTTGATAAATACCTTGCGAAGCCCTTCTTCCTTTCCAGCTTCCAAAAGGCAGTGGCCCGCCATCTGGACAAAAACGGCGTCACAGCCTGCCCAGCTCCGCAGCAGGATGAGATTTCCCTGGAGGGCCTGCGGGTGCTGGCGGCGGAGGACAATGAAATCAACGCGGAGATCCTTCTGGAGCTGCTGGATATTGAAAAGGTCCGGTGCGAGGTTTTCCCCAACGGCAAGGAGGCGCTGGACTGCTTTGTCAAGGCGGAGCCTGGAGAGTTCGACATGATTTTTATGGATGTCCAAATGCCAGTGATGGACGGCTACGAGGCCACCCGGCAGATACGCGCCAGCAGCCACCCGGAGGCCCGGACCATCCCCATCATCGCCATGACAGCCAACGCCTTCGAGGAAGACGTGCAGGCAGCCCTGGCCGCCGGTATGAACGCCCATATCGCCAAGCCCATTGATATGCGGAAGCTGAAATCCACCATAGCCAAGCTGTGGGGCAATTGACCAGATGTAAATAAGGAGGCCCAAGGCAATGGATGTATTGGAGCGCTTTCTGCGCTATGTTTCCTTTGATACCCAGTCCAGCGAGGAGAGTGGCACCACCCCCAGCACCCAAAAGCAAAAGCTGCTGGGCCAGGCCCTGGCCGATGAGCTGCGGGCTTTGGGTTTAGCGGATGCCCGGATGGACCGCTACGGCTATGTGTACGCCCATCTGCCCGCCACCCCCGGCCGGGAGGGGGAGCCCTGCCTGGGGCTTATTGCCCATATGGATACCTCCCCCAGCGCCTCCGGCGAGGCTGTAAAGCCCCAGGTGGTGCGGTATGAGGGGGGAGATCTGCCCCTGAACCGGGAGCTGGGGGTGGTGATGGAGCTTTCCCGTTTCCCCATGCTGGCAAAGTATGCCGGCCAGGAGCTTGTGGTCACCGATGGAACCACCCTTCTGGGTGCGGACGATAAGGCGGGGATTGCAGAGATTATCACCACAGTGGAGTACCTCCTTGCTCACCCGGAGCGGGAACATGGGCCTATCGCCATCGGCTTTACCCCGGACGAGGAGATTGGGGAGGGGGCGGACCACTTCGACCTGGATGCCTTTGGCGCAGCCGCCGCTTATACGGTGGACGGGGGCGAGCTAGGGGAGCTGAACTACGAGAACTTTAACGCCGCTGGGGCTAAAATTACCGTCCACGGACTTAGCGTCCATCCCGGATCCGCCAAGGATACCATGAAAAACGCTGCCCTCATCGCCTGCCAGCTAGTGGGGATGTTGCCCCCTGCCCAGGTCCCGGAGCATACCCAGGGGCGGGAGGGCTTCTACCACCTTTGCGATTTGGCAGGGGATGTCACCGAGGCGCAGCTTTCTGTTATCATCCGGGACCACGACAAAGAGAAATTCCAGGCCCGAAAGGATCTGGTGAAAAACGCGGTGGAGTTCCTCAACCATCAGTATGGGGAGGGAACGGTGGAGCTGGAGCTGAAGGACAGCTACTACAATATGCGGGAGCCCCTCCAGGAGCATATGGAGCTGGTGGAAAAGGCCCGCGCCGCTATGGAGAAGGTGGGAATCACCCCGGTGGAGGAGCCTATCCGAGGCGGCACCGACGGGGCGCGCCTCACCTTTATGGGGCTGCCCTGTCCCAATCTTTCCACGGGGGGCTTCAACTTCCACGGCGTCCACGAGGCCATCCCGGTGGAGGCAATGGAGAAGATGGTGGAGGTGCTGCTGCACCTGGCAGCCCCAGAGCAGAAATAAGCCGGAGTGCCTCCGGTGTCACGCCCTACCCGCCAGGCGCAGGGACCTTCTGCGGAAGGTCCGGGGAGTCCTGACGGACCGCTTTGCGTCCCTACGGACTCCGCTGCGCCTCACGGGGGGACCAGTCCCCCCATGTACCCCCCTGCCCTCCGGGGGGCTACTGCGCAAAGCTCATTCCTGAAACTTGTTTTTTGGTGGCGCAAACGCCATTCGCCTGCCCGGCGGAATGGGCCTCCGGCGGAGCCGCTTCGCGGCGGGACTATCTGTTCTTTGGCGGTGAGATGTTTCTACGGCCGCAAAAATCAAAACAATCTGCCCGGACCTTCAACACCCGTTGCAATGTATTACAATTAAGGAGCTTTCCCCATGAAAAAATACGAATATGTCCGCCTGCGCATTGGAAAATTTATTGGCGCCAAATCGGAGGAGCACCGGGCGGTCATTGACGACTACGCCGCCAGAGGCTGGCGGTATGTGGGCTATATCCCCGCCAGCATCAACGACTACGGCAAAATCGTCCAGCTGGACCTGGTCTTCGAGCAGGATGTCTGACGCCGGATAATAAGGAGGTTCCCCCTTGGACTTTTCCGCACCCCACCAGAGGATTGGCGCCCTTTGCACCCTGTCCCTTTTGCTGGAGGTCTCCGCCACCCCCAAGCCGGGGCTGGTGGACCGCCTGGGCAGCGGCGCCCACACCGATATGGACTTTTCCACCTTCCTGGCCAGCGCCGCCGCCATCGCCCCCTATTTTACCGCCTGCGCCCAGGCGGGGCTAGCCCTTCCCCAGGTGGACGGTGCCTCCCTGGGGCGTATCCGGCCTTTGGGTATGGCCTGTGAAAAGGCAATGCTCGCCGCCACCGGCGGGGGGAATACCCACAAGGGAGCCATCTTCTCCCTGGGCATCCTGGCCTGCGCCGCCGGACACTGCCACGCCCAGGGGGAGCATTCCCCGGAGGCGGTCTGTGCCGCCGCGGGGGGTATCGCCGCGCCGGCCCTTGCGGATTTTTCCGCGCCTGGGGAGGAGACCAAGGGACAGCAGCTATACCGAAGCCAGGGAATCCCCGGCATCCGGGGGGAGGCGGCAGAGGGGTTCCCCTCGGTGCGGCGGTGGGCGCTGCCGGTGCTCCAGGCGCTTTCCGGGGGGGATATCCCGGAAAATCATTGCCACCTCCAGGCCCTGCTCCATTTGATGTCCAACGTCCGGGACACCAACCTGCTGGCGCGGGGCGGGGCCGAAGGGCTGGCCTATGTCCAGACCACCGCCCAAAAGGCGCTGGCGCTGGGGGGCGCCCTCACCCCGGAGGGGATGGACTACCTCCACGCCCTGGCCCGGGACTACACCCGCCGGAACCTGAGCCCCGGCGGC
>OFFW01002376.1_pt1 | contig 10286 bp, 8 predicted proteins | sample 1521501 | NCBI WGS metagenome assembly OFFW01 (sample SAMEA3504107, study PRJEB24116) | mouse gut metagenome | biome: mouse gut; feature: mouse-associated habitat; material: faeces | place: Denmark | collected 2011
AGACAAAAGCTGCGCAATCCCGCCCGAGCCTTCCACATAAGAAAGGCACAGAATCCATCCGGTGATACTCGTCCCGATGTTCGCCCCCATTATAATGCCAATCGCCTGGGAAACCTTCATCATACCGGAGTTTACAAACCCTACGACCATTACCGTAGTTGCGGAAGAAGACTGGATAATGGCCGTAACGCCCGCTCCGAGCAATACGCCCTTCACCGGGGTATTGGTCAGCCGGTAAAGAATCAGTTCCAGTTTATTGCCTGCAACCCGCTTCAATCCGTCCCCCATCAGGGACATTCCAAACAAAAACAGCGCGATACCGCTTAAAAGCGATAATATCATAGTTATTCCCATAGCCTTATCCTCATCATCTGTATTGCGTCATGATCGGTATTCAGATCCGAGTTGTCATTTTTATCCACGGGACATTATACATCAAATGCCGGAGCAATTACAAGCTTTTACTGTAAAGATTCCTCCTGCAGGCGGTCAAACTCTGCCAGACATTCCTCCACGGTGGCCCCGTTTAACAGATTCCGGACAATCAGGCAGGTATTTCCCCACTGCTCCACTTTCATACCGGCGTTTGAGCCCAGCACATATATGCCTTCATTCACCTTGTCATTCAAAGGCTTTAGGGCGTCTTTGCATTCCACTTCCACGTTTTTGGACGGGGAAATCACGTTGTTTTTCTCTGCGTACACCCTAAGCCCCTCGTCCGAAACCAGCACATCCATCACATCCAGCGCATCCTCCAAATGCTCCGCCTTTGCGCCGACCCCATACCCGGTCATAGATACGACCGGCATCTGGCCGCGGCTGCTCGGAAAGCCGATGACTTTTAACTTAAAATCCGGCGCGCCGTAGGCCGTGTCGACGTTCGCGGCGCTCCAGTACGCCATGACAATCGGCGTTTTCTGCGCCAGAAAATCAGGGCCTTCTCCGTCGATTGCTTCATACGTATACGCCTTTTTGGCGTCAATATACCCCAGATCGATCAGCTTCTGCAAAAACTCAAAGCCCGGGCGCATATAGTCGCTGTATTTGGCTTCCCCGCTGTTGAGCGCATCAATCTGCGCCTGCGTATCGCCCCCGTTGTACAAATCCGCATAGGCCTGCGCAAATACAAAATTCTCCAGCCACCAGCGGTTTGCCCCGATTGGCGTCTCAAAGCCGTTTTCTTTCAATACCCGGCAGCACTCCAGCAGATCCTCCGGCGTCTCCGGCATCTTTAACTTATATTTTTGAAACAGATCCGCATTGACAAACAAGCCGTAAGCCACAACCTCCTGCGGGATTGCAACCAGCTTTCCGTCTACCGTATTCGCCGTTATTACAACTTCCCTTAAATTCTCCGCATTCTTAAGCCCGGACAAATCCGCCAGTTCCCCTTCCGATCCCAGACGCTGGATCACATCCGGGTTTAACAGGTAAAAATCGTCCATGTTGCTGTGCACCCGTTCCATGGCGACGTCGTCATATGTTTTATCCTTGTAATCCTCCGCCAGATAGCTTCTGTATTCAATCGTTACGCCAAGCCGCTCTTCCACCAGCTTCACGGCCATTTCCTGCGCCGTCATGGAAGCGTTATCCGCATCTGCGCTGGATTTGCCCATAGCCGCATACAAATTTACGGTCTTTTCTTCCCCGGTATCGTCTGAAACCAGATTGACGCCCGGCTCCTTCGCCTTCCCGCAGGCGCAAAGCCCCGTCAAAAGAAGCGCCGCCACAGCAAACAATCCCTTTTTTTTCCAATTTCCCATTATTATTCCTCCTGCTTTCTGACAAAACGGTGAATGGTTTCTTTGAGCGCCTCCATATCCACCGGTTTTGAAACATGGGCGTTCATGCCCGCATGGATTGCGTCCTTTACATCCTCGGCAAACGCGTTTGCCGTCATTGCGATAATCGGGATGGTCTGCGCGTCCGCGCGCGCAAGCGAACGGATCTGCTTCGTCGCTTCATAGCCGTTTAAAACCGGCATCTGCACATCCATCAAAACAGCGTCAAATTCTCCCGGCTTTGACTCTGCAAAACGCTTTACCGCCTGACTGCCGTTGACGGCCACCTCACAGGTCGCCCCTTCCATAAGCAGCAGCTCCTGCAAAATCTCCGCGTTGATTTCATTGTCCTCCGCCACCAGGAAATGACAGCCTCCCAAATCTGCCTGCGGCAAATCCGCCTGCGCCGTACCGCTTTGTCCCTGCCGCAGTTCCAGCACCTTTTCTTTTAACGTGGAGACAAAAAACGGCTTGGCAAGAAACGTATCAATTCCCGCCTCAAACGCCTGTTCCTCAATGCCTTCCCAGTCGCACGCCGTCAGCAGCACAATCGGAACATGATTTTTTTCTGCCGCGCGAAGACGCCTTGCGGTTTCCACGCCGTCCATTTCCGGCATTTTCCAGTCCAGCAAAACCATCTGGTAAACGATTCCTTTCGCATCGGCGTCCAAAACAGCGTCTACCGCCTGCCTGCCGCTGTATGCAACGTCTACCGCAACCGTCGTATCCGCCATCAAATCACAGATATTTTTACAGGCGTCCGCGTCGTCGTCCGCTACCAGAATCCTGTCAATTCCGTTTTCTTCCCAGAAATGCTCGTTTTCTTCCTGCCCTGCAATGCGCAGTTCCAGTTCCACGGTAAAAATGCTTCCCTTTCCCACCTCGCTTGCAACCTCAATCGTCCCGCCCATCAGTTCTACGATATTTTTGGTAATCGCCATGCCAAGCCCGGTTCCCTGCACCTTGTTGGTGGTGCTGTTTTCCGCCCGGGTAAACGCGTCAAAAATCACGTTCAGGTATTCCGGCGTCATGCCAAATCCATTGTCTTCCACCTCAATCCGGATATGCTCATACTGAGCGGAGCGCTGCGGCAGCCCGATAATACGCAGCCAGATAGAGCCGCCCTCGGGCGTATATTTTACGGAATTGGAAAGCAGGTTGATTAAAATCTGGTTCAGCCGGGTTTCATCGCCAATCAGGCGTTCATGGCGCACGCCCGTAACCGAAACGTCAAATGACTGCCCTCGTTCCTTTGCCGCCGAACGGATAATCGTATCCACGGAAAGCACCATGTTGTTGAGCGTAAATTCCCCGATCGTCAGCGCCGCCTTGCCGCTTTCAATCTTGGAAACGTCTAACACGTCGTTTATCAGGCTTAACAGATGCCGACCGGAAGCCGCCACCTTCTTTGTATATTCCCGCACCTTCACCGGGTTATCCGCATCCTTTTGAAGCAGTGTGGCAAACCCTAAAATAGCGTTCATCGGCGTCCGGATATCGTGCGACATATTGGAAAGGAACATCGTCTTGGAGCTGTTGGCGGCCTGCGCTGCCTGCAGCGCCTCGGCAAGCTGCTGATTGTGCGTCTCGCGTTCCAGCTCCCGTTCCAGGCGAAGCTTTTCCTGCTGCTTTTCATAGGCTGCCTTTTCTTCCTGTGCAAGGCGCGTCTGCCGTTCCAGCCCCTTCAGGCGCTGCTCCACATATTCACGGTAGCCTGTGCGCATGACGCTGCACTGGCTTTCCGTCTTGCGCTTCAGCTGTTCCATGTGCAGGATCATATTGGCGGTGCGCTCCCGCTGGATCGCCTCCACGGGGACATATCCAATCAGGTACACGGAACCGCCGTTTAGGCCCCACATATAAATCAGGGATTCTTTTTTCTGAATCTCATGGTAAAACATAACATTGCCGCCGCTCTTTATGCCTTTTTCGATTTCTTTCTGAATATCCGGCTCCGAAATATCGTTGGCGCGGTAAAAACTCTCCAGATTGGCGTCTACCGCCACGCGGTCGCCGATTCCCTTGGGCTTTAGCACAAACCTCTCGCTCTTTGAATCCATAAAATAAAGCGTGGCGCTTTTATTGTAAAGCTTATCCGGAAGCACCTTGTCAAAAGAATCAAAAATATATTCCACATAAAGCGAAGCAATTTCCCTGCCGTCCCGCTTTACCGGGCAGACCATCGTATAGGCCCAGGTTCCCATACTGTTGACATAAGCTTCGGAAACCAAAAGCCCTTCTACGGTACAGCCTCCGGAAAAATCCAGTTCGTCCGCATCAAACACTTCCCCCGTATTGGAAATCCCTTCGGTTTCGCCGGCATAAACCAGCGAAAATTTTTTAATTGTACTGCTGCTGTGGTAGGAGTTAAGATACGCTTCGGGATGATCCGCAAGCGCAAGTTCCTCTGCGATCAGCATCTGGTATTCCGCCTCCCTCTGATACAGCGCTTCTACCATGCCTGTAATCAGGTTGAGGCTCTCGCTTAAATTACCGATAGCTGACTGTGACATTTCTTCCGATATTCTCGAGGCAATATGAAACACAAAGCTGCCCAGAATAAAAAAAACCAATAAGATAGGCAGGATAAACGCCTTTCCTGCGTTGATTCGATTCCGTTTTGTTTTCAACATTTCTGATATAACCTTTATTCCAAACACACGCTAAAACAACAATCAACAAACTCTGTCGCCATTGTATCATTGTTACCGCCCAAAGTCAAAACAATTGTATGAAAGACGCCTTCAAACCCAATTGCAAAACCCGCTGATACATGATATGCTTATAAGCGAAATATTACACAAAAAAACGGAGAAAACAAGCGATGAAAAAGAAACTGATTCAGGCGAATATGGCGCTTTTATTTGCCCTTACCTTAAGCGGATGCAAGAACGATATCCCATCTTCCGATACAAAAGCCCCCTCTTCCGCTTCCGATCCGGTCGTTTTAAGAGTCTGGGGCGGCGAAGAGGACGAAGCGCTCCTTACCGAAATCATTGACGGCTTCCTGGCACAATACGGCGGACAGGCGGATTTTCAGATTACCTATGAACCGCAGAGCGAAAGCACCTGCACCAACGCCCTGATGGCGGATTTGACAAACGGAGCCGACGTATTTGCGTTTGCGGACGATCAATTAAACACACTCGTTGCCGCCGGCGCGTTGGAACCGATTGCAGACGATCAGGCCGTCCGGGATGCAAACCTGCCGGAAGCCGTCCTCGCGGCGTCCGTCAACGACACCCTTTATGCCCTTCCGCTGACGGCGGATAACGGCTACTTTTTGTATTACAACAAACAGTATTTTACGGACGAAGACATCCTCTCCTTTGACCGGATGCTCGACATTGCCGCCGCACAGAACAAAAAAGTCTCCATGGAATGGTCTTCCGGCTGGTATGTCTATTCCCTGTTTGGCAACACCGGGCTGGCCGTCGGGCTAAACGACGACGGGATTACCAACTACTGCACCTGGAACAGCACGGACGGAACCGTCAAGGGAACCGACGTAGGGGAAGCCATGCAGCGTATCGCAGGGCATCCGGGCTTTTTAAGCGCCGACGACGCAGGTTTCTTAGAGGGCATCCAAAACGGCGCCGTCATTGCGGGCGTCAACGGCGTATGGAACGCGCTTGCCGTAGAAGAAGCCTGGGGCAGCGGCTTCGGGGCGTCAAAGCTGCCCTCCTATACCTGCGCCGGGCAGCAAATCCAGATGGCCTCGTTTTCCGGTTACAAACTGATCGGGGTAAACGCCTATTCCAAACACCCCGAATGGGCCGCAAAGCTGGCGGAATGGATCAGCAGCGAAGAAAACCAGATGCTGCGCTATCGGATGCGCGGGCAGGGGCCGTCGAATATCAACGCAGCCGCATCCGACGAAGTGCAGAGTTCCCCCGCCATCGCCGCTCTGCTGGAACAGTCCGAATATTCCTGCCCGCAGCGCATCGGCGGCAATTACTGGGAACCGGTGACCGCGTTTACCGAGGGCCTTCTGGCGGGAAATCCTTCCGGGGAAAGCTTACAGCAGCAGCTGGACACAATGGTTGAAGGCATCACAGCCCCATAATATCTGAAAAGGAGTTTCCGTTATGATAAAAAAGATCCGTTTAAAACAACGTTTAATCCTGCCGATCGCACTCCTTGGCATTGTTGCGCTTTTGTCCAACCTGATTTCCATATTGAATATCCACAATGTAAACGCAAGCGCGTCAACCATTGCGGACAACTATATGGACGGCAAAAGCCGCCTGGCGGAAATCTGCCAGGCATCCATGAACATACATAAAATGGCGTTATCTCATATTGTGGCCACAGATTACAGCACGATGATTACCCTGGTAAATGATATAAAAGAAGAAGAAAAAAATCTGGACGATTTGCTGACGAAATACGAAAGCTATATCACTGAGGACGACAGAGAGACTTATAATGCTCTGCTTTCTGATTATGATTCGTTAAAGCACGCTCTTGTTTTTCTTGTATGTGCCAGCGCATCCGGCAAAACACAGGATGCTTATGCCTGCGCCAACGGTGATGTGGCATCTTTCAGCGCGGCGGTGGAAAACAATATCGCTGTTCTGGACAGTTCTATCAGCAGCCGTACAACTCAGGCAAGAAAGCAGCTTTCTTCTGTTTATCTCAGTTCCATGATTACGAACAGCGCCTCCACTCTTGCCTGTGTTATACTTGTATTTTTTACAATTTCCCTTATCCTGAGATCTGTGGTCAGGCCCATTAAAAATATTCTGGAAACACTTCGAGGCTGCTCCGGGCGTATCAGCGGCGTGGTGGACGAGGTTTTGTCGCGGACACATACTTCCAGTGAAAGCGCGGTAGATTTATCTGCCCTTGCTGAGGAGCTGTCAGCAACCATTCAGGAAGTGGCTAACAATACTTCTCACATCAATCAAAATGCCAGAAATGTGCAGCAGGATGCGGAAAGCATGGCGGAGGAGTGCGAAAAAATCACCGCCTACTGCAATGAAATGAACGTACGGGCTGAAGATATGGGACAATCTGCACAGGAAAGCCTGAATAATACAAGTGCCAAAATGAAGGAAATTTTAGATGTTCTGAACAGAGCTATTGAAGGGAGCCGCAGCGTGGATCAGGTAAACAGCCTTACCCATGCTATCCTGGAAATTTCCGCTCAGACGAACCTGATTGCTCTGAATGCCTCCGTGGAAGCGGCAAGAGCCGGAGAAGCGGGAAAGGGCTTTGCTGTAGTAGCAGAAGAAATCCGTCAGCTTGCATTCTCCAGCAGTGAGACTGCAAACCGAATCCAAAAAGTGAATGCTACTGTGACCAATGCGGTATACAACCTCTCCGAAAATTCCCAGAGTCTTGTGAATTACATCGAGGAATCTGTTTTAAAAGAATTTCTTTCTTTTGTTGCCTGCGGGCAGCAGTACCAGGAGGACGCCGCATATATCCGCCAGACTATGGCTGCATTTAACACCAATACCGACCATTTGAAGTCTTCCATGGCAGAAATCGTAGTATCTATTGATACCATTACAAAAGCCATTGACGATGGGGTTTCCGGTATTTCCGGTGTTGCAGGCAGCGCTCAGCATCTGGTAACAGATATGACGGAAATCACAAACCGCATGGACATAAATCATAAAGTTGCGGTGGAACTGGAAGAAGAAACGATAACCTTCGCCAATTTGTGATAAAGGAAGGCAGTGAATTTTCCTGCATGAAGGGAAAACACAGGAAACTCGGATTTCATAAAAGTACAGAACAAAAGTTTGATCTTGTCTGTACTTTTTTGATTTATATACTATAATGATAAACCAGATAAGGGGATAATACTATCGGTACCGGCTGGCGTTATTCCGTGCTGTTTTCGGGTAAAAACAGATATGACAGGGGGCGGAAGATGATTTGATGACAAACAATTTGTGAAAAAACTGTTGAATCAATACCGAGCGCTTAAATTAGTATATTCTCGTTGGAATAATGATACTGGAAAATTATATTGGGGCTTAACAAATAAGGGATGTAAGGTGAGAGATGATTTTATTTTGATTAGAAATATAGAAAACTGAAAATGCAGGAAAGTGTATTAAAATGAATTGGCTACACATGTGTAGCCAATTTGACGGAGAGAGTATGAGAAACAGAGATGAAATGATAAAACAGGAAAAATATAAATTAATAGCAGGTTTGGAGCAGCAATGATATGATGATGTACGTCTTATATTGAAACGCGCGAGGGAGCAGGCTTACGATAGGGCTAATGGAATCATGATACAGGTATATTGGAATGTGGGACGGAGAATTGTTGGCAGGAACAATATGGTGAAAGAAAGCGAAATATGGTTCTTATCTGATAAAAAATCTATCGAAATAATTATCAGACGAATTTGGGACAGGATTTTCAGTGGCAAATTTAAAAAATTGCAGCCAATTTTATCTGGCATTTTCGGAGGAGTCATATGGATTTGCAAAAGCTGGAAAAATTCCATGGTCTCATCTAAGAAGTATAATGCGTATTTCTGATGAAGAAGAAAGGAACTTTTACTTAAATGAAGTTTTGACTGAGAACTGGTCGGTAAGAGTTTTGGAGCGTAATATCAAGAGTGGATATTACAAAAGAATGTTCTCTGCACAATTGCCTGATAAAGAGAATAAAGTACTGGAATTTGTGAAAGATCCATTTGTATTTGAATTTATGAGTGTTACTTCAAATTACCAACCAATTAGAAAGCGATTTAGAAACAGCTATTATAAATTATCTTCAAAAATTTCTACTGGAAATGTGAAAAGGGTCTCGTTTGTGGGAAGGCAGATGAGGATGTGTACAGAAACTACAGATTTCTATATAGATTTGGTTTTTTATGATATTTGGTGTTGTTTTGTACCGGAAAGTAAGGATTTTGTGGACAAAATGGGTGATTGCGGACCAGGCAGTATTAGGCGGATAAAATTTGTGACTTTTTGCAGTGAAAATTCATAATGAGATATGTTTATAAAATGGCAGAAGGAGAAAGATGTGCCGTGCCAGTTGCTTACTCTTGGAAAATGAAAAAGATCTTAATTAATAAAATCGGAATAGAAAAAGATATAGTTGAAAAATTATACAATTGCTGTACGTTAGATTATTCTGCCATAATACCTAAAATGCCTAAGCTGAGAATAGAAGTCACAGCATCAGATATGGATAATACTATAACAAAAATTATAATGGCGATGGCTGAGACATATAAGCTATATGTAGATTGGACTGGATAATATTATATGGACATTTAGTGAAGAGAAATTTTGAGAGAGTAAAGTGATGAAAAAGAAATATCCATTTTGTGTTCTTTGGCAGCAGAGTATTTGACGTTTATTACAGCTACTGGTAAAAGTGATGTAAATGCAATATATTTTGACGAAAATGTCTGGCTTTCCCAGAAAACAATGGAGTTACTTTATAATGTGGAAACAAATACCATAAATTACCATTTGAAAGAGGTATTTGCAGATGGTGAATTGGATGAGGCATCAGTTATTCGAAAATTTCGAATAACTGCATCAGATGGCAAAGTCTATAATGCAAATCACTACAGTTTAAAAGCTATAATTGCGGTAGGAAATAAAGTTGATTCAGAACGGGCAGTGCAATTTCGTAAGTGGGCAAATGGGATTATAGAGGAATTTACCATTAAAGGATTTGCAATGGATGATGAACGACTTAAAAATTTTGGGACAATTTTAACAAAGGATTATTTTGAAGAGCAATTACAGAGAATCCGTGAAATTCGGTTATCGGAACGGAGATTTTACCAGAAGGTTACGGGTATATATGCCACAAGTATAGATTATGATCCGAAAGCACAGACAACCAGACGTTTTTTTGCAAAAGTCCAAAACCAACTTCACTGGGCGATTCATGGGGAAACTGCGTCAGAAGTAATTTACCATAGAGCAGACAGTGTGAAGGAGCATATGGGGCTTCAAGCATGGGAAGATTCACCGAATGGGAAAATTCAGAGATTTGATGTGGTTGTAGCGAAAAACTATCTGGCAGAGGATGAATTATCTGCAATGGTGAGGATTGTTAATGCTTATTTAGATCTTGTGGAATTATTTCAGCAAAAATAGCAGAGCAGCATGCGTTGAGTGAATTTGAAAAGTACCGTGTGAGGCAGGAGCAATTGTACCAGAGTGATTTTAACCGTATGTTGTTAGAAATGGAGGAGGAAAGCAATGAAAAATGAAATTGCAGAGATTGTATATTATTGTTCTCTTGAAGGGGTTCTAAGTATTATTCAAAATAAGTGAAGAACCAGGTGATTCAATGCTAACATATGTGGCATGTTTTTCCGAAGGAAAGGATTGTCTTTACCAATGGAGATGATGTGAAAGGGATTGGACTGGCAGGGATAGAATGGAATACGAATTGTATAGAGGAATTTGTTATATATAAAAATTCATGATTGTCTGATTGGAAAGGCGTAAAGTTGAGGAGATGTTTACTATGAGTACATATTTTGAAGATAGATTTAGAGGATA
>OFFW01002381.1_pt1 | contig 10270 bp, 8 predicted proteins | sample 1521501 | NCBI WGS metagenome assembly OFFW01 (sample SAMEA3504107, study PRJEB24116) | mouse gut metagenome | biome: mouse gut; feature: mouse-associated habitat; material: faeces | place: Denmark | collected 2011
TGTAAGTGGTTTCAAAAAAGCCTTATCTGCATTATAGCAAATGCACATTTTTTTGCAAGATATATTTTTAACAAATATTGTATTTCTTATTGACGAAAAAATCATTTGGCGGTAAAATAGGTGATGTAAGCGCTTACATAAAATGCGCGCGGACGAGAGGGGAGCATTGCTGTTCCCGATAGGGTGTGAGTCCGTCTGCGGAGAGCCTGAGATAACATGTACTGCCATGCGATGCGGATAAGGGGCAGACAGGCACGGCAATGGAGTTCAGGTTTTGAAGCGCGGAGGAAGAGAACAGGACAGCCGGCAGGCTATGTCCACAGAGGGTGGACGGAAGGGAGAAGCATGGACAGTTTAAACAGGGCAATGACCGATAAAAAGACGAGGCCCGTTAAAGTAGTGCAGTTTGGCGAGGGTAATTTTCTTCGCGCGTTTGTGGATTATATGATTGATATTGCCAATGAACAGGGAAAATTTGACGGCGATATTGTGCTGGTCAAACCCATCAGTTTCGGAAGCCTGGAAAATTTTCATAAGCAGGACTGCCAGTATACCGTATCCCTGCGGGGAATCGTGGATGGGGAAGCAAAGATTTCAAACCGTCTGGTGACCAGCGTGGCCGATGCGGTGGACGCCTGTGAAGAGTATGAAAAATACATGGGGCTGGCGGAAATTGACACGCTCAGATTCGTGGTTTCCAATACCACGGAGGCGGGTATTGTATTTGATGCGGGAGATCAATATGAACTGAATCCTCCGAAATCCTTCCCCGGCAAGCTGACCAAGTTTTTACATCATAGATTTCAGACCTTCCGGGGCGACAGGGACAAAGGCCTTGTGATGCTGCCCGTGGAGCTCATCGACGACAACGGCATTATGCTGAAAAAATGTGTGATGCAGCTGATAGAACTGTGGAATCTGGGAGAGGAATTCCGCACCTGGGTGGAGGAGGCCTGTATATTTACCTCTACACTGGTGGACCGTATCGTCACCGGCTATCCCCGGGATACGGAGGAGGAAGAATGGAAGACGCTGGGATATGAAGACCGCATCATGGTCACCGGCGAACCTTTTGCGCTGTGGGTGATCGAGAGCCCCAGAGACATCAGCGGGGAGCTTCCGCTGCCCCAGGCAGGCCTTCCGGTGATTTTCACGGAGAATCAGAAGCCCTACAAGCAGAGGAAAGTCCGCATCTTAAACGGCGCCCACACTTCCTTTGTGCTGGCCTCTTATCTGTGCGGGAACGATATTGTAAAACAGTCCATGGAAGATGCGGACATCCGGAACTTTATGACGAGAACCATATTCGACGAGGTGATTCCCACCCTGACCCTGCCGGAGGAGGAACTGAAAGAATTTGCGGAGGCAGTGATCACAAGATTCAACAATCCTTATGTGAAACACGCCCTGCTTTCCATTTCCCTGAATTCCGTGTCCAAGTGGAGGGCAAGATGCATGCCCAGCCTTCTGGGATATGTGGAGAAATTCGGAAAGCTGCCCTCGCATCTGACCTTCTCCCTGGCGGCGCTGCTGGCCTTTTATACAGGCACGGAGATTCGTGACAAGGCGCTGACAGGCCACAGGGACGGGCAGGAATACCAGGTGATGGACGACATGAACATTCTGGAGTTTTTCCGCGACAACAGCCGGGGGGACAGCCGGACCTTTGTGACGGCATTCCTGGGCAATGAGAACTTCTTCGGACAGGATCTGAACAAGGTGGAGGGCCTTGCGGAGGCAGTGGCGGCATACCTTGACGATATCAGGGCAAACGGAATGAGGGCGGCGTTATGCAGAATTTCATAAAAATAAACGACAATGACAATGTGGTGGTGGCGCTGAAGACAATCCCTGCGGGAGAGTGGCTGGAAGTGCCGGACCATGGGGAAGTGAGAAAGATAGCGGCCCTGGAGGAAATTCCCCCGGGGCATAAGATGGCGGTCCGTGAGATTCCGGAAGGCGGCCAGGTCATCAAGTACGGATACCGCATCGGCCATGCAAAGGAAAACATTCCTGCGGGAGCCTGGATTCACACCCACAATCTGGCCACGGCGCTGGGCGATTTGCTGGAGTATTCCTACCAGCCCGTCTCCGGCGGGGCAGAAGCGGCGGAAAGCCACGGAAGCCGGGAAGGAAGAACCTTTCAGGGATTCCGCCGCCCCGATGGCAGGGCGGGAGTCCGGAACGAAATCTGGATTATTCCCACGGTGGGCTGTGTGAATAACGTGGCGTCCGCCATTGAAAAGAAAGCCCAGTCTTTCTACAGGGGAACCGTTGAGGCTATTGCGGCCTTTCCTCATCCTTACGGATGCTCGCAGATGGGAGACGACCAGGAAAATACGCGGAAAATCCTGGCGGATTTAATCAACCACCCCAACGCCGGCGGCGTGCTGGTTCTTGGGCTTGGCTGTGAAAACAGCAACATTGACGTGTTAAAAGACTACATAGGGAAAGCGGACGAAAACAGGGTAAAATTTCTGGTGTGCCAGGAGTCGGAGGACGAGATTGCGGACGGCGTAAAGCTGGTGGAGGAACTTGCGGCATATGCCGGAACCTTCAAGCGGGAACCGATTCCCTGCAGCGAACTGGTTATCGGAATGAAGTGCGGCGGTTCCGACGGCCTGTCCGGCATCACGGCAAATCCCACGGTGGGCAGATTTTCCGATTTGCTGATTGCAAACGGGGGAACCACCATTCTTACGGAGGTACCGGAGATGTTCGGCGCCGAAACGCTTTTGATGAACCGCTGTGCAGATAAGGAATTGTTTGAGAAAACGGTATCGTTGATTAACGATTTTAAGAACTACTTCACAAGCCATGGACAGACGATTTATGAAAATCCGTCTCCGGGCAACAAAAAGGGCGGGATTTCCTCTCTGGAGGACAAATCTCTGGGATGTACCCAGAAATCCGGTTCCGCTCCCGTAAAAGGGGTGCTTGCCTATGGTGAAAAAGTTTCCGTAAAGGGGTTGAATCTTTTGAGCGCGCCGGGAAACGACCTGGTGGCTTCCACGGCGCTGGCGGCTTCCGGCGCCCATATCGTACTGTTCACGACCGGACGGGGAACGCCCTTTGCTTCTCCGGTCCCCACGGTAAAAATAGCCAGCAACACGCCTCTTGCCCGGCATAAAGATAACTGGATTGATTTTAACTGCGGAACACTGGTGGAGGGAAAGCCTTTAGAGGAACTGGGAGAAGAGCTCTTTTCGTATGTGCTTGAGGTAGCTTCCGGCAGAGCGGTAAAGTCGGAAGAAGCCGGTTTTCACGATATGGCGATTTTCCGGCAGGGCGTTACCCTGTAAAGAAATATTTCAAAGCAGCCGGCGGATTTATCCGGCCGCAGAACGCGAAAGTCTGCTGTCTGAGCGCTGACCGACAGACGGATTCAGGAAGAAAAGCAGCGCAGAAATGAGGAAAGCATGAAAAAACTTTGTTACAAAACACTGGAAGAAACCGGCTATGACGGGTATCTTTTAAAGGACGCCCCGGAAAGAATCCTGCAGTTTGGCGAGGGTAATTTCCTTCGGGCGTTTGTGGACTACTTTGTAGATGTGATGAACGAGAAATGCGGGTTCAACTCCAAAGTCGTCCTGGTTCAGCCCATCGAAGGCGGAGAGCGCATCAGGGAATTTATCAACGAACAGGAAGGGCTTTACACCTTATTTTTAAGGGGAAACGAGGACGGGCGGAAAGTAAATGACAAACGGGTGATTTCCAGCGTCAGCAGGTGCCTGAATCCTTATTCCGAGTATGAGACGTATATGGAATGCGCCAGGAATCCGGAGCTTCGTTTTATCGCCTGCAACACCACAGAAGCGGGGATTCAGTACGATGCGTCCTGCCGGTTTGAGGACAGGCCGGCCGCCAGCTATCCGGGCAAGCTGACGCAGTTTTTATACGCCAGATTCAAGGCGTTCGGAAAAGAAAAGGGAAAAGGCTTTGCGGTGTTATCCTGCGAGCTGATTGACGATAATGGAAAAGAGCTGGAAAAGTGCGTTCTTAAATACGCCCGGCAGTGGAATCTGGGCGACGATTTTGTCAACTGGATAAAGGAAGAAAATATTTTCTGCTCCACTTTGGTTGACCGCATTGTCACCGGATATCCCAGAAATGAAGCGGCGGAAATCTGCGAGGAGCTGGGATATGAGGACAATGTGATTGACACCGGGGAAGTGTTCGGATTCTGGGTAATCGAAGGCCCGCAGAGCCTGAAAGAGGAGCTGCCTTTTGAAAAGGCCGGTCTGCCGGTGCTGATTACGGACAATCACAAACCCTATAAGCAGAGAAAGGTGCGCATTTTAAACGGCGCCCACACCTCCATGGTTCTGGGGGCGTATCTGGCGGGCCAGGACATCGTCCGGGACTGCATGAAGGACGATGTGATTCGGGGCTTTATGAACCAGGCCATTTACCAGGAGATTATCCCTACCTTAACGCTTCCCGAGGAAGAGCTTCTGGATTTTGCAAAGGCCGTTACGGACCGTTTCGACAATCCCTTTATCGACCATGCTCTGCTTTCGATTTCCTTAAACTCCACTTCCAAGTGGAAAGCAAGGGTGATGCCGTCCTTAAAAGGATATGTGGAAAAGTTTGACGCGCTTCCTGAATGTCTGACGGCGTCTCTGGCCTTTTACATCGCGTTTTACCGGGGCGTGCGCCTTGACGAAAACGGATTTGCAGGGCTGCGGGACGGAAAAGAATACCCCATCAGCGACGATAAAAGTATTCTGGAATTTTATGACGCCCACAAAAAGGAGGACGCGCAGACGCTTACAAAGGCGGTTCTCTCCAATACGGCATTCTGGGGCGAGGATTTGACGCAAATCCCCGGACTGGAGCAGGCCGTTGCAGAGGATTTAAATATAATAGAAGAAAAAGGCGCTTACGAGCTGATGAAAGGAGTAATTAAATGAATCTGAATTTAAAACCGGCAAATGAATGTAAGTACGATGCGGTATCTCTCGGCGAGGTAATGCTTCGCCTGGACCCCGGCGAGGGCAGAATCCGCACCGCAAGAAGCTTCCGTGCATGGGAAGGCGGCGGGGAATACAACGTGGTCCGCGGGCTCTGCAGATGTTTCGGGCTGAATACAGCGGTTATCACTGCTTTTGCGGACAACGAAGTGGGACTTTTGATGGAAGATTTCATTCTTCAGGGAGGCGTGGACACTTCTCTGATTAAGTGGATGAAAACGGACGGCATCGGCAGAATCTGCCGAAACGGACTGAATTTTACGGAAAGAGGATTTGGCATCAGAGGAGCCGTGGGATGTTCCGACCGTGCCAACACCGCGATTTCAAAGGCTTCCCCGGAGGATTTTGATTTTGAATATATCTTTGGCGAGCTGGGCGTGCGCTGGCTCCACACAGGCGGTATTTACGCGGCTTTATCCGAGCAGTCCTGTGAGACGGTTCTGGCTGCTATCAAAACCGCCAAAAAATACGGAACCATTGTTTCCTACGATTTAAATTATCGTCCTTCCATGTGGAGCGCTATCGGCGGCCTTGCAAAGGCGCAGGAGGTCAACAAGGAAGTGGCAAGGTATGTGGACGTGATGATTGGAAACGAGGAAGATTTCACTGCATGTCTTGGTTTTGAAATTGAAGGAAACGATGAAAACCTGAAGGAGCTGAATCTGGACGGCTACAAGAAAATGATTAACGAGGCGGCAGGGGCTTATCCGAATTTCAAGGCGGTTGCCACGACCCTTCGTACCGTTAAGACGGCCACGGTCAACGACTGGAGCGCAATCTGCTGGGCGGACGGGGAAGTTTATAAGGCGAAAGACTATAAGGGACTGGAAATTATGGACCGGGTAGGCGGTGGAGACTCCTTTGCATCTGGGCTGATTTACGGCCTTATGACCACGCAGGACGCCGGGCTTGCGGTGAATTACGGAGCGGCTCACGGCGCGCTTGCCATGACAACTCCGGGAGATACCACTATGGCGAGCAAAAAAGAGGTGGAAGCCATTATGGGCGGAGCCGGCGCGAGAGTGCAGAGATAATTGTTTTGAAAAGGGCTTCTGCCGCTAAAGCGAATTGCCCGCGGTCAGAAGTCCGTTGTCTGGCGTTTTATCAGATGACATTTTACCGTCTGTCTGGAGGGGATTTTCTGTCCGCCCAAAAGCGACATCAGGGAATCGATGGCGGTTTTGCACAGCACCTCCACACGGTTATCCACGGAGCTAAGCTCCGGGGTGCAGCTAATAGAAAGCTGTGAATTATTGTAACCTATGATATTGACAGCCTCCGGCACGCGAATCCCAGTGGCGGAGGCATATTTCATTGCGCCGACGGCAAGCCAGTCTTCGGCGGCGATTACGCTGTCAAAGACAAGACCCCGCCTGCACAACAGAATATCGCGCATGGCGTAAATGGAGCTGTCACAGTAGAGCATCAGTTCCGGGTCGGCCTCCATGCCGTGAGACGCGAGGGCGTCCATGTAGCCTTTCAGCTTCCTTTTGGCGCTGTAGGAATGGGAATTGTACAGGAAAAGGATTCTTTTTTTTCCGGCAAGAAGCAGTTCCTCCGTGATATCGTACACAGACTGAAAATCGTCGGCCATGACGCAGTATATGTTGTCATGGCACAGATAGCCGTTAATCAGAAAGACGGGTATCTGCAAAGCGGCTTCCCGCACATAATCAGGAGCCTGTCCGTTGATATCCGCATAATTGGAACCCACCAAAATCAGGGCGTCAATCTGCTTTTTAAAAATCAGCTCCACAGCCTGACGCTTGTCCTCATCATCGTAACTGCTGCAGTATAAAATGCAGTCATATCCATAGCCTCTTAAATTCTTTTCGAGGTAGGAGACTGCTTTCGCCATATAAGCGTCCGCCACATCCGGGCAGACGATGCCTACGGATTTCATGGAACCGAGCCCTAAGCCTCTGGCGAACACGTTTGGCGTGTAGTTGTTTTCTTCCATGATTTTTAACACGGCGGTTTTGGTTTTTTCACTGACCTTGGGACTGTCGTTTACCACCCGGGATACGGTGGCGATAGAAACCCCGGCAAGTTTTGCGATATCATAAATATTCATATTCTTTTCCTGTAATAGTCGATAGCATGTACTTTGCATACAAAATGTAGTAAAATTATTATAACGTTGAATGAAAAAAAATACAACCGAAAGGATGGGGAAGTACGCTGTGGCAACCGATTTAACGAAAGGCAATATTACAAGGCACCTGATATCATTTACCATTCCCCTGATTTTGGGAAACCTTTTCCAATTGACCTATAACGCGGTGGATTCCATCGTGATTGGGCGTTTTGCCGGAAACGAAGCGCTGGCGGCGGTGGGAACGGCGGAGCCGGTTATGAATTTTCTGATTATGGGAATTACGGGGCTCTGCGTTGGGACGTCTGTGCTGATGAGCAATTTTTACGGGGCCGGGAAGCTGGACGATTTGAAAAAGGAAATGGGAACCTGTCTTAGAATCGGCGGTATTTTTGCCATGTTGCTTTTTGCCGGCGGTATTCTGGCGTCAGGGGTAATACTGAGACTGATGCAGGTGCCGGAGGATATTCTCGGCCTGTCAATCAGCTATCTGAGGGTGATTTTCATCGGAATGCCCTTCACCTGCCTTTACAACATTTACGCGGCGGCTCTGCGAAGCGTGGGGGATTCCAAAACGCCCATTCGTTTTCTGGCCTTTTCTTCCGTGCTAAACGGGATTTTGGACGTAATCTTTGTGGCAGGCTTTGGCCTTGGCGTTTTCGGGGCCGGTCTGGCAACGGATATTGCGGAATCTGTCTCCGCCATAGCCTGTATGCTTTATGTGTACAAAAAGGTTCCTGTGCTGCATATTAGCCGTTTGGATTTGGTTCCGGATAAGGAATTTACAAGAAAAACCCTTCATTACGGAAGCACCACGGCGCTTCAGCAGTGCGCCCAGCCCATCGGAAAGCTGGCCATTCAGGGTATGGTCAATACTCTGGGCGTCAGCACCATCGCGGCTTTTAACGCCGTCGGGAAAATCGAGGATTTTGCCCTGGTGCCGGAAAGAAGCGTTTCCACCTCCATGATGACCTTCATTGCCCAGAACGATGGGGCGGAGGAGAAGGAGCGGGTCAGGAAAGGCTTCCTTTCAGGAATGACAATTGAAACCTGCTATTTTGTCTTTATCTGCGTTGTGCTTTTGCTGTTCCACAGGCAGATGCTGTTTTTGTTCAGTACAGACGAAACCATTTTAAGCGAGGGACAGCGCTACTTTTCCGTGATGGCTTTTTTCTATTTCTTTTCGGCCATGACCAACGGGATGCAGGGATTTTTCAGAGGAAAAAAATATATGAAGGTTTCACTGGCGGGGTCCCTGACGCAGATTTCCGTCCGGGTGTTGTTTACCTTTCTTCTGATTCCCGGACTGGGTATTACCGGAATTGCTTTCGCCTGCGCGGCAGGGTGGATTGCCATGCTGATTTTAGTGGTCGGGTATGGCGTGCGTAAGAAGGTGTGGTCAAGGTGTTAGCTGATAAAAATCAAAGTGTAAGAGTGGAAGGGCTTCAGAGAAATCGGAGGCTCTTTTTCTATGAGGTTTGGAATTTAGATTGCAGCATATGGACGGATAGTATATCACACCTTGATATGCCTGTTGCCTATGGGAGTGTATATAATATAAGCATTTGTTATTTGATTGGGACGCAGATATAATAAATTATCAGAAAAGTATTTAGCGCAGGAGCATGCGCAATGAAAAGGAGTATTTATTATGGAAACGATTAAAAACAAAACCTTTGACGAAGAGCGGGCGTTATACGCGGCTCGTGACCTTTCCGTTCAAGACTGTACCTTTGACGGCCCTGCCGACGGAGAAAGCGCTTTTAAGGAAAGCAGAGACGTTACCGTAGAGCACTGCTTTTTCAACCTCCGCTATCCATTCTGGCATGATACAGGACTGAAAATCGAAAGTTCGGAAATGACCGAGCTTTGCAGAGCGGCACTTTGGTATTCTGAAAATGTGGAGATTAACAATACCAGGCTCCACGGAATTAAGGCTCTGCGGGAATGCGCCAATATTAAAATGCGGAGCTGCGATGTCATTTCACCCGAATTTGGCTGGTCGGTACGTGGGATTGAAATGGAGGACTGCACCGTCTTGGGCGAATATTTTATGATGCGTTCCGACCACCTGAATTTCCGTGATGTCCGTATGAAAGGCAAATACTCTTTCCAGTACATCACCGATTCCGTTTTTGAAAACTGTGTGTTCGACACAAAAGACGCTTTCTGGCATGGAAAAAATATCACAGTCAGAAACAGCGTTGTAAAAGGTGAATATCTTGCGTGGTACAGCGAAAATATCACCTTTGAAAACTGCAAAATCATCGGTACACAGCCTCTTTGCTACTGTAAAAACTTGAAGCTGATTGATTGTGAGATGGCGGATACCGATTTGAGTTTCGAGCGGTCCGATGTAGAAGCGACGCTCACTGCTGCGATTGTCAGCATTAAAAATCCGCTGTCCGGTCATATTTATGTACCCGAAGTCGGTGAACTGATTTTGGATATTGAAAATGCACACGGAAAAGTGATTGTGGGAACCGGGGCCTGTAAAAGAGAAATCTGTGATTGCTGCGCATAAAGATATTTAATCGGATTGCCGTTAGGTTTTTCTTATTTTGGAATTTCTGCCGGCAATGTAGAAATGGAGGATATCGCTATGAATAAAAAAGTTTTAATTGTTTCAACAAGCATTAAGGTTATAGCAATTCTTCTGTCCGGTTGTTCAGGCATAAAAAACGGCAGCAGTACAGAAAACTTTATACCGCCGGGCAGTGAAACAACGCAGGCTGCCGATAATGGGCATTCAAATGATAATTCTGCCACGGAGGAAAATACAGTGGAAAAAATGAATGTACAAATTGGAAACAGCAGTTTTACAGTAACTTTAGAAAACAATGAGGCGGTGGATGCTCTCGTGGATATGATGCATGAAGCACCGGTTGTGATTCAGATGAGCGATTATTCCGGCTTTGAGAAGGTGGGGGCGTTAGGAACAAGCCTGCCGGCCAGCAATAGTCAAATCACAACGAAGTCCGGGGATATTGTTTTATATAATGGGAATCAGATTGTCATTTTTTATGGCTCTAATTCGTGGAGTTACACAAGGCTTGGCAGGATAGATGATTTGTCCGGCTGGGAAGATGCGCTTGGAAGCGGTGATGTTACCGTTTCATTTTCAACAGGATAATGTAAAACAATGAAGAGGGTGTCGCAAAATCATCCAATTAGATGACAGGGCGATACCCTCGCTCTATGT
>OFFW01002382.1_pt1 | contig 10268 bp, 9 predicted proteins | sample 1521501 | NCBI WGS metagenome assembly OFFW01 (sample SAMEA3504107, study PRJEB24116) | mouse gut metagenome | biome: mouse gut; feature: mouse-associated habitat; material: faeces | place: Denmark | collected 2011
CTAAGATGCTCAAAGGGATCGGGCATTATCTGGGGATACCAAAAGAAAGGGTCTGTGTTCAAGATTATAAAGAAAGCTTCTGTCAGTATATGTTCTATCAGCCGAAAGAGCTGTGGCAGTATGAATCGGCGTTATTCTACTGTGACGCGCAGGAAATACGCGCCTATATGTTAAAGCGGCTGAATACGATCGGAGTGAAGGAGCGTGAGACATTTGTGACGGTGGATGAGGTTGCAAATGCACAGATGCGGGAATTGGCGGCGATCTATCCGATCTTGAATAAGGATCAGGCGAAGGATGCGGACGGCAGATTCAAGACGTTTATCCAGAGTGTCTTTGAGAAAAAAGTTGTTTCTTCGGTGTATCTGACCGGCGAAGGGTTCGAGAATAACTGGTATCCGAATTCACTCAAAGTGCTGTGTAATGGAAGAAGGGCGTTCATCGGCAATAATCTGTACAGCAAAGGCGCTTGCTATACTTCTATAAGAAGATGTAAAGAATACCATGACAGTCCTGTCTACCTGGATGAGACGAAGATGACGGAACAGATCTGTCTGCGTATGAGGGTCAACGGACAGGAAGGGTGGTATCCGATCGTATCTTGGGGAACGCATTGGTATGAAGCAGACGGACAGTGGGAGGTTATCCTTGAGGATACTTCGGATATTGAGATTCATGTGGAGACTCTGGCGGGAGACGAGCTGCAGGTAGAGACGGTATCGCTCGAAGGGCTTCCGGACAGAAGGGATTATTCCCTGCGGGTGCAGATCGAGGTATTGTTCATGGATGAACGTACGTGCAGGCTCTCTTTCAAAGATGTGGGATTCGGTGAATTCTTCCCGGCGACCGGATTCCAGGTGGAGAAGACGATACATTTAGGAGGAAGCAATGGGCAGTTTAATTCTATGTCATAGGAAGAGGGCAAGACAGCCTTACGTGATCGCCAGGATTCATATGAGAGTCTATACGATAGAAGAGTTGTGTTACTATATATGTAATAATCTTTACTTGATCGATTATACGCTGGTGAACAGGCAGTTGTGTAACTGGATCGACAAGGAGTTGGAATTGACTGAGCTTGCGGAGCAGCTCAGGGAAGAATTGAGACAGAACTGTACGATGGAACAGTTTGTGCTGACGATCCTAAGAGAATCGACTATCTATGCCACGGGAGATATCAATAAGATACAGGGGATCCTGGAGCATCTGCAGAATCTGCGGGATGTGGAGCGTATGAAATATAAAGCAGACAGCCTGCAAAGAAGCGGTGAATATGAGACGGCGATCCTGGTTTATCAGTCTATTATCAACAGCGAGTGGGATAATTCGGTGAGCAAGCTATTCTATGGAAGAGTCTATGCGAGCCTGGGAGCGGCTTACGGACAGCGTTTTCTTTATGAAGAAGCGGCGAAGGTATATCTGGAGGCGTATCGTATCTGCGGAGATATGGAGCTTCTTAGAACCTATCTGTACTGTTGTTACCGGGCGCTTCCGGAAGATCAGTATGTGAAGATGCTGTCGGGGAATTCCATGTTTCTGAATATGGATTCCGCCATGAAAGATGATATCCGGGAGATTCAGAGAGGGATTGATGTAGATATACCGGAAGAGCAGTTTGAACAGTGGAAGAGGGAATACCGCAAGATGAATAAGAGCCGCGTTATGGGATAATGGAAGAAGAGGACCGTAGGCACACATGCGTTTGCGAGGTTGTTCACGGATGATAAAAACAGAAACAGAAAAAGAAAAGGAGAGTGTAATATATGAGCTATGATAAGTACAACAGTCCGCTTTCAGAGCGGTATGCGAGTAAGGAGATGCAGTACGTATTCTCACCGGACAAGAAGTTCAAGACATGGAGGAGGCTGTGGATCGCTCTTGCAGAGACGGAGAAGGAGTTAGGGCTTGAGATCACGGACGAACAGATCGAAGAATTAAAAGCACATGCAGAGGATATCAATTACGATGTGGCAAAGGAGCGTGAGAAGATCGTGCGCCATGACGTCATGTCCCATGTATATGCTTATGGGCAGCAGTGTCCGAAGGCAAAAGGGATCATCCATCTTGGAGCGACTTCCTGTTATGTGGGAGACAATACGGATATGATCGTTATGTCTGAGGCTCTTGAGATCGTAAGGAGAAAACTGGTGAATGTGATCGCCGAGCTTTCGAAGTTCGCCGATGAGTACAAAGGATTGCCGACGCTTGCGTTCACACACTTTCAGCCGGCACAGCCGACGACGGTGGGGAAGCGGGCGACGCTCTGGGCACAGGAATTCTGTCTGGATCTGGAAGATCTGGACCACTGCCTGGGAGGTATGAAACTTCTGGGATCCAAAGGGACCACAGGCACCCAGGCCTCCTTCCTGGAACTTTTTGACGGGGACCAGGAGAAGGTGGATCGGATCGATCCCATGATTGCGGAGAAGATGGGCTTTCAGGAGTGTTTCCCGGTGTCCGGCCAGACGTATTCCAGAAAGGTGGACACCAGGGTGGCCAATGTGCTTGCGGGCATTGGGGCTTCCGCCCACAAGATGAGCAATGACATCCGGCTGCTGCAGCACCTGAAGGAGGTGGAGGAGCCCTTTGAGAAAGGGCAGATCGGTTCTTCCGCCATGGCCTATAAGCGCAATCCCATGCGGAGCGAGCGGATCGCCTCTCTGTCCAGGTATGTGATGATTGACGCGCTGAATCCGGCTGTCACCTCCGCCTGCCAGTGGTTTGAGCGGACCCTGGACGACTCTGCCAACAAGCGTCTGTCCATTCCGGAGGCCTTTCTGGCGGTGGACGGGATTCTGGATCTGTGCCTGAATGTGGTGGACGGCCTGGTGGTGTATCCTAAGGTCATTGAGAAACATCTGCGCAGCGAGCTGCCTTTTATGGCCACGGAGAACATTATGATGGATGCGGTAAAGATGGGGGGCAACCGCCAGGAGCTCCATGAGCGCATCCGGAAGCTTTCCATGGAGGCAGGGCAGAGGGTGAAAGTGGACGGAGGGGAGAACAATCTTCTGGAGCTGATTGCGGCGGAGCCTGCCTTCCGCATGACTCTGGAAGAGCTTCAGGAGTCCATGGACCCTGCCAGGTATGTAGGGCGCGCCAGGGAGCAGGTGGAGGCCTTCCTGGAGAAGGTGATCCGGCCGGTGCTCCAGGAAAACAGAGAACTGCTGGGGCTGAAGGCTGAGATCAATGTGTAAAGCAGGCATGGAGGCAGCAGGGCTGCAGGGGCGTGAGGATAAAAGTCCGGGGCAGCGGGGATAAGAATCAGGAGGAAAGTCATGGGAGGATTTTTTGGAGTTGCGGCAAAGGAGAACTGTACGTTTGACCTGTTTTTCGGCACGGATTACCATTCTCATCTGGGAACCAGGCGGGCGGGCATGGTGGTGTATGACAAAAAGAAGGGCTTTGACAGGGCCATACACAATATAGAAAATACGCCTTTCCGCACTAAATTTGACAAGGAAGCCAACAGCATGGAGGGATGCCTGGGGTTGGGCTGTATCTCCGACTATGAGCCGCAGCCCCTGCTCATCCGCTCCCATCATGGGACTTATGCCATTGCCACCGTGGGAAGGATCAACAACGCGGAGGCTTTGACGGCGGAACTTTTTTCCAGGGGACATGCCCATTTTCTGGAGATGAGCGGCGGGGATATCAACGCCACGGAGTTGGTGGCCTCTCTGATCAACCAGAAGGACAATCTTGTGGAGGGGATCCGGTATGTTCAGGAGGTGGTGGAAGGTTCCATGACCATGCTGATCATGACGCCCAAAGGGATTTTCGCGGCCAGGGATTACTATGGCAGAACGCCGGTGTCCATCGGCAGGAAGGACGGAGCCTGCTGTGTGTCCTTTGAGAGCTTTGCCTATCTGAACCTGGGATATGTGTTTGAAAGGGAACTGGGCCCCGGGGAGGTGGTGGTGCTGACGCCGGAGGGTGCGCAGACGCTGATACAGCCGGGCAGCGATATGAAGATGTGTACCTTTCTGTGGGTGTACTATGGTTATCCCTCCTCCTCCTATGAGGGGATCAGCGTGGAGAAAATGCGCTATCACTGCGGCACGCTGCTGGCTGAGAGGGACCACGTGTCCCCGGACATTGTGGCGGGGGTTCCAGACTCCGGCACCGCCCACGCCATCGGGTATGCCAATCGCTCCGGCATTCCTTTTTCCAGGCCTTTTATCAAATACACTCCCACATGGCCCAGGTCCTTTATGCCCACCATGCAGGCTCAGAGGAATCTGATCGCCAGGATGAAGCTGCTGCCCATTCAGGATCTGATTCAGGGGAAAAGTCTGCTGCTCATTGACGACTCCATTGTCAGGGGCACGCAGCTGAGGGAAACCACGGAATTCCTCTATCAGAGCGGCGCAAGGGAGGTGCATATCCGCGCTGCCTGCCCGCCCATTTTCTACGGCTGCAAATATTTGAATTTCTCCCGTTCTGCCTCGGAGATGGAGCTTATCGCCAGACGGATTTTAAAGGAGATGGAGCAGGAAGGCAGGTATGTGAGTCTGAGTGCGTGCGTGGATCCTGACAGGGAGGAGCATGCGGAGCTTGTGAACCGTATTGGGGAGCAGCTGAATTTCACCAGTCTGCGCTACCACAGGCTGGACGATATGGTGGCGTCGGTGGGCATAGACAAGTGCCGTCTCTGCACCTACTGCTGGGACGGCAGAGAATAAAACCTTGACCGGATACATTTTCAGAGCCTGTCACTTGGGGAGAATTCTCAGGGGGAAGGTCAGCGCCGGGAATATGGCGGGAGAGGGCTGCAGGCAGGAAAAAAGAGCGTCTTTGGGGCGCTCTTTTTTCCTGCCTGCGGCAGGTTGTCTGGAAACGGTTATCCGGTTTTTAAAAACATTCTCACATGGGAGTCCTCTCCGCCTACAGGGAGGTGCCTGTGAGCATTTCATATGCCTGCAGATATTTCTCAATGGTCCTGCAAACCACATCTTCGGGCAGAACCCAGTTGTTTCCGGGGTTTGCTTTCAGCCAGTCCCGGGCAAACTGCTTGTCGAAGGAAGGCTGGCCGTGGCCGGGTTCGTAGCTGTCCGCAGGCCAGAAGCGGGAGCTGTCCGGCGTCAGCATCTCGTCTGCCAGAACAATGCAGCCATTTTCGTCCAGGCCGAATTCAAATTTTGTGTCTGCTATGATAATGCCCCGTTTCAGAGCGTACTCCGCACATTTTTTGTACAGTGCGATGGTATAGTCCCGGAGCTTTGCTGCATACTCGGCGCCTTTTCCCGGGTAGCGTTGTTCCAGATAGTCAACGCTCTGGTCGTAGGTGATGTTCTCGTCATGGTCGCCGATCTCTGCTTTGGTGGAGGGGGTGTATATGGGTTCCGGCAGTTTCTGGGCTTCCTGCAGGCCCTGAGGCAGTTTAATGCCGCAGACCGTACCGTCTTTCTGGTAGGAGGCCCACCCGCTTCCAGTGATGTATCCGCGCACAATGCACTCAACAGGAATCATGTCCAGTTTGCGGCAGAGCATGCTTTTTCCCTGAAATTTTTCCTGACGGAAATATTCAGGCATGTCATTGACATCCACGGAGAGCATGTGATTTGGAAGAATGTCCTGTGTCATGTCAAACCAGAACTTGGACATCTGGGTCAGGACGGTGCCTTTTTTGTCTACATTGTTGCCCAGGACCACGTCAAAACAGCTGATCCGGTCGGTTGCCACCATCACCAGGCTGTCGCCGTTGTCATAAATTTCACGTACCTTGCCCTCTTTCACGGGCTTAAGTTCCTGAATGCTCATTTTCATTGCTCCTTTGCTTGGGAATTGGGATGAGATATAGATTCTCCACCAGTAAAGTGTATTGCATTATGGTGGAAAAATCAAGTAAAAATGTTTTTGAAGGTCTGGTGGAACATTCTGTTGACAAAACCGTATATACGGTTTATGCTGTACGTATAGGACAAGCGGCAGAAGGTTTTCAAGGATATTTATGGAGGGTATGATTATGGCTTTGACAAGCGAAGATTTACTGGCAATCTCGGGAGTGCTGGACAGAAAGATTAACTCCGCGATGGATTTGGTCAAATGTGAGATCAGGGACATGAGAGGGGATCTGGCCTTAATGGATGCGGATCTGCGGGATGAGATGAAGAACATGGAGTCGAGGCTTCGTGGCGAGATGAGGAGCATGGAATCGGGGCTGCGTGGCGAGATGAAAAGTATGGAATCGGAACTGCGTGGCGAGATGAAGAACATGGAATCGGAACTGCGTGGCGAGATGAAGAGCATGGAATCGGGGCTGCGTGGCGAGATAGGAGAGCTACATGGCAAGATGACAAGTATGGAATTGGAGCTGCACAGCGAGATAACGGAGACGAGAATGGACCTTGGAAGTCAGGTGGCGGAATTGAAGCAGGAGGTTCACGGCATAAAGCTGCATCTTGAAAATGTCACAGACAAAAAAATTCAGATTCTGGCTGAGAATTATCTTCCGGCGGCAAAACGCTATGAAAAGGCCTCCGCCCAGATTGAGGCAATGCAGGCGGACATTGACGTCATGAAAAAGGTAATTGAAGATCATTCGGTTAAACTTCAGAAATTGGCATAATATTATATACATACATATGTGAAATGAATATTATATAAGCAAAAATGATAACATGTATAAAATATATTGATTTTACTTATAATAGGGAGTATGATAAAATGAAACCGCAAATGAAAAAACAATGACCTGCCGCAAAAGGGCGGGAAATGGAGGATAACATGGTTAAGGCGATAGTAGGAGCCAACTGGGGTGACGAGGGAAAAGGAAAGATTACCGATGTTATGGCACAGGAGGCAGATATTGTTGTGCGGTTTCAGGGCGGTGCAAACGCAGGACATACCATTGTGAACAATTATGGAAAGTTTGCTCTGCACACACTTCCGTCGGGGGTGTTTTACAGCCATGTGACCAGTGTGGTCGGCAATGGCGTGGCTTTGAACATTCCCCTGCTCTTTAAAGAGATTCAGTCAATAGTGGAAAGGGGAGTGCCCAACCCCAGGATTCTTGTCTCCGATCGTGCGCAGATTGTAATGCCGTACCATATTCTGCTGGACCAGTATGAGGAGGAGAGGCTGGGAGGCCGTTCTTTCGGCTCCACGAAATCGGGAATTGCACCGTTTTACTCCGACAAGTACGCCAAGATCGGATTTCAGGTCAGTGAACTCTTTGACGAGGAAGTTCTGGCTGAGAAAGCCCGGCGCGTGTGTGAGATAAAGAATGTGCTTTTTGAGCATCTGTATCATAAGCCGCTTATTCAGCCGGAGGAGCTGCTTGCCACCCTGAGAGAGTACAGGGATATGGTGGCCCCTTATGTGTGCGATGTGCCCGCTTTCCTGGACAAGGCGCTGAAAGAGGGCAGGACAGTTCTTCTGGAAGGACAGCTGGGCACGCTGAAAGATCCGGATCATGGCATTTATCCCATGGTTACTTCGTCTTCCACCCTGGCGGCTTTCGGGGCCATTGGGGCAGGGCTGCCGCCCTATGAGATCAAACAGATTGTGACAGTATGCAAGGCTTACTCCTCTGCGGTGGGCGCGGGTGCTTTTGTCTCTGAATTGTTCGGGGAGGAAGCGGAGGAGCTGCGCCGCCGCGGCGGAGACGGCGGGGAATACGGCGCCACAACCGGAAGGCCCAGGCGAGTAGGATGGTTTGACTGTGTGGCGTCAAAGTACGGATGCCGTCTGCAGGGTACCACGGATGTGGCCTTCACTGTTCTGGATGTGCTGGGATATCTGGATGAGATCCCGGTGTGCGTGGGCTATGAGATCGACGGTGAGATCACCACCGAATTTCCTGTCACCGCAAAGCTTTCCAAGGCAAAACCGGTATTTCAGAAGCTTCCCGGGTGGAAAAGCGATATCCGGGGGATCAGAGAATATGATGAACTGCCGGAAAACTGCAGGGAGTATATTGAGTTTATAGAGAGCAGAATCGGGTATCCTGTCACTATGGTGAGCAATGGCCCTGGCAGGGAGGATATTATTTACAGGCACAGCAGTCTGAAATGATACCCCGGGGGATGGTTTGGAAAGCCGGATAAGTCTGTCAGGAGAGCGGGGGAGTGGAGAGAATGGTGGAGAACCTGGAGTATTTTAAGGTCTTCTATTACACGGCCAAACTGGGCAGCGTCACAGGGGCCGCAGGTGAGCTCTCCATCTCCCAGCCTGCGGTGAGCCAGTCCCTGAAAGCGCTGGAGCGAAGTCTGGGGGTGCCCTTGTTTCAGAGGGCTTCCAAGGGAGTCAGACTCACAGGGGAGGGACAGCTTCTCTACTCTTATGTGGAGAAAGGCTATGAGCAGATCAGCCTGGGGGTGGAAAAGGTAAAGCAGCTGCTTAACCTGGAACTGGGCCAGGTCCACATCGGCGCCAGCGATATGGCGCTGCGTTTTTATCTGCTGCCTTTTCTGGAAGAATTTCATGAGCGGCATCCCGGGATAAAGGTGATTGTGGCCAATGCCCCCACACCCGAAACGCTCCAGCTTCTGCGGGCCGGAAAAATAGATTTTGGGGTGGTCAGCACCCCTTTTGAACAGGACCCCGGCATCCGCATGGAGCAGGTGAGAGAGATTGAGGACATGTTTGTGGCAGGGAGAAGATTTCTGCCCTATAAGAATAAAATGCTGGATTTTCAGGAGCTGGAGCATCTTCCCATGATTTTTCTGGAGGGATGTACCAGCACCAGGCGCTTTCTGGACGAATATCTGCTTGGAAACGGCGTGGTGCTGCAGCCGGAATTTGAACTGGCCACCAGTGATATGATTGTACAGTTTGCACTCAGAAATCTGGGGGTGGGGTGTGTGGTGAGAGATTTTGCCATACAGGATCTGGATTCCGGCCTGCTGTTTGAACTGAGATTTAACAAGATGATACCCAAAAGACAGCTCTGTGTGGTGACAAGTAAAAAAGCTGTTCTGCCCACGGCTGCGGCCAGACTTCTGGAGATCATGAGACTGTAGAGGGTACCTATGGGAGTAAGAGATGATTCGCAATATTATTTTTGACATTGGAAATGTTCTCACGGATTTTCGGTGGAGGGGATTTCTTCAGGACAAGGGATTTGACGAGGCGATGGTTGACCGCATTGCCAGGGCTTCCGTGCTGACACCTGTGTGGAATGAGGTGGATCGGGGAGCGTGGGATGTGGAAAGGCTTATGAGGGAGTTCATCCGGCAGGATCCGGAGATTGAGAAAGAACTGCGTTTTGCCTTTGGATGTGTCACGGGCATGGTGACGAAAAGGGAATATGCCATTCCCTGGGTGAAGGAGCTGAAGGCCAAAGGACTGGGGGTCTTCTATCTGTCCAATTTTTCTTCCAAAGCTTTTGAGGACTGTCAGGATGCACTTGATTTTATGGAATATATGGACGGGGGCATTCTGTCCTTCCGGGAAAAGGTCATCAAGCCTGATGGAGAGATATACCGCCTTCTTCTCTCCAGGTATGGCTTAAAGGCAGAAGAGAGTGTGTTTATTGACGACACCCAGGCCAATGTGGAGGCGGCCCGGGTTCTTGGGATCCATGGTATCTGTTTTCGGTCGAAGGAACAGGTGGAAGAGGAGCTGAGGGCCCTGGAAGAAGTAACCTTGCATGGACAGACGGTCTGAGCCCATATAGATTTACCGGGAGCGGTTTTCACCGGACTTTTTTTCTGTGGATTGACTTTGCCCGGACAGTTCCTGTCCGGAAGCCTGCGTTCCGAGGGGCTGGCTGTTTGCAGTGGAGTCTGTGATGTTGGGCCGTCCGGTGAACTTTCCATAGAGCCAGACATAGATCCAGATCAGCAGCGGGACGGCTATTGTGGCCCACAGGCAGGCCCGGAACAGGCCTGCGGATGCGGAGTTGTCCATGATGGCCGCCACCAAAGCTGCTGCATACAGCAGAACCAGGAGAACAGCCCCCAAAAGGGCGGCTGCCCGCTTGGTTTTTGTGGTTTTCTTTTTGGTTTCATTTTCATTTTTCTCCTGATTCATAGGCAATTCTCCTTCTTTTTTAACTCCGGACAGCAATTTATACAAATAATGCTGCAAATAACGTGCCTGGGGCAATGGTTTTGCTTTCAATGCATTGTATCATTTTATGTTTTCTTTTACAAGATAAAAGTGACAATGTGGAAATTGTATAGAACATATGGTGGTATGTACAAAAAAACCATTGGCTATCCTGGTATTTGGTGAAAATAAATGACGTAAAATCAGGTTGGAAAATTTTTCCACCTGTGCGGTTGGATTTTATAGCTATACCACAAAATTAGGCGCACAGA
>OFFW01002385.1_pt1 | contig 10265 bp, 8 predicted proteins | sample 1521501 | NCBI WGS metagenome assembly OFFW01 (sample SAMEA3504107, study PRJEB24116) | mouse gut metagenome | biome: mouse gut; feature: mouse-associated habitat; material: faeces | place: Denmark | collected 2011
CAGGCTGACAGCCGAAACACCGGACTTTACCGGAAGAAATCTGTACTATTTTTCCACACAGAAAGAGACGCCCTATGGGAGCGCGCTTTGCGGTGGGAAGACGGAAGTGGATTGTCAGATATTAAGTTCCGGCGGAACGGATAAAAGGAAAAATGAGGTAAGGGTCAGACTTGAGAACAGAGGGAATAAAGCGGCCATGCATATCCGGATTTATGACAGGAGCGAGCGGTATCTGCTCTATCCGGAGGATAATTATGTCACGTTGTTTCCGGGAGAGGCGCAGGTTATTTCCGTAAAATATCAGCCAAAATACCGATTCGGGTTTGACGAAAACAAACCGGCGGAAGAAAATCCTTTAAACATGCCGGAACTGTGTGTGGACTGGCCGGGAAAGGCCGGAAATATTCATTGCCAGATGGGAGGTCTTAAGTGATGGCAAAAATCAGAAGCGGGAAAAAAACTTTATGGAGACAGGTAAAGAAAAACAGGTGGATATATCTGTTTCTGTTTCCGGGATTCGCTTTCATTTTATTGTTTTGTTACGTGCCGATGTATGGGCTGACTCTGGCGTTTAAGGATTTCAAAATCAGCGCCGGTATTTTGGGGAGCCCCTGGGCGTCCCCTATCTATAAGAATTTTGTAACCATGTGGGGAAAACAGGATTTCTGGGCGGCTTTCCTTAATACTTTCCGCATGGGCTTCTGGTACATTGTCAGCGGCTTCCCGGTTCCTATTATTCTTGCTATGCTTTTGAATGAAATGAGATTCGGAAAATATAAGAAGGTGTTGCAGACGGTCTATACTTTTCCTAATTTCCTTTCCTGGGTCATAGTGGGCGGACTGATGACAACGCTGTTTTCTTCGGAAGGATTTATCAACACGGTCATTGCTGCGCTGGGCGGGGAAAAGTACAGCTTTCTCACAAACAGCACTCTGATTCGTCCCCTGTTATATGGCAGTAACGTATGGAAAGGGGCCGGATGGAGCGCAATCCTTTATCTGGCCGCCATTTCCGGTATTTCCCCGGAACTGTATGAGGCGGCGGAGGTGGACGGGGCAAACAGGTTCCAGAGAATGTTCTATATCACATGGCCCGGCATAAAGGCAACCGCGGTGATTCTTCTCATTCTTGCTTTTGGCGGGATTATGAATAACGGTTTCGACCAGATTCTGAATATGGTTAACCCGGTGGTTCAGGACGCGGCGGAAAACCTGGACACATATATTTACAGGAAAACCTTCAAGGATAAGCCCAATTACGGATTCAGTACGGCGATAGGACTTGCAAAATCGGTAATCAATTTTGCATTTCTTCTGGCGGCCAATAAAATTTCCAAACTGTTTGGAGAAAGCGGGGTTATGTGATGAAAAAAGAAAAAATCAGAAAACGGAAAAAGACGGATTTATTTGATGTAATCAATACCCTGTTTTTGACGATTCTTATGGTGATAGTCCTGCTTCCCTTTTACTTTACGGTGGTGCGCTCCTTTATGACACAGCAGGATTTTATGATGAACGGGGCCTCTCTTTGGCCGGAGCACTTTACACTGGGAAATTACCGGGATATTTTTGTGGGCTCCAACATGCTCCGTTCCTTTGGCAATTCTGTTCTGTATACGGTTACCGGCGTGGCCTTCAGCATGTTTCTGACAACCACCATGGCCTATGGACTTTCCAAAAAAAATTACCCCGGAAGGGCGCTCATTCAGAACATGGTTATCTTTACAATGTATTTCGGGGGAGGCCTGATTCCGTTTTTCCTGCTGATTAAGGATTTAGGCATGATGAATACGCGCTGGGCGGTAATTATCCCGTTGTCCTTTAATGTATTCAACCTCATTATCCTGCGCAATTTCTTTGAACAGCTTCCGCCGGATATGGAGGAGTCCGCGACACTGGACGGGGCGAATCCGTTACAGGTTTTCTGGTGCATCAGTCTGCCTCTGGTAAAACCGGCTCTGGCAACCCTTGTGCTGTTCTTTGCGGTGGGGCGCTGGAACGAGTGGTTCCATTCCAGTCTTTTTCTGGGAAACGCGCAGCTCTGGCCGATGCAGTTGGAACTGAGGCAGATACTCTGGTCCTCCGCTTCCTTTGCGGAAAGCATACCGGCGGAAGTGGGAAGGCCTTCCTTTTCCGAGGGACTCAAAGCCGCGGCAGTGATGGTTACCATGCTTCCCATCATGTGCGTTTACCCGTTTCTTCAGAAATATTTTGTAAAGGGAGTTATGATTGGAGCAATTAAATCTTAAGGGCGCATACGGGCGCGCAAGATAAGGGTTCGGGAGTTTTTTAAATAAGACATATAATAATAGGAAGAGACAGGAAAATACAAAGCGGGAAAGGGTTTGATGATTCAACTCCTTTTCCCGTTTTTTTTGTAGCATAACTTTAAAAAAAATGATATGATTAGGCGTGGAGGTATGCGCTATGGATTTTGGGATGCCGTTTTTAATAGAAACCGGCTCGCCGGAAGAATGTATCCTGCTGTGTAAAAGGCTGGGATTTCAGTTTATTGAATGGAACATGAACTTTCCACAATGCCAGCCGGAGAACCTTCAGCCGGATATGCTGAACGAGATACGGCAGAGGGACAATATTTACTACACTCTGCATCTGGAAGAAAACATTAATTTCAGCGATTTTAATAAAAGGGTGCGGAGGGCATATCTGGAAACGGCTCTTTTGAGCATTGAGCTGGCAAAGGAAATAAAAGCCCCCGTTATCAATATCCATCTGGCAAAAGGAATTTTTATCACGCTGCCTGATGGGAAACGCTATTTATTTGAGGAGTACGGAGAGCTTTACCGGGAAAACATGTTATATTTCCGGAATGAGTGCGAACGGGCAATCGGGGATAGCGGCATAAAAATCGCGGTTGAAAACACGGACGGTTTTCTGCCGTATGAGCAGAGGATAATCGAAGAGCTTTTGGAAAGTCCGTGCTTTGGGCTGACTTTAGATATCGGGCACAGTCATGCCGTGAAGGATAAGGACATCCCTTTCTATGAAAAGAACATCCACAGGCTGATTCATATGCACGCCCACGACGCTGCGGGAACAAAATGCCATCTTGCTTTCGGGGACGGGGAAATTGATTTGCCAAAGCGGCTTCATATGGCAAAGAAAGCCGGGGCAAGGGTCGTTCTTGAAACCAAGACGGTAAAGGCGCTTGAGAAAACCCGGGGATATATAGAAGAAAACTTCCGGGATTTATAAATCAGATTGAAAAAGAAAAGGAAGGAGATAAAACATGCTGGAATTTAAATATGACACACAGCTTTTAATTGAAGGAGAGGATTTGGACGAGGACGTCATTTCGGAATATTTTACGGAACATTTTAAAGGAGACTGTCTGCTTGCGGTGGGAGACGAGGAGCTGATTAAAATCCACTTTCACACCAACGAGCCATGGCAGGTGCTGGAATACTGCGCTAGTTTAGGGGAGATTTACGATATTGTGGTGGAGGACATGGACAGGCAGTCCAGAGGGCTTAAGGGTTAATTAAAGCCTGGAAGGACGATTTGAAAACGGGATATCTGGAGGGATTATTTATGCGTGTTCACAGAACTCTGACCGTCCTGTGTCTGGCGGGGCTTCTTGTTCTTTCGGCGGGCTGCGGCAGCAAGGGGAATAAGGTGGTCAGCTATGATGCGGGAGGAGGCGTCAGCCACACGCTTTCATTTTTCGGCAATAAATATGAGGCCGCTAACGTGGAGGTTATCGAAGAAATTCTGAACGGATATATGGAAGAAAATACGGATATTGTTGTTTCTTACGAAAGCCTGAAAGGCTCCGGCTATTATGAAGCCTTAAAGAACAGGGAGGCGTCGGGACAGCTTGACGATATCTTTATGATTAACCGGGATACGGCTCTTGCGTTTGAAAAAAACGGAAGTCTGGCGGATTTGACGAATGTGGCGAATCGGTTTTCCTTTTCCGAAAGTATGCTGGGACAGATGCGGTCTGCCGACGGTAAAATTTACCGGCTGCCGACTATTGTATCCGCTTTTGGACTGTACTGTAATCTGGATTTGTTAAAGGCGTATGGACAGAGCGTCCCGGAAAATCTGGACGAATGGAGAGAAGTATGCGATGTTTTTGTGGAGGCCGGCATTACGCCTGTGGTTGCCAATAACGATATTTCCTTAAAGACCCTTGCGCTGGCAAGAGGCTTTCATTCCGTTTATGAGGAGAATAAGACCAGAGAGGTCTTTGAAAGGATAAACAGCGGGGAAGAGGAATTGAGCTGTTATCTTTCGGAGGGCTTCGGGCTTGCGGCGGAGTTTTGTGAAAAAGGATATATAGATGCAAAAAAGGCGCTGGCGACGGCGAATACATCCGATGACCTTGAAGAATTTGTGCAGGGAAATTCCCCTTTTATGCTGACCGGCGCGTGGGCGGCCGGAAGGGTCAAGAGGATGGAGCCTGAGTTTGACTTTCAGGTTGTCCCCTATCCGGTTCTGGAGAAAGGGGCGGTGCTGGTTATCAATCCCGATGTGTGCCTTAGCGTGTCAAAGGAGAGCGGCAGACAGGAACCGGCGAAGGATTTTGTGACTTATTTTTTAGAGGAAGAGAATATTTCCCGCTTTGCGGATAATCAGGCTTCTTTCAGCCCTCTGCAGGATGAATTTGAGCCTTCTCTTGATGAGGTGGATGAGATTGTGAACAGCTACCGGGGGCGTCCTTCCGTCATCGGTTCGGACAACCTTGCGGATTTTCCGATTTGGGATATCACGGAGGAGATTTCAAAGAGACTGCTTTCAGGAGAGGATTTGGATTTTCTGATGGAGCAGATGGACGAGAAAGTGAGAAATGCACTGACAGATAACAGGGGACGGGAGGATATGGGATGAAAAAGTGGAGAGGGCTTTTGCTGTCCATATTTTTGTGCCTGGCATTTGGAGCGGGAGTATGGTGGTTTATAGGCGGCGTCAGAGAGGAATTGTGGCAGAGCTCCATCAGAACCATCAGCGAGAGTTCCCATCAGGGAGCCAATGCTTTGAATACCCAGTTGGAAAAAGATTTTGAGACGCTTCAAAGAATCTGGGACAATATAGAGTATGTGGAGAAGAATCTGACCGTCTATGAAAAAATGGAGCCGGATGTGGAGTTGTACCTGCCGGGCAAAGCCGGGACGGAAGCCGGATACGGTCAGGACGATAAGGTGGCCGGGTTTTTAAGCGGACAGACCGGCAGCAGGGGAATCATCAATTCCCATATCAGCAGCGTAACGGGAGAGAATGTTTTCAATATTTATGTGCGCGGTTTTCTGGAGGAAGGGGATTTGGCCTATCTGGTAAAGGAATACCGGGCAAAGGAGATTGCGGACCAGTTTACGATTACTTTTTATGATAATAACGGGTTTTCTTACCTTGTAAACCGGGACGGGGAAATCATGGTGAGGTCCGGCCACCGCAACAGCAACAAGACGGTAAGCAACCTTATGGACATCATCGACACCCGGGAAAACGACGCAAAAGCGATAGAGGAGTTCCGCAGAAGCATCGGCAGCGCCCATACCGGATGGGCCAGGTTTAATTATGGCGGGAAGGGGATGGTTTTATGCTTTGAGCCCCTTGAAGCGGATTCCAACTGGCTGCTTGTCTCCATAATACCGGAGCCGCTGGTTCGGGAGCAGGCCATGCAAATCCTGAAAAAAACACTGCTTTTTTCGGGAACGGCCGTGGGACTAATTCTGCTGATTGTGGTTCTTTTTTACGGCGCAAAAATGCGGGAAAACGAAGTACATACCAGAGAACTTCAGGAAGCGCTGAATGCGGCGGACATGGCGAACCGGGCAAAGGGGCGGTTTCTGATGAACATGTCCCATGATATCAGGACGCCTCTCAACGCAATTCTCGGCATGACGACGGTGGCGAGAAAAAATGCGGAAAATCAGGGCAAGGTGCAGGATTCCTTAAAGAAAATCGAAACTTCGGGCATGGAGCTCTTAACCCTTGTCAGCGACGTGATGGACATGACGGAGATTGAACAGGGACAAATGATACTAAAGGAGGAGAAGGTCCGGCTTTCGGCTCTTTTGAAAGAGCTTGTGGATATGATGCGCGGCAAGGCGAAAGAGGCTTCTCTTACGCTGGAGTGCGAACCTGTTTTATTGGAAAATGATTTTGTGATTGGCGACGCCATGCGTATCCGCCAGATTTTGCTGAACATAATCGGCAATGCCGTTAAATATACGCCCGCCGGAGGAAGGGTGTACCTGAGCCTGAAGCAGGCGGAAAGAACCGAAAAGGACAGAGGGGATTATACTTTCTGCTGTGCGGATACCGGAATCGGTATGGAGCCGGATTTCCTGAAAAGAGTGTTCCTGCCCTTTGAACGGGCCAGAAATACCACGGCCAGCAAGATTGCGGGGACCGGAGTGGGACTTGCCGTCACCAAGTATCTTTTGGATTTAATGGGGGGAGAAATCAGCGTGGAAAGTATGCCGGGCATGGGTTCCACCTTTACGGTCAACTTCCATTTTAAACTGTGCCAGGAGGCGCCGGCGGAAGTGAAGGTCGCGGAGGCCGATAAGCCGCAGACAGAAGAAAAGCCCCAGAAGGACCCCAAAAGCGAGCATGTTCTTCTGGTTGACGACAATGAATTAAATATGGAAATTATGGAGGAGCTTTTGGGTCTTGCGGAAATCTATCCGGATAAAGCTTTTGACGGAAGCGAAGCGGTTAAGGCGGTGCAGGAGAGCCCTGACGGCTATTACGATTTGATTTTTATGGATATTCAGATGCCTGTTATGGACGGCTGCGAGGCCACCCGCCAAATCAGGAGTATGGAGCGCGAGGACGCGAAGAAAATTCCGATTTACGCTGTGTCCGCCAACGCTTTTGCGGAGGACGTTAAAAACGCCATGGATTCGGGAATGAACGGGCATATTGCAAAGCCGGTGGACTGGGAATCTATTGATAAGGTGCTGAATCAGTATTTGAGATAGAAGAATAGAGAAGACATAGGGTGGAGACAAGATGACATTAAACGAACTAAGGATGGGACAAAGCGCGGTTATCGACGTCGTGGGAGGCGAGGGGGAGCTGAGACAGCATTTCCTTGACATGGGAGTTTTGCCCGGAGCGGAGGTAACGCTGATTAAGCTGGCGCCTATGGGAGACCCCATGGAGCTTCGCATTCACGGATATGAACTTACGCTCCGTCTGGCCGACGCCGCAAAGATTCAGATACACAGGGCGGAAGCGTCCGGGAGGCAGGAGGAACGGGTAAATATCAGCAAAAACGGGAATATCGGCAAAAAAGTCCATCCCGGGTACGGCGAGCTGGGCGAGCACAAAAAGAACGGAAGGGAATCGGGCGCGGTTCCGGTAAACGACGGCCAGATTCTTTCCTTTGCCCTTGCGGGTAACCAGAACTGCGGCAAGACGACTTTATTTAACCAGCTTACAGGCTCCAACCAGCACGTGGGAAATTTTCCCGGCGTGACCGTGGACAGAAAGAGCGGACAGATAAAGGGAAAGGCGGACACGCTGGTTACCGATTTGCCCGGTATTTATTCTCTTTCTCCCTATACCAGTGAGGAAATCGTTTCCAGACAGTTTATTATCGGGGAAAAACCCAAAGGAATTATCAATATTGTGGACGCTACCAATATCGAGAGGAATCTCTACCTGACCATGCAGCTTATGGAGCTGGACATTCCCATGGTGCTGGCCCTTAATATGATGGACGAGGTTCGGGGAAACGGCGGCTGCGTCTATATCAACGCCATGGAGGAAGCCCTCGGGATTCCGGTGGTTCCCATCTCCGCGGCAAAAAATGAAGGCATCGACGAGCTGATAAATCACGCCCTGCATGTGGCGCTGTATCAGGAGACGCCCGGAAGGAACGACTTCTGCGGTTCGGAGGATAACGGAGGTGCGGTACACAGGTGTCTCCATGCGGTGATGCACTTAATAGAAAAGCATGCAAAAAACGCGGATATTCCCTTAAGGTTCGCAGCCACGAAGCTGACGGAGGGGGACGGGAGGGTTCTTAATGCGCTTTCGCTGTCGGAGCCTGAAAAGCAGGTGCTGGAGCAGATTATCTGCCAGATGGAGAAAGAGCGGGGGCTTGACCGCGCCGCGGCCATTGCGGATATGAGATTTTCCTTTATCAAAAAGCTGGTGGAGCAGTGCGTGGTAAAGCCGGGAGAGAGCAGGGAAAGTAAGAGAAGCAAAGCCATTGACAGCGTTCTGACCGGCAAATATACGGCAATCCCGGCCTTTGTGGGAATTATTGCAATTATTTTTTATCTGACTTTCAATGTAATCGGCGCATGGCTTCAGGGAATACTGGAAACGGGAATTGAGGCGTTTACGGGAGCCATTGCGGCATGGATGGAGAATGCAAGTGTAAACGAGACTTTGCGCTCCCTTGTGGTGGACGGTATTATGAACGGGGTAGGAAGCGTCCTGAGCTTTCTTCCGATTATCGTGACGCTCTTTTTCTTTTTGTCGCTTCTGGAGGATACCGGCTATATGGCGAGAGTGGCGTTCGTGATGGATAAGCTTCTCCGGAAAATCGGGCTTTCGGGGAGAAGCATTGTGCCGATGCTGATTGGCTTCGGCTGTTCGGTACCGGGGGTCATGTCCAGCAGGACGCTTCCCTCGGAGAGAGACAGAAAGCTGACGATTTTACTGGTTCCTTTTATGAGCTGTACGGCAAAACTGCCGATTTACGGATTTTTTACCGCTACATTTTTCCCTGGGTACAGCGGACTGATTATGGTTTTGCTGTATTTCGGAGGGATTGCCGTAGGAATTATCACGGCTTTGATTTCAAAGAAAACAGTCTTTAAAGGGGAGGCGGTGCCTTTTGTGATGGAGCTTCCCAATTACCGTATGCCGGGCGCGAAAAACGTGGCGCTGCTTTTGTGGGATAAGGCGAAGGACTTTCTGCAGAGAGCCTTTACCGTTATACTGATGGCGACAATTGTTATCTGGTTCTTACAGACCTTTGATTTGCGCCTGAATATGGTAACGGATTCGGGCGAGAGTATCCTTGCCCTTGCGGCAGGCTTTATCGCACCGGTTTTTGAACCCCTTGGATTCGGGGATTACAGAATATCCACGGCGCTTATTTCCGGCTTTATGGCAAAGGAAAGCGTGGTGTCAACCCTGACGATTCTGTTTGGAAACGCGGGAATTACGCAGGTGCTGTCCCCGGCTGCCGCGGCTTCCCTTCTGACGTTCTGCCTGCTCTATACCCCCTGCGTGGCGGCCATCGCCACCATTCGCCGGGAGATGAACAGCCTCAGCTGGACAGCCCTGGCCCTCGTCTGGCAGCTGGGGACGGCCTGGCTGGCCTCCTTCGCCGTCTACCAGCTGGCGCAGCTGCTGCTGTAGCGGCCGGCGGGAAAAACAAAAGGCAATTTCCTGAAAATATGGTTTGCATTTTTTCCGCGTTTCTGGTAGGATAGAGGGGAACCATTCCAACAACAGGAGGCTGTCCTTATATGAAGAAGCTGGTAGTCAGCAAGACCGATCCCTGCAAGGCGTGTCTCAGCTGCGTCCGGGCCTGCTCCGAGGCGTTTTATAAGACCTTTGACCCGGACCTGAGCTGCATCCGCATCGTGGCCAAGCCCGACGGCGAGCCCAAGGTGCAAAACTGCATCATGTGCGGCAAGTGCGCCCGGACCTGCCCCGAGGGAGCCATCACCCAGAATGCCAAGGGCGTGTACATGATTGACAAGCGCAAGTGCGTTGGCTGTGGCGAGTGTGTGAAGGCCTGCCCCATGCAGGTCATGGTCATGCCATCCGGCGAGGACGCCCGGCCCAGCAAGTGCATTGCCTGCGGCATCTGCGCCAAGGCCTGTCCCATGGGTATTCTCTCTGTGGAGGAGAAATAGACTGCGTAACAGAGGAAAATCTCCGGCACGTCAGGAACCCCGCCATAAGAAAACATGGGAGAATCCCGGTAAAATCAAGGGGTTTTAAGGGCGGAGGAAACAAGTGAACAGCAGCGCGGAAGGGGGCGTTGTCTTACCGGCATCACCCCCTTCTTCTGTGCTCGCGGCACAGAACGCAGCGAACGCCTGGTTCAAAAATGAAAGAATCCCCTGTCCGGATGATGAACCGCCCCGTATTGTGCGGACAGCACAAAAAGGCCCCTGGTAGGAAATAATTAGAATTATGCGGAGAGACGTTGCGCAAGCGGCGTCTCTCCCGTTTTCAACTGGATACGCTCGTGATTATAGAAATAAATAAAATCGTCAATCAGTTCTTTGGCTTGCTGAAAAGTCCTGATTTTCTGCCGG
>OFFW01002387.1_pt1 | contig 10257 bp, 9 predicted proteins | sample 1521501 | NCBI WGS metagenome assembly OFFW01 (sample SAMEA3504107, study PRJEB24116) | mouse gut metagenome | biome: mouse gut; feature: mouse-associated habitat; material: faeces | place: Denmark | collected 2011
AGATCAGCAGCACGAAAATGGGGATCAGCGCGGCGATGATTCCGAACGCGCCGCCGCCGGAGGAGTGGGCGCCGGACCCCTGGAGCAGGTGGAGCTGGCCCATCAGGTTCAGAACGCCGCCGTTGTAGTCCCTCTGCTGGACGTAACCGGCCATGCAGGCGTCCACAAAGCTGGCGGACTGGGCGGCCAGAAGGTCATAGAACGTGCCGCTGGCCACCAGCCGGTAGTCCTCCGCGCCGGCGTCGATGAGCAGGATCGCGTCATTCTCCCCCAGCAGCAGATCCTCCGCCCAGGTCCAGGCGGCCTCCTCGATGCCGCCCAGGGAGGCGGTCCCCCGGGTGGTGACCACGGCCAGTATGCCCCGGCTGAGTTTATCCCAGTTGGCGTTGTAGAGCAGTACGCTCTTCTCCGTGCTGGCGGAGAGCACGCCGGCCTCGTCCACCAGATAGGCGCTGAGGTAGGCGGTGCTCAGGCTGTCGTCCAGGGCCGCGCCGCCCTCCGGCACCTCCACCTGGGGCCGCTTGGAGAGGCCGTAGAGGGAGGACAGGGCGATGGCCGCGATGAGGACAAGGGCAGCGAATGCTTTGTTTTTCAATAGCTTCATATGATTACAACTCCTATCTTCTTTTCTTTATGACTCAAGAAAAGAAGCAAAAGAAACACTTTTTAGACAGCTCTGACGGCAGATTATCCCCGCAGCTCCATGAGCTTCTGCTTCAGCTCGCCCTCAATGCGGCCCAGCTCCACCTCGGCCTCCCGGCGCTTCTGGGCGCCGTCCCGCTGGATCTGGATCACCTCGTCCAGGGTGGAGATGAGCTGCTGGTTGGTGTGCTGGAGGGTCTCGATGTCGATGATGGCCCGCTCGGCCTCCTTGGCGGTGGCGATGGTGCCCATCTTGAGCATGTCGGCGTTCTTCTTGAGCAGCTCGTTGGTGGCGTTGGTCACGGCGGTCTGTGCGGCGGTGGCCTTGCGGCTGTTCTCCAGGCCCAGGGCCAGCACCATCTGGCTCTTCCACAGGGGGATGGTGTTGACCAGGGAGGACTGGATCTTCTCCACCATCAGGGTGTCGTTATTCTGGAGCATCCTGGTCTGGGGCCCCATCTGGATGGACACCATGCGGGTCAGCTCCAGGTCGTGGAGCTTCTTGTCAAACCGGTCGCACATCTGGGTCAGATCGTTGTAGGCCTGGGCGTCCTCCTGCCGGCCGGAGGCCTCCGCCTTTTTGCGCAGCTCCTCCAGCTGGCCGGAGCGGACCTCCGCCAGCCGCTTCTTGCCGGCGATGATATACATGGTCAGCTCCTTGTAGTACTTCAGGTTCAGCTCATACATCTGATCGAACATGGCGATGTCCTTCATGAGCACCACCTGGTGCTGCTCCAGCTCCCGGGCGATCTTCTCCACATTGGCCTCGGCCTTGCCGTACTGGGCCTTCATGGCCTCCATCTTGTTCCCGGCCTTTTTGAAGAAGCCGAAAAGGCCCTTTTCCTCCTCCTCCTGGCCGAAGCTCTTCAGCTCCACCACCAGACTGGAGAGGGTGTCGCCCACCTCCCCCAGGTCCTTGGTGCGCACGCTGCTCAGGGCGCTCTCGGAGAAGGTGGCCACGCCCTTCTGGGCGGCCACGCCGTATTGCAGGATCAGCTGGGAGTCGTTCAGGTCGATCTTTTTGGAGAAGTCGTCCACCACCTTCTTCTCCGCCTCGGTGAGCATACTGTCGTCGATCACCACCGGCTCGGCCTTGGGCTTCTCCGGCTCCAGGGCGGGGGCGGCGGGCTCAGCGCCCAGGGTGAGGGTGGGGGTCTCCACCTTGGCCGCGTCGGCGTTCAGAGTCAGCTGGGGCATCATGCCCTCCATGTCAGTCATTTTTTTGTCCTCCTTCTGTATTTGTCAGTGAGCGCGTCTCTCTACAGCTCCAGCCTGATGTCCGAGCCGCCGGCGTCCTTCGTGGACTGGGCCTCCATGTGCTCTCCGGCCAGTCCCTCCCGGGCCAGCATGGTCTCCAGCACGGAGATGTCCGTGGAGATATCCATGGCGTCCGCGCCGAAGAGGCTGTCCAGCTGCTTCTCAAAGGCGGAGACAATGGTGCCCATGATGCTCTCCACCCGCTCCTTGGTGCCGGTGATGTTCTCCCCGGCCACGCCGGTGGCGTCCATGCGGTCGTAGGCGTTGAGGAGCTTCAGGGTGGTGGGCAGGTAGTAGTCCATGAAGCGGCGGATCTGGGGCAGCTTGGCGGGGTCCGCCTTCACCTGCTGGAAGATCTGCTGGCATATGGTCTCCAGGCGGCGGATGTCGGCGGAGATCTTCTCGTCCTCAATGGCGTCGTCCAGGCGCTTCATCTCGCTGACGGCCTTCCTGCCGTCGGAGATCATTTTATCCAGCTCCGCGTTCCCGGTGGGCTTCTCCTCCTCCCTGGGGGGATCAGGGACTGGAATTTCCGTCACCTCGTCCCTGCACACGCCCCGCAGCAGCAGGAACACCCCGGCGGACAGCAGGGCGGCAAAGACGAAATGGTTCCATCGGTAGAGGTCAAAGGCCAGGGCGTAGACCACCCAGGCGGCTGCCGCGCCATAGAAGGGAGCGGCGGATTTGCGGACTTTTTTGACGGTATTTGGCATGTGGAGCCCTCCTCGCTGTTGGTACTTTTAGAGTATACTGCGAAATTGGCGGAAGGTCAAGGAGAGGAGAGGAAATTAAGAAGATTCCGGGCGGGCGACCTTCTCCGCGGCGGCCCCGGGGCTGTCCCGCAGACGGGCGCTGCCCCAAAAACGGGATTGCCTCTTTACGAATTCGGTAATATCGTGTAAAATACACTCAGAAAAAAAGGAAAGGAGGCGGTGGTCATCAGCGGCTATGTACTGCATCTGCCGGAGGAGGAGAGCGTGGTTCTCTCGGGTCCGGCGGCCCGCCGCCTGATCGACGGCGGGAACGGCGACGCGGCCCTGCTCTATATCGCGGTGCTGCGCAGCCGGGGCTGCATTGACAACGAACAGCTGCTCCGCCAGCTGGGATGGCCGGAGGACCGGTTCCGCCGGGGCCTGGCCGCCCTGGCGGGCCTGGGCCTCTGGCGGGACGCCGGCGCGGTCCGCAGGAGCCGCCGGGCGGAACGCCGCTTCCTGCCCAGAGAGGAGCGCCGCGAGGAGTACGAGAAGATGTACGGCGTCTACACAGGGCTGTACCAGCGCCTGGAGCCCATTTTCACCCAGCTTCAGACATAAACAGAGCCGGAGGAAGAAGCCTTTCTTCCTCCGGCTCTGTTCCTACTCCTGGGCGAGAATCAGCTCAATGCCCATCTCCCGGATGCCGTCGGCATACTCCTGTGTCAGCGCGCTGTCGGAGACGATGGTGTGGATCTGGTCCAGCGGCGTGTCCAGTGAGAAGGTGTTGCGGCCGAACTTGTCGCTCTGGGCCACCAGAATCGTCTGGTTGGCCCGGCTGAGCATCTCCGCCCGGATGGCGGCGTCGCTGCTGCCATAGTCGGAGACGCCGTACTGGAAGGTAATTCCCCCGGCGCCGATGAAGGTCTTGTCCGCAAAGATGCCCTGGATCGCCCGCACGCCCATGGCGCCCGACATGTTCAGCTCGTTGTTGTCCAGCTTGCCCCCCAGGACGTAGATGTTGAAATTGGTCTCGATCAGCTCGTTGATCACCGCCAGGGAGTTGGTCAGCACCGTGAGGTCCCGCAGGCGCTTGAGGTGGCGGGCCACCTCGAGGATGGTGGACCCGGAGGCCAGGATCACCACCTCCCCGTCGTGGACCAGCTCCGCCGCCGCCCGCCCGATCATCACCCGGGTGTTGTTCCCTCCGGCGCTCTCGCTCCCCCGCTGGTGGGGCAGGGCCAGCGGCTCCCTGCGGTCCGTGAGGATGGCGCCGCCGTACACGCGGGTCACCAGCTTTTGGTCCTGCAGGACCTCCAGGTCCCGGCGGGCGGTCTCGTTGGAGACCTGGAACTGGGATGCGATGTCCTTCATTTTGATGATGCCGCCCTGCTGGGCGAGGATCTCCAGAATGGCGTGCTGCCGCTCCTGTGCTAACATGATGCAAAGACCTCCTGTTCAGCTTCATCAAAATTATATCCGAAGCGGGGGGAAATCTCAAGAGGAAAAGGTTTTTTTGTTGACTGTGGAAAACTTTGTGGTGGTTTTATGTGTAAAACCCACAAAACGCAATAAGATCACACAAAAACTATTAACAAAACAACACGAATAGTGTAAAACAAAAGGGTAATCCCGCAAAACATGGGAACAATATTATCAAACGCAAGGATTGGAGGTCGTTTGCAATGAGTGCACCCAAGTTATTTTCTCCCGGTCCGGTCATGGTGAAGGACAATGTCCGCAGCGCCCTGCTCCATTACGACATCTGCCACCGCAGCGAGGAGTTTGAGGACATGTTCGCCGACACCCAGGAGAAAATCCGCTGGCTGTTCCGGGCGGATGACAGCTACTACCCCGTGATCATCTCCGGCTCCGGCACCTCCGCCAATGAGACCGTGCTCTCCTCCCTGTTCCGGGACGGAGAGAGCGTGCTGCTGATCCGCAACGGCCTGTTCGGGGAGCGGCTGCTGGAGATCATCGATAAGTACGGCATCCCCAAGGTGGACGTGGCCTTCCCCTGGGGGACCTACCCCGACCTCAAGGTCATCGAAAGGGCCCTGGAGGAGCACCCCGAGGTGACGGCAGCGGCCATGGTCTTCCACGAGACCAGCACCGGCATGATCAACCCCGCCGGGGAGATCGGAACGCTCTGCCGGCGGTACGGCAAGCTCCTCTACGCGGACTGCGTCTCTGCCGCCGGCGGCGAGTTCGTGAACGTGGCGGAGAACAACATCGACGTGGCCACCTCCGTGGGCGGGAAGTGCGTGGGGGCCTTCCCCGGCTCCGCCTACATCTGCGCGAAAAAGGCGGTGCTGGACGCGCTGACGCCGGAGCAGTGCAAAAACGTCTACCTCAGCCTCTACAAGCACTACGCCACCGCCCGCGCCGCCCGCCAGACCCCCAACACCCCCAACGTCAACCTCTTCTGGCCCCTGAACACCGCCCTGGGCAACATCATGGAGGAGACCCTGGAGGGGCGCGTGGCCCGCTGTCAGGCCTGCGCCAAAATCATCCGCCAGGGCCTGACGAACCTGGGCATGCGGCTGCTCCTGTCCGAGCACATGTCCAACACGGTGACCTCCGTCTTCCTGCCCGAGGGGATCGACGCACCGGCGTTTCTGAAGGAGATGGAGGCCCGGGGGTACATCTTCTACATCGGCAAGGGGGACTACGCCGCCCAGAATCTGATCCAGGTGGCCAACATGGGGGAAATCTACCCCCAGGACTGCGAGAACATGCTGCGGGTGATGGAGGAGTGTCTGCGCACCATGGGGCGTAAGCAGGCGTCCTAGCATCTGCGTCCCGGCTTTGGGAGGAGAGACATTCCATATGAAAATTGCGATATGCGAGTTCAGAGAAGAGACCAACTCGTTCAACCCCGTGCCCCGCAGCATGGCCGACTTCCAGCGCTGCGGCGTCTACGGCGGGACGGACATGTACCGGGCCCTGCGGGATAAGCCCTGCGCCGTGGGGGGGGATGATCCGAGTGACGGAGGAGGGCGGCGGGACGGTGGTCCCTCTGTACTCCATGAACGGAAACAGCGGCGGCGCGGTGGACCACGGCGTTCTGCTCCACTTTCTGGAGGAGACCATCTCCAGGCTCAGGGCGGAGCTCCCGGTGGAGGGGCTGCTGGTCTCCCTCCACGGGGCCACCCAGACCACCCAGGTGGAGGACGCCTGCGGCCTGCTCCTGCAGCAGCTGCGCGCCGTGGCGGGCGAGGAGACGGTGATCGCCGTCAGCTGCGACCTCCATGCCAACGTGACGGCCCTGATGCAGAAGTCCGTCAACTACATCTGCGGCTACCACACCTATCCTCACGAGGATTTCTTTGAGACCGGCTGCCGGGCGGCCCGGCTGCTGCTGTCCGCCCTGTCCGGGGGACCGGCCCCCCGGTCGGTGCGCACCACCGTGCCTATGATCGTCCCCGCCAGCAGCTACACCACCCTCCGGGGACCCTTCGGGGCTCTGATGCGGTATGGGGAGTCCCTGGTGGAGGCCGGGGAGCTGCTGGATTTCTCCGTGTTCCAGATGCAGCCCTGGCTGGACGTGGCGGACGCCGGTTCGGCCATCGTCACGGTGGCCAGGGACAAGCTGACCGCCAAGCGGCGGGCGGTGGATCTGGCGGAGCGCCTGTTCCCCATCCGCAGCACCTTCCGGGCGGAGCTCTACTCCATCGACGAGGTCATCAGCCGGGCGGAGCGAAACCACTCCGGCAAACCCATTATCCTGGTGGACGCGGCGGACTCCTCCAACGCGGGCGCCTGCGGGGACAGCCCGGCGGTCATCGCCCGCATTCTGGCGCGCGGCTCCCATGTGAAGGCCGCCATCAGTCTCAACGACGCCCAGGCCGTGGACGCCATCTACCGGGCCCGGGAGGGGGAGGCCATCAGCGTTATGCTGGGCGGCGCAAGGGGCGGCGGCTTCTACCAGCCCGTCAGGGTGGAGGCCCGCGTGCGCTCCTTCCACGACGGACATTTTGTGCAGGAGGGCCCGGCGGGCCGGGGGCTGCACAACAACATCGGCCGGACCGCCGTACTGAGCGCCGGCAGCATGGACATACTTGTCTGTGAGGGCATGTCCGCCCCGGGGGACCCCCAGCTCTACCGGCAGTTCGGCATCGAGCCGAAGGAGTACCAGCTGGTGGCGGTGAAGGCCTGCACCTCCTTCCGGGCGGCCTACGAGCCCATGGCCCTGGAGATCTGCGAGACCGACACGCCGGGTACCGCCCCCATCCATCTGGATCGGGTACACTACAAGCGGCTGCCGCACTACTTCTATCCGTTTACGGACATCAGCGAATACTCCATCCCCCTGCCCGTATAGACGCAGACGGGGCGGCGCGGCGGCAAATGCGCAAAAGGAGGTCCGAACTATGCATGAAAAGAGACGCGCGGCGGGCAGGAACCGGTTCACGCTGACCCCGTACCTGCTGCTGCTGCCGAGCATGGCGCTGTTCGTCATGTTCACCCTGTGGCCCTTTGTAAAGACGATCATCCTGTCCTTCGCGCTCACAGACAAGAAGGGGGACTTTGTGAAGTGGGCGGGATTGTCCAACTACGTCCGCATCTTAACCTCCAGCACCTTCCGGCAGGTGTTCGGCAACACCATCAAATTTGCGCTGATCGTCTGCCTGGGGACGCTGGCGGTGTCCCTCCTGCTGGCGCTGATCAGCGCAGAGCGGGAGCGGGGGAGCCGGCTGTACGAGGTGCTCTACGCCCTGCCCATGGCGGTGGCCTCCGCCCCGGCGGCGGTGATCTTTACCTTCCTCATGCGCAAGGAGGGGGGCACCCTCAACGCCATCCTGGGCGTCAATATCGCCTGGCTTCAGGACAGCCGGTGGGCCCTGCTCGCCGTATCCCTGGTGACTGTGTGGCTGAGCATCGGCGCAAGCTATATCTTCCTGCTGGTGGGGTTCCGCAACGTGCCGGGGGATCTGCTGGAGTGCGCCAAGCTGGACGGTGCGGGCCCCTTCCGCCGGGCCTTCAGCATCATGATCCCCATCGCCTCCCCGCAGATTTTCTTCGTGGTGTTTCTGAACATCACCAACTCCCTGCGGGCCTTCGCCCAGATCAAGCTCCTGACCAACGGGGGACCCAACAACAGCACCTCCACCCTGATTTTCAGCGTCTATCAAAACGCAATCCTCAACGGCCGGTATGAGACGGCCTGCGCCCAGGCGCTGCTCCTGTTCCTGGTGATCTTTGCCGCGACCCGGATCCAGCGCGCGACGGAAAGCAGGATGGTGTTTTACTGATGAAAGAGAACATATGCAAAGCGGTCCTCCGCAGGCGCGGCCTCCGGCGCGGCGCCCTGTACGCCCTGAAGGTCCTGCTGGGCCTGGTCATCATCTTTCCCATCATCATCTGCATCCTCTTCGCCCTGAAGACGAACCGGGAGCTGATGGGCACCACGGGGCTGGACCTCCTCCCCCACAATCCCACCCTGGAGAACTTCACGTGGGTGATGGAGTCCGTCCCCATCGGCACCTACCTGCTCAACACCTTCATCCAGTGCGCCATCGTCATCGTCTGCCAGCTGGCCTTCTGCAGCTGCGCGGCCTATGCCCTGGTCTTCTTCCGGTTCAAAGGCAAGAACCTCATCTTCAGCGTGATCCTGATGACCATGATGATCCCCGCCGACGTGGTGGTTATCACCAACTATATCCAGATCCAGCACTGGAACCTGACGGATACGCACCTGGGCATGGCGCTGCCGGCCCTGGTGGGCGGCATGGGCATCTTCCTCATGCGCCAGTTCTATCTGACCATCCCCAGGGACCTGAAGGACGCCGCCGACATCGACGGGTGCTCGGACATCGGCTTCTTCCTGCGCATCGCGATGCCCCTGTCGGCGCCCTCCATGGCGTCGCTGGCCATCTATGAGTTCATTATCATCTACAACCGCTACTTCTGGCCCCTGCTGGTCACCACCTCCAACCGGATGCGCACCGTCCAGATCGGCATGGCCATGCTGGAGGGCGGCGAGGCGGGCCAGACCGCCCACGTACTGGCGGGGGCGGCCCTGTGCATCGTACCGGCGGTGCTCGTGTTCATCGTGGGCCAGCGGTACCTCATCAAGGGCATGACCGAGGGCTCCGTGAAGGGCTGACAGAACCGAGCGCCCCCACCCAGCAGCGACATACGCTGCCCCCGCGGCAGCTGCTGTCAACTATGATGAAAAGGAGAATCACCATGACAAAGAGAATGACGCGCATCGTATCCCTTGCTCTTGCACTGCTCATGGCCGCGGCCCTGTGCGCCTGCAGCGGGACCAGCGGCGGCAGGAACGACAGCGGCGCCCCGCCGCCCTCCAACAGCCAGCCCTCCGGCGCGCAGGACGGCCAGACGCCGGCTCCCGCTCCGGCTGACCGTGTGAGCGTCATGTACTGGTGCCCCTATACCGGCAACGGTGCGGAGCGCGTGCAGAAGATCATTGATGGCTTCAACGGCTCCCAGGACAAGTATTTTGTTCAGATGGAGTACAACGGCGGCTACTTCGACCAGCTGGCCAAGCTCCAGGCCACCGACAAGGCCAATCTGCCCGCCCTGTGCAACAGCTCCTCCGAGACTGTGGGCTCCTATCTCCACTCCGGCTTTATCCGCAACGTTCAGGAGTTCATTGATGCCGATCCCGCCTATGACCGGGACCTGTACGGCAACTTGATCTCTACTTACGGCGTAGACGGCCGGCTGATCGGCTACCCCCTGGGGCTGAGCCTGTCCGGCTTCTTCTACAACGCGGACATCTTCGAGGCCGCCGGCATCGACCCCTACTCCCTGACCAGCATGGACCGGGTCTATGACGCCGCCGTCAAGATCTGCGAGGGCGGCTACGCCCCCTATGCCATCGCCGAGGAGCACTCCGGCATCTGGGCTAACTATGCGTTCCACCGGGAGGGCTTCTACACCGTGGACAACGACAACGGCGCCAGCGGCCTGCCCACCAGGTGCCTCTACAATGACAACAGCGACGGCTTCGCCGACATCGTCCGCCAGTATTACCAGCAGTGGGCGGACCTGTCCGCCAAGGGCTATATGTTCCCCTTCGGCTCCAAGATCAAGGAGGATATGTTCCCCGCCCTGGGCCGCAGCGAGCTGGCCATGATCGTCACCACCAACTCCTACCTCACCCAGGCCCGCGACGCCGCCGCAGAGGGCGGCATCAAGTTCGGCTTTGTGCCCATGTTCTCCGCCACGGACAACGGCAGGCAGACCGGCTATTGCTCCTCCGGCAACGGCTTCTTCATCGTGGACAACGGCAGACCCGAGGAGCAGCAGGGGGCCTGGGAGTTTATCAAGTACTTCACCTCCCCCGACGTCCAGGTGGATTGGAACCTGGAGACCGGCTATCTGCCCCTCTATGACGAGATCTACAACGCCGAAGGCTATCAGGCCTTCCTGGCGGAGGAGGACTACGCCTATGTCAACCGCCTGATCGAGGCCCTGCAGGGCGCGGACGACAGCGCGTTCTACGCCTTCGTGGCCAACAACAACGAGTACACCCCCGCCGGGGCCACCTGCCTGGAGGCGGTCATTGGCGGCACCCCGGTGGACGAGGCCATCAACGCCATGTGCGAGACCATCAACACCGCCTTTGAGATGTACAACGCGACCAACGGCTGATCGAATTTCCCCATCAAAAAAGCGGCGCCGTTCCCACGGGAAC
>OFFW01002395.1_pt1 | contig 10239 bp, 10 predicted proteins | sample 1521501 | NCBI WGS metagenome assembly OFFW01 (sample SAMEA3504107, study PRJEB24116) | mouse gut metagenome | biome: mouse gut; feature: mouse-associated habitat; material: faeces | place: Denmark | collected 2011
CTCTCCATTTGCTATTTTGCAAAAAATACAATTTTCCTCTTTCATCTTTCTCTCCACCTTTCATATTGCGTATCTATCAGCTAAAAAAATCTTTATACAAAATTATAAAGCGTATCCAATGTTCTAAGCGTCTTAAAATCTCCCTTCATTTTCATATCTCCCGACATAAATGCCCTTTGGAATGTCATGCGTCCTTCCACAATTTCATTGATAACATTTGTTGAGACTTGCATTTCTACATCAAATTTATCACATTCTCCATAATAACACTCCATGTTTGTATGATCTACCTTAACAATCAATGGCTTTTTGGATTCTGCGATATTAAATTTATATACTGCGCTAAAACCAGGCTGTGGGTGAAAATTGTCCTCAAATTTTTGCAGCAAGGTATCATCTTCTGGGTCCTTCACATTCAAGAGGTCCTTAAACATACTTGCCAGCTCTTGAATATCTTCCTTTTGTTTTTGTACATACAAGTCATCACTTGCCAGTTCTGAAAGCTGTTCTGCTTCCTGGGGCGTCAGATTCAGACTTTGTGTAAATGATATCTTCTGTTTCACTGCATGGTTGCTATTGGGAAATGCTCGTGTTTTCTGATTGATCGAACGATACATATCTTCTGTTCGCTTCTCAATAACTCTGGCATATTCCGCATTCTGTTCAAGATCTGAAACCTCTGCAAAATACCCGCAGATTCCTGTAACTGGGCGCCCTCCGAGGATTTCCCATGCCTCTGTCAGGCTCATCATCGCGTCACGCTCTCCGTAAGTTGTGGACATCGCAATCGGACACATATACATATTTGAGATTTTCTCTTTATCTCCATACAGCCAGCAGGAATCCAGGAACTGGTACATATAGCCGCCGATCCCGTACCACTCCACCGTACTGCCAAGGATAACACCGTCGGCCTCTTTAAGACTCTGCGGCAGCGTTGTGATACTGTTCTTCAGATCATACAGATGAAAGGTCTCCACCGTAACGCGGAGTTCTTCCAGCACTTCCTTCATTTTATTCAGGACAAAAAGCGTCGGATCGTCCATCAGTCCCCGCCCACCATAATAAATATTAATCTTCATCCTAATCTCCATCCTTTCCTGTTCTGCTCTGTTATGAAGGCAGATCTATCGTTTTATGAAGCCCGTTTGCCGATAAAACTAAAAACTGCTGCCAGCGCAAATCCCATAAGTACGCCTCCGATGTGCGCCGCGTTATTGACATTTGAGCTTGTAAATCCGCAATAGAGTGAAAAAGCGATCACAAAAGCCACCCGGCCTGCCGACAGGGATTCCAGCCTGCCGCGGTGGAGGATCACCAGAAGCAGCAGCGCTCCCTGCACGCCGAAGACCGCACCGCTTGCTCCCACCGAACTGTAATAATCGTTCCGCAAAAGCTCGTATCCCATGGACAATACATCACCGGCAATGCCCGAAAGCAAATAGAGTACGGCGTACCGCAGATGTCCAAGTTTTCTCTCCACGATCTCTCCCACATAATACAGGACGATCATGTTGCTGAAAAGATGTCTCACGTCTGTATGCAGAAACATGGAAGTGACCAGCCGGTAATAAGACTTATCCTCTATGAGAAATGCGACGCCGGATGCACCCTTATTATATAACATTTCCCCGGTAAATGTACATATCAGAAATACGATCACATTGACTGCCACAAGACAAATATTGACCCAGGGCAGATTTTTGACCAGGCTCCAGTCCCTGACTCTTTCCGTCCCGACATCGTTCCCATATGCCATGTCATCACTGCCCCGGTCCGCACCATACGCCGCACCGCCGGTGTTGTATGACATTCCTTCTCGTCCTGCCTGATCGGGCTGTAACAAAAAAGCTTCCAGAATCCCCTTCCATCCGTAGAAATCGCTTACCTGATCCTCATAAATGAGCAGCCTGTTGATCCTCGTGTCGATCACCCAGCAGAAACAGTCGTCCGCGCACAGCTGTCTCGCTTTCTCCGTGTCATCGCTCAGGATCAGAGAAAGCAGATGTACCTCCTCATTCCCTTTGTCATGCATGAACTGCGTGATCTTTTCCTTTAAATGCGCATACTGATCCAGAGAAATATACAGCCCCGGTCTGTAATCAATAACATGGATGACCGTCACCGCCTGATATTCCTTCCGGTAATAAAAAGTAAACTCCGGAAGATTCGACGGAACCTTATCATATCCGTTTCCCGTAAAAAGATGTTCGATCTGCTTCGATATCATGGCATACTCCAATGCTCCGCTTAGATGTAGCTACGTTTTCTCACCTATATGAGGGTATCATTTTCAGTATGCTGTGTCAAATATTACCGATAGCAGTAATTCAAACTCCCAAACCGGATCTCATCCCCCGGCTCTATCTCCACCGTCTCCTGCGGCTGCATACGCAGCCCGTTCTTGTAGGTGCCGTTCATGGAATTCATATCTGTCAAAAACACTTTGTCCCCCTGCCTGTCAAATCTGGCATGAATCCTGCTGACAGACTGGTCCGGCAGCACATGATCGACACAGCCGGCCATTTTCCCGATCGTGCATGGGAACTGTTTCAGCTCGATGTGCCGCTTGTTTCGCCGGTCCACGGCATACAATTTATACTCTGCCGCCCTGCTCTCATCAAAAAAGATCGTGTTGCCGCAATAGTCCATTTCCTGCTCCTGCGTCGACGCTCCCGCACCGGAACACACGTCACGCACGCAGCCGCTGTTGCCGGACTTTGAACCGTATCCATAAGATGTACTGTCACGCATCACCGGCTCATACAGCATATCCAGACTCATATCACGGTTGATGACACCGCCCAGCAAAATATTGTCCGCGCCGGGCATACTGCCTCCTGTCCTCTCCGCGCCCTTACCGTGCGTCTCATTGGAGCGTTCCCGCGGCCTTTCATTCGGTGCTCCATACGCAGTTCCATCCACCATCCCCGCAAACGCTTTCTCAAACGCCTGCTCTCCCGCTTCCCTGACCTGATCCGCCGGCGCCTGTTTCTTTCTGCCCCCTCTGATTATGCCCCACAGACTGGCCAGAAAACAGAAACCCAGCACAGCCATAATGCCATACAATGCAATCTCTTCCTCCTGCACCAGCTCATACATGTTATATACCGCCGCCGCACCCCCTGTGCCAAGCGCAGACAGCACCGCAAATACAGGATAAAACAGGCTTCTCTTCTCTCCTGCCCGCTCTTCCTGCGGCCGTGTCTCCAGCGCAGCCGCCTCCATCATCCCGCAGCTCTCCGCTTCGTCTTTGACCCGGCCATCCGGCCAGATTTCCGCCCTGTTCTGGTCTCCGCTTACTACGCTCTTTTCCGGCTGCTCCAGCTGCACATCATCCCCGGTCTGCGCTCTCTCCTCCAGAATCTGCAGCGCATCCTCTATCAAAAAATGCGACTCCCCCACCATATCGCAGATCCGGTACATTTTTTCTGCCAGCTGCCTGTCTTCCCCGTCAATATGCTCCAACAGAAAATTCATCAACGGTTCACAGGCTTCCCTGCCCGTCACCTGATAATCCGGATAATACAGTCCGATATACTTCTGCGTGGAGAAATCATAGTAAATATGTTCCGGCAGCAGCACCAGCCCGGCCTCCTCCATAAAAAAGCCCGCCAGTTTGTCACAGATCCCATGAATCTGCCGCAAAAGATCCCTTACCTGCTCATATGACATCTTTGTACTCTGATAGAGATTCTTGAGGGTGGTCCGCGAACTGATATCATAGTAGTAATATGTAACCCCGTTAATGTGCCTGACCGAACACCTGAGAATCTCCCTGATCTTATCCGATGTCAGTATCTTATACTGATAGCTTCTGGCCGCGGCCTCCTGACCACATTGCAGTATCATATAATTGTGTTTGTAATCTTTAAAATATTTCGCTTCTAACATACCTGCCCCCTGTTCTTTATTTTTCTTATAAATGATGATATTCCTACGCTCTACCTGTACGCAAATCGCTATATCCCTTTGCTTTACGCAGTCACAATTCGTTATGCGATTAGCTCTACCTGCTCCTACTCCGCAAACAAATTCTCCACCCACCTGCTCTTACGTATTATATGCGTAGGATTGATGATCTGCGCCCTTGCCTGGGTACGAATTTTCCACCCTTCTTTGTCATACATGGTAAAAAGCGACCGGATCGGCACCCTCACCTGACACTCTCCTGTCACACTGGTCACGTGCCCGTTTCTGTCCACGCTTCCATGCACCTCCCCTGTGCCGAAATATTTCTTCCCGAACTGTTCCTGAATATGCGCATTGATGTACGGCACCACATTGTCGTCATCCTTCTGGATACTGCCCCGGAAGCAGACCGCGTAGGCATCCTGAAAAAGTACGCATTTATCATAAGAATAAAAGGCCAGATAGATCAGAAACACAAAGACAAACACCGTCCACGAAACGATAAAGGACGCCTCCACCGTCATATAGCCGCCGCTCTTTTTCCTCAAACCCTTTGCCGCATTCCTTCTCAAAGCCATATCACAACCCCCATTCCCATTAACAGAAAAGGCACAAAGGGCACTTCCCTGTCAGTCGATATCTTCCGCACCGCCAGCAGGATCAATACCACTGTCGATTCCGCCATCAGCCCTACCAGCAGGATCAGAAAGCACCGCCGCAGTCCCGTAAAAAGCCCGATCATTACCAGAATCCACCCGTCCCCGTAGCCAACCTTTTCCGCGGTCATCAGACTGATCAGCCAGAATGCCGCCCCCGGCAGCACCGATAAAACGACCGCCGGCCACTTTTCCTCCCCAAACGCCCCTGCCACGTGCAGCAGCACCGCAAACAGAATGCCGGCCCAGACAGGCACCAGCGGAATCTCCTTTTTGATACCGTCAGACACGGCGCACACACCCAGCAAAAGAAATAACACGATCTCTATCCACATTTTGAACACACCCCTTTTTCATGTACCTCCGATAAAGGCACCGTATAAATCGTCCGTTTCAGCCCGGAGCACTGAATCCTGCTGTGATACCGGTTCCCCTGCGACGTGATATAGACCTGTCCCTGCGCCAGTTCTCCGTCGCAGAGCTCGCAGGGATGGTATTTCGCACCCGAAGGATTCCTTCTGTCGGTCACCGCCTCTACCGAGGTCATTTCCACCGAGGGATTCAGGTAAGTACAGTTGCGGTTTACATGATAGACCGTTCCTGCCTTCGTGATATATACCATCGGATCTTCCTCTTTGAGGTCACTGACATACCGGGTCACGTCATAGCCGGTCCATGCCCTGCCGTAATAGCGCTGCCGCATGGTAAACCCCGGAAAACCCATCAGCTCCGCGAAAGGCTTCACCCGGTAAGATACCTGCAGGTCGATGATATCTCCTTCCTCCATCACGGAAGACCCGGCAAGAGATACGCCCCCTGCGCCGCCCACAACACAGGATTGTTCCAGATACTCCCGTCCCGTATATTCCAGAATCTGTCCTCTGGCGTACAGGCTCGTCAGGGCCGCACCGGCCAGACTGTCCGGCAGCACGCCGCCTGCACTCTTCTCATAGACATACCCGGCAAAGGCCATCTTATTGCCCGTCTGATGCAGCGCTGCGTTCACCCGGCTCTGCGTCCCGATCATACTCACCGCAAACAGAATATTGATGACAGCAAACAGGAAGAACGGGAGCACGAAGGCCGCCTCCAGCGTCATGGATCCCCTGCTGCGAAAGATGATCAAAGATACCCTCTTTAGCAGCCTGCAGCGTGATAGAATATTTTGACCACCTTGACTTGTATCAAGATTTGCCCGGAGAGAATGTGCTGTCGATTTTTTAGAGTTATGCTGCTTTGACTGTAAAAAGGGCATCTTTGATCACCTCCCGATTGCTAATAAAACCCATAAAGTCTTGTCATCTCATACGCGTACCCGAATCTGCTGGAGACAGACAGCTCCGCCTCATAAGTATCAAAACAGGCGTCCATCCGGAATGCCGCATTTCCCGGTGTCCTGCGGATATCCATCTCCATGATGTCCATGGCACGAAACGTTCTTTTTTCCTGATTCAGCAGAAAAACCATGATCTGCAGATATTCCTTGTAGTTGAGTCCTCTGCCGCCGCTGTCCGCCGTCAGGCTTCCCCGCACGTTTTTCAGGCTGTTAATGCCCGTCTTCCAGTCCGCCGCCGTCTTCATGATGGGGACTCTGCCGCCGGAAAGAAGGGTCTTTACGTCCTGCAGGCTTTCCACATAGGCCCATGCAAACAGGATCGTATAAGCCACCGGCTCTAAAAGAGCCGGACAGGCCAGCACCGCCGCCAGCGCCCCGGCTGCCGCGTGCGCTTCGGCCACCTTCGCAGAATCCGAGAGGATATAGATCACATTGGCCACCTCCCGCCAGCGCAAAAGTCGTCTGGCCACATATTCCAGATTCTGCCAGTCCACATTTTTGCCCGCCAGAATGTATTCTATCTGATATTTCAGCAGCGACTTCTCCATTTCCTCCCCGTAATACCCGCACTTTTCAAACAGATACACCTGAAAGACCAGCTCATTCGGCTCCCCGGTCAACGACGCCGCCTCCCTGCACATACCCGTGCCCTGCATCCGGCTCCGATGAGAAATATACTGATTGGCGTCAACCTTCACCGCCGAAACCGACGACGCATCTTCCAGCACCATGTTCAGCACGCCTATACTGCGTGTCGCATTGGCCGCGTCTGCCGGATTGTCCAGCGGCACTTCCTCGAAGACGCCCTCCTCCACTTCCTCTACGGGGCGCCCGATCTCCTCGATCTCGGCCTCATAGCGCGACCGTTCCGCTCCCACATCCCGCGATTCCAGCCCGTACTTATCAATCTCCGACGTTCCAAGACTGATCTTCTCCAGAACGGCGCCCAGCGGATAATCCGACATACGATCGGTGACCTGCCGTTTCAGCACGCTTCCTCCCTCATCGGATGCAATGGAGTACTGCCCGATACGAACCTGATCCGTCGTCATGGCCAGAAAATCCCTGACGCCTGGACCGCTCCAGAGACCGCCCTCCGGCCGCAGGTTTTTCTGCATATAATTCTTAAGATGGGCCTCCGTATTCCCGATATCTGCATGGCTTCCCCCATAGGACATATCCACGAACAGCAGATCATACTGCTCAAGCAGCTCCCTGTGGTACTCCGCCAGTACCGAATTCATGCCGATATCCGCCACGCACTCGAATTTCATGCGGATGGCACTGATCCGTGCCCCTTCTATCACTGTGAATACAAGGGACAGGATCAATGTAAGGGATAACGTCAGAAATACGGTTATGTATCCCTTCCTCATGACATTACCGTGTTGCTGTCCTTGGTGATCTTCTCAAAAACCTTTTCCACCAGTGACCGCAGCTGTGTCTTGAAGATGATGACCAGTCCGATCAGCACCACGATGATCAGAATGATCTCCACCGTTCCCAGACCTTCCTCTTCCCGCAGAAAATCCTGCAGATCCTTTAGATTCTTCTTTTCTCTTCTTTTTAACATCTTTTTTCCTCCTGTTAATTGTCTATTTGCATCATACCGCTTCCCGAAAAGTCCGATATCCCGTCCCGCCTACACCATAAAGGAAAAATAGGCCGGAATCATAATGATCACCATCACGATACATAACATCATCATCATCGGCAGAAGCAGTTTTGTGCCGGCTTCCTCGCCCAGCTTCTTTGCCAGGCCCTTTCTCTCTGCAAAAGCGTTATCCGCTTCCTGCCGCAGCACCCGTAACAGATCGTTGCTGCCTTTGCGCAGATTCTGCGACAGCAGTGTGCCAAGCTTCATGTAAGACTGCACCTGACACCGCCTGCCGAAATGGTCGTAGGCCTCTTTCTCCGACCGTCCGCTCTGCAGTTCATAACAGGCCATCAGTATTTCCTCATACGCATACCGTTTTCTCTCCTTTTGCTGCTTCTTATAGTCCTCTCCCATCTTGAAAAAAGCATTGCGGATCGTCATGCCGGCCCCCATATACAACGCCAGCTTGTTGACGATCTCCGGATAATCCAGCAGAAGTTCCCTTCTGCGGCTCTCCAGCCTTCTGTCCGGCTCTCTGCTTTTCGCCCAGTAAAGGAAGGCGGCGGCCGTCAGAACCAGCAACAGCAGATAGCCGCTGCCGTCCTCTATGATCTCTTTCCAGACGATCGGCACGGACTCCACACTTTCCGGCAGGATCATCCTATCCGTGTTCTTCGTCCGTTCCTCCTGCAGATGCAGCAGCTCCTCCAGCCTGCTCCGGAACAGTTCCTGTTTCGTGTAGAGCTTTGGGTTCACCCGCACGTACATCTGGTGATCCCAGGTCCACTCCTCATACCGGAAATGTGCCGACAGCGCCACCACTGCCCCTTCCCGGAGTTCTTCATTATGCACCGTCCCATCCGTGTTGACGATGGAATAACTGTCACTCTCCCAGGATATGTCAAAAGGAACTCCTTCCATCTTCGTTACCAGATCCAGATGTGTGCGCACGTCCTCCAGCGTCTCATTCTCGCCCCGGATCACCTCCGGAAGCTTCCTCACTGCCTTTGTATACAGGCTTTCCGCTTCTTCTTTCGTATATTTCCTTTCTTCAACAATGTACGCAAAGATCTCCTCCTCATTTCCCTGTGCCTGTGCCGACAGCGCCACCGGAAATTTTCCCTCCCCGTATGCATTTCTCTCCACATAGCTTCCGTCCCGCAGAAGCGGGCTGCCGTGCGCTGCAATCCACACCGCCAGACAGATCACCGTTCCCGCAAAGATCATCATAAGCAGCAGACTGTACTGTGCCACATAATACTCCTGTACCTGTGTCTGCACCGCCACTTCCGGCCGCAGCGTACGCAGCTTATTCCCCAGCTGCCGCCTGTACATGTCCCACTGCCAGTTCTTCCTGCGTCCCGCCTGCTTCTGCTGCCTCCCCTCTCTCTTTCGCAGCAGATATGCCGCCATCCTCTGAAACGGCCCTTTCCCCTTCTCCCGCCATGACACAAGCCACAGCGTCACATATCCGCCCAGTATACCGCCATACAGATAAATCATTTCTCCATCCCTTTCTCCAAACAGACCTAACCGCGTTGTTTCTTCACCTTTTTTCGTTAAACCTCGATCTCCACGATCCGCTTCGACAGCCTGTACGCTGCCCCGTAGAATCCCAGGCACACCGTCATCACCGCCACACCCACCGGATTATGATACAGCACGTCGAAGAAACCTCTGGACGTACTGCTCACATACAGGATGATCAGGAAAGGTACCGCATTCATGATCCGCTGCTCCATCTTCTTCGCGCTGACCATCAACTGGATCTCCTTGTCCGTCTCGATCTTCTGCTCGATCACCGCCGCCGTCTTGGCCAGAATGTCCGTCATATTCCCGCCGCTCCTTTTGGCAATATAGAATACATCCGCAAACTGCATGATATCCGGTTCATGGCTCCGCATCCCCAGACTGTACAGCAGCTTTTCCAGCACCACATTGTTCTCCAGTCCCGCCATGATATACCGTATTTCCACACAGATCAGCCCTTTTGCCCCGTAAAGCATCTCCATATCCCGGTAAGACTCCCGGAAGGCATTTTCGATGGAATATCCCGCCTTCTGATTGGCTGCCACGGAAAGGACCATATCCTTGAACTGGATGCCAAGCTCCTGTCTCTGCTTTTTTGCCAGCTCCTTCTTCTTATCTTTCAGAAAAAGAAAAAATACAGGCGTCAGGCACAGGCAGGCGACCAGCGAATGATAAAAGAAATATCCGATCATCGCCACCACCGCTGCCCCTTCCAGTGCATACAGCATTCCTTCCCGGCCCTGCAGCCGGTACTCACCGTAGTCCGGCGGACTGTAATTTTTCGACATAAGTCAACTCTCCCTTCTTCCGCAATGTTCCGGCCACCCTGCCCGCCGCATCCTCCCCCGTCTCTTCGAACTGATACAGCGGCTTTAACAAAATCCTGTCATCTTCAAATCCCAGTACTTCCGTGATCTCCAGCACTTTCCGCGACCGGTCCCGCAGCCGTCCCAGATGGACGATGATGTCCACGCCCGATGCGATCTGCTGGCGGATCGCCGTCAGCGGAATCTCCATGCCCATCAATATCATATTTTCCAGACGGCTTAACATGTCTTTTGAACTGTTGGCATGTCCCGTGGACATGGAACCGTCATGCCCGGTGTTCAGGCACTGCATCATGTCAAAAGCCTCCCCGCCCCTGACTTCGCCGACGATATATAAGGAATACTTTTTAGTGATAAAACTCTGTTTATTCTGTACAAAAT